>Ga0181612_156802_pt1 | contig 12930 bp, 5 predicted proteins | sample HoacroProtozoa21_FD_119630 | JGI IMG/M metagenome (GOLD analysis project Ga0181612, IMG submission 119630) | Hoatzin crop microbial communities from Cojedes, Venezuel. Combined Assembly of Gp0051906, Gp0051904, Gp0051908 | reverse complement strand
TGTTATGACAAGGGCACTGAGAAGATCTTGTGACCGAGGCAGTCACTGCTCTTCACCCTTTGGCTCCTCGGGAACATGAGGACTTGGGGAGTCAAGTTATTTTTCTACAATACAGTAGATCCATGATTCCCCAACCCCTACCCAGTTGTTTTGCAGGACTCACATTTGCTTTTGCTTCTGCCTAATTTTGGAGTTATGTTTTCAGTCTCCAAAACTCAGTGTAACACAGCACACTATTTAGGCCTGTAGCAAACAGCTAATATTAGCCCAATAGAACAATACACCTAATGGCACGAGTTTAGTAAGCTATTTATTGCTGATGTGAATGGTTAATAGTAAAAGTAAGTATTTAGCCACTCTTCACAAAACTAAAAAGCTATTAAAAGTTATAGTAGCAATAGGGAGTTTTATGATTTCCAAACAGCTGTGTAGAGCAGCTGTCTGGAGCAGGAGAGCTTGTCTGGAGGTGGCTGTTCAGTCTCATTCCCATTCCTGGTCCTGCCTCCCACCACACCTTTCTTTCACAGGTTTCTGCACCCTGGTGCAAGGACGTTTTATTGTTTGCATAACAGTAGCTGGATGCCCACAGGTAGTTTACCTGAACACACTAAGGAATCGCATACTCTGGACTTAACAACACTGGTCCCACAAATGTAGCCAAATGATATAAACTATTTTCAGGAATAAAAATGGTGTGTACAAGCAAAAATTGCACAGTAGAGTGTTTGTATGATAGTATACCATGCTGTCATCCCAAATTAAAGGAAAAATTTGTGATCTCATCATTAGTTTCCTAATGTCATTCCATCCTATTGTATTCTGCACAATTTTTATTATTTTTGGTTGGTTTCTGAACACACTACCACACTTCAAAGAGTAAGAGATGTGATCTGAAACCTTCAGTTTGCAGCAATCGGTGGAAATGAGTCCCTAACTTCAGGGAAACATGTTTTCCCCCTACTTTGCTGAACACCATCATATTTACATTATAGATTCTGTATGGATTCATTTTCACCTGAGTCTAGATAGATACAAGCTCAAACATACAGTCTTCCAGGGCTGTCAGGAAAGAAGAACGAAAAGTAAGAAAGACGGATGCATGCAGTATGATGACAGGGAGGAATAAACTAGCATTGTATTATTGGACAGTGAAAGCTGGAGATGTGCCTTGCTCAGAAGGAAAACCACCAGAATCACAGTGATACAAATAGAACAAATATTTAGTCCTTCAGATTTTTTTTTTGTGCGTGTAAAATGTGGTCATATACTTGCCTGGTATGAAATGTGAAAATTTACACCTTATTACATCCTTTTTCTATTTTATTCTAGACACACAGCAGAAGCAAAGCGATGATTCTAGCACAGAAAGTCACAAAAACCTGGGAAAAAAGGGACGAGGTCCTCAAGCAGCTGGCATTGTTTCCGTTGTCATTCTGATAGGTCTTCTAGCTGTTTTAAGCTGCTGGCTGCGGAGACGAAGGTCCTCTAAACTAGTGTCCTACACAGGTAATGACACCCTTCGTTTGCATGACTGTATCTGACGAATTCTTTTTCATTTGCCAAAATATTTAATATCACCCAGTGTGTTGCTAGAAGGTTTGAGTAAGCTGCCTACACACAACAGCAGGAAATCATGCTGTTTTCAAAAAGCTGGGGTGACCTGGGGAGGACATGCAGTACTCCAGGACATGTTATTCTTTATGTTTTTCTGCTATGGCACCTGAGCTTCAGAGGAGTTACCTGCTGGATGTGAGAGTAACTCAGACATTATGCCTGTTCAGGCCATGTTTCTCAGCTGTGATCCCTGCAGGCTGCTTCTGGACAGATGGAGGGGATGCTCCTTCATGGAACAGGACTGGGGTCAGTAGCTGTCTCTGCTTAGCGCAATCCAAAGCACAAATCAGAGGATACATCAATCCTGAGATCTTTAGAGTCACTGGCTGGGCAATTAAGGATTCAGAATCCCACAGGGATCAAGCAGCTTTCTACAAGGTAGAAATAAAGCATGTCTCACTGTCACTCCACATTATACATGCGTACCCTTGTATTGCTGCATTTGTCCACGTGCAGGACTCTTCAATGCTTGACAAGACAACAAAAGGTAGCTCTAAAAGACATCTTGTGAACCAGACTCAATCTGCTGATGTATCTGAATAATTCCGTAAGCCACTTTGCAGGTATACAAGAACATCTAAGAAAAATGAGCGTGAGCAACCACACTTTTCATGGACAGGTACAAACCACATTTTTGATCCATGTCCTCTTCCTTGTGGCTCGCAAGCCCAGGTGCCTCAGAAAAGAGCAGGAGAAAGCAGGGTAGTGGTCTTGTCCAGCATGTGCAGTAGCTGTGCTGGGAGCCACGTCCTTCCTTCAGAAACAACCCAAGAGTGGTGCAGGACTCTGTCCCAAAACATGGAGCAGGGCTGTTTCTTCAAGCCTCAAATGTAACCTTACTGAAATGGTGACCTAGATTGTAAGCAAGTAGAGTATGGACTGCATTCTGCTGTCCAAAGAGCATTTAGCATATTGAACCCTCAACTTTGGTGGATGTTGCTTAATATTAATCCCATTTGGCTAAAGACTATCGTTACCTATCCTACATGCTTAAAACAATGCATTTGTTTCAACAGATGTCCAACCGAATGAAGACAGAGGAAGACTCAATTGTAAGTGTACTGTATTTGTCTCAAGAGTGACTTAACTTCATCGCTTCAGTACTCAAGTTCAGCACAAGGCCCTTAGATTAGACTTGCTGGATGTTACAAACTCAAGCATGTAAAATGGTAGCCCTACTTCTTCTCTCAGCCTTTTCCTTAAGCTCTGTAAGCATTGCCAAAGGCAGCCTGAAAGTCTCAGTTCCAAGAAGTTCCTTCAACAGTTCAGGCCAAAGGACGTGACAAATTGACAGGGGGCACAGAGCGTACAGGCTGAAGCCATCCACCACTCCTGTTCTGCAGCTGTGCTGCAGCTACTGTTGCCATCAAGACAAGTGGATTATGCTATAAGCCAGGCAGAGTCAAACTTGGAAAATCTGCTTTAAATGCTGATTTTTCAAGTCTGGACAACACTGACCATTTATCACTTCATACCTTGTCAGTGCCCATCACCAAATGGTTGTTCTCTGCCTTTTTAGGCACCATATCCTAGAAGGTCTTTAGCTAGGATACAGGAATATCATATGCCTCAAGTCTATAAACCTGAGCTTGTACACACCCAATTTAACAAGCACTAAGCACGCTCTTTTCCTAGACAAAAAAATAAATAAAAAAGCAGTTTAGACCTTCAACAGGTTTGTATTTTTTATAAGCAAGAATACAATATTGTTGCCCAGCTGGATTACAAATTCATTTATCATTTACAGTGGGGGAAAAATAAAAATAAGGCAAAAATATCCAAGAGAAATTTGTAAAAATAAACTCAGCACAGGGGACTTGTGAGAGTACAGAGAGCATGAAGTCTCTGCCTTTTTTATATCTCGTTTGGTAGTTTCTACTGAAGCAAATGACTGTCTGCAAAACAGGCAAAACTGTTATAGTGAAAGCATAGTTTGCCCGAGCAGTTACTGTGAATGTACCCAATTCATAATATCAAGCAGAAGCAAAACAACCCTTAAATCAAACAACTTTCTAGAACTTCTTTGGTGGTCATGCAGACTGGGTTAAGGATCAGTTATTTTGCAGACCCATCATGCAGCCCCACATCTGTGTTTGCTAAACATCAACAAGCATGACACTGTTTCCTGTAGAGCATAACATAGAAAGGATGGATTTTCTACTTAAGAGACATTTTCTCCTTCCGTTCCTGTGAGCTGCATTAACATAACACAAGCAGTTCATATCAGATCAACTTTTTCTTCTCTGGACTTACTTATCCCAGGCCCTATTTGATTAGATCCCTGGGCTTAGCCCACAAGTAGAAAAACCTCTGTGAAATAAATAGGAGTAAATATTTATCTTATTGAAGGCTGCTGTAGCGTGATTTGTTCATTAACAACAAAACAAAGGCACTTGCCTTGCAGACACTATGGTTTCTGTGGCATGTCTCCATTTGTGGAAGAGGAGGCGGGACAGCAGCTTTGGTGGTGCACTGCTTATCAGAAACCGTCCCACCTCTGAGGGCTCTTTTCTGCCAACAGAGCCAAGTAAGGCATGGAAGGCAGTATCTTCTGGGCATCCCGGTTTGAGGGCAACTTGGAACAATACCATAGAAATGAGAATGATCTAGGGAATGTGATCTCTGATGAAAGATTCGTTATGTTTTTTTAGGCTGGAGAAGGCAAAGCTGATTAAGGGCACAAAAACAACCCTCTTCAGAGAGTCCTTAAACAGGATGAGACAATTTATTGTCGTAACCCAGTGGACACAGCACTTAAGGCACAGTAAGCTTAAACAAGGGAGATTTAAGCTAGATGTTAGGGGAAAATGCCTGTGTAAGGGTAATCGTAGCTGAGGACTGAGGCAGAGGGTTTGTACAGGCTGTCAAGTCTCCGTCTGTCCAGGTTTGTTGCTGTTCTTTTTTTTTTTCCCCTAGTGAAAGAAGAAATCAGTATTTGTCAGAAATGATTTAGCAATAGCTGATACTACCTTGGGGCAAAAATGGACTCTTGGAGAAATTAATGTTTCAGTGATCATTTGAGATAATGTTTCAATGATCACTTTGGATTTTCAAGCAAGTTGCATGTGGTGGATGGGGAATAAGGCACTGCAGAGGTGCACCCACGTGATGCGTGGTGCATCCACAATGCCACTCTGCCACAGCATTTTGCTTTCCAGTACTGATGTAAATATCTTTCTGGTTCTATGGGTTTCACTTTATGAAGGTAAGATTGTTTCACAAGGGGTGGGAATCCTGAATACTTCAAAAACAAAAACGTCTACTGACACTAGCTTTACTGTTACAAAGAAAAAGTTCTAGAAACAGTGGGGAAGGCAGGTTGTGAAGAAGAATGACTTCATCCCAGTGGGGTTAGTCTCCTCAGACACCCCCTATAGTCATTGGGGCAGGATGCTCCACAGAAGAAGTTCAGAGCTGGAGCAATTCTGAGTTGCTCCATGGAGGGATCCCTCCACCGCCTGTGGAGGAGCCTTGGGAGGCTGGTTTCTCTTGACCACGAATAAGTTTTGTGCATCTCGTTCTCTGAAGTAGCTTAAAATGAACCAAAGGTGATGCTGACATGCCTTTGCAAGGGAGGGTGATGTTAGTGGGAGAGCACTTTTTGCATTTGCAGAAGGAGAGGCACTTTCAGTATGTGGCACAGGGGCAGAGGGCCCCCGGTGTCTCGGGTATCCAGGCAGAGTCAGGGCTTCAACCCAGCAAATTCTCTCTCAGCCGCATGAATACATCTTTTCCATCCCTTTGCATCTTCTTCCACTGGTTACATAGGAAAAACAACTCTAGGATGTGATTATTTCATGGGGTGGTCTATTTTTTTCTAAAAAGAAGTTGTTTTGTTTTCACAGCGCCCGTCTAAGTGGAAGGTCTACCAAGAATTTGGGCAGCTGGAAATGTGCCAAGAGAAGCATCACCCCCTATCTCGGTGGCAGCATTGCTTGTAATACAAGTGACAGATTTCTGCAGAGTGGGCCAAGAGAGATGGCAAAAAGAAGCTTCTCCAACACAGGAGACAGCAAAATTTGCTGGATTTCTGTTCCAGCCCCTGGCTGTGTCCACGCAACAGTTGTGTCACCATACCAGCTGACCACTTTGGACAGTTCTCTGTGACAGTCTGTCTGTTCTCACTGGGGAACGCAGTGAGCCTGGGACTTAGCTACACTGTGCACAGTGCTGGAAAGCTGGTGAGTGCCCAGTCTCTCATCACCACCATCGAGGACTTTGTTAGTGGCAGAAGCCACCGAGTTTCAGGATCATGGCAAGTTCTTGCTGCTTCTGCTTACCCTGACAATGACTACTGAATGTGAAAAATGGCAGCTATGAAAAACCAAACTGAAGGACTGTCTGCAAAGTGCGATTTGTGACCTTTTGCACTTTTCTCTCTCTACAGTAAACCCTTTCATTGTCTGGTTTCACCAGCTGCATGTTGTTGTGTACAGATCGAAGTAGAGCACTTTGACCCCATGCTCCAAAAATGGGAGTTGCTATGACAGAGTTAAGCACTCAATGTGCTAACATAAGGGAACGTGTGTTCTTTCAGTGCACTTCATATCAACATTTTGTTTTTTACCGAGTATTCCACCAAAAAAGGGGACTTCCACTTTTAACAGAAGCTGGTGCATACTGTGTGAAAGAACAGGCTGTGGAAATCCAACCGATTAAAAATAGCGCTCTCTGCTATGTTAATGTCGGGCTACCTGGACTTACCCTTTCCAGGGTGGAACAAAAAACTGTGGTCAAGCTCTGCTCGATTCAGCTGGTCTTTATTTAAGCACTCCCTTGCAGCTTCCAGGGAGGATTTTAAACTGAAATTGTTGAAATGAACATATCCTTGTGCCCCATCCCTCCACCCAAAAAGAAAAAAAAGTGCAGACTATATTACTGTGTTGTCCATGAATGTCCAAAAAGCCAAGAACTGCAGTTTCCTTATGCCTGTGCCTTGCTGATTCAGCCCCAAGTCAGCCAAGAGTAACTGGTTGAAAACAGCAAAGCAGTAAACTTTGCTGGTGGTATGAGGTTTTAAAGGAGAAATCTATACTAGCTCTCTTGACTAGGTGGGTCAGTTTAACCCCATCTTGTCATGGGGTGGGCAGGGGAATTATGAGTTTAAACTGAGCCCTGGAAACACCTGGCTTCTCCTGCACCAGTTGCTAAACTAAAATTCTACCATTTTTATGATTAAGTTTCAGCCCTGTTTGTCCTAGCTCTGCGTAGGGGGGGCAATCCAGTGTCAACTATGAGGTAGAACATTGATTTTTCATATCAAGATCAGCTTTCAAATCCTAGCCAAGTGAAAATAAATTTTGTTGTCCTGTTCTCCCATCACATGGAATCCAGAACCATTTGGCCATAGCACAATTAGCTTTTATTGAAGGAATACCCTCAAGGAGCCTCCATGTTGGGTAGCTGTACACCACCGCTGCACCAGTACCTTGTGGGAGAGCTGCACAGGCTCAGCCTCCATGGTGTTTTAGAGAAGGGGCAGTTTAGATCTCCCTGGATACAATCTAGGCTTACACACCAATTTGAACAGGATAGGGAAATTGTGTCTTTTTTTTTTAAGAAAAAAAAAAAAAGCCAAGCTGCAACTAAATAATTAAACTCCTGTCTCCTGTTTAGATTGTAAGTAACTGTATATAACTGTGTTTTTTTTAGAGACATTTTATCTATTAATGTCGAAAAAAGTATATTGATACTTGTTGATCTTGATTGATGTCTGTGAAAAATACTGGTTTATTTATTAATTTCACTTTTGTCCTCTGTTGCCTTCCACTCTACAGCTGTAACATACCCAGTCAGGTAGGGCATTTAGCTCGCAGTATTTGTCAAAAGAGATTACTGAAGTGCCGTAAGTGACTGTAAATGTCAGCCTTTCCTTGTCTTCTCACATGTCCATTAATCTAGGTATTAGATATTTTCTGAGCCCAGGTTTGTTCTTCGGTGAAGCCTAAAGGGAATTTGCTCAAAGAAAGCATGCAAGCTTGCAGACACCTTAAAACTGTGAACCATATACGTGCGGATGTGAAGGGTAACCGTTTCCTAGTAGTTCAGCAAGAAGTCCTGCAGACGTTTCCTCGCTGTCTGCCACATGAAGTTGTTTTGCGCAGCCTCTTTGGTGCTGCTGTAACTGACAGAAGCCTTTTCTAAAAACAGTCTTCCACCTTTATATTCTGCAACTGCAAGAAGCAGTAGCAGTTTAGAGATGTAAGAAGTGACCTAGCAGTTGCTTCACAAGACACTGTTAAGCTAATTTAGACTGGTTGGATTTTGTTACTTCCAGGCTACTTCACAGTGCATACCAAGTACATCTAAATGCAACAGCCTGTTCCTGCAAAATCCATACTTTCAGTTGGTTTCAGTTTCCAGCTGTTTTTGGAAGCAAACGTATCCTAGATGGCAGTTGGTTTTTAGCATTCAAAGGACTTGAGAATTTTGTAATAACAGGGGGTTTTGTCATCACTTACCATGTTTGTATCTTAAATAAAATCCATTCATTCTTCTGGATGTTTGGTACTGAATCTATCAGCACGTAAAGACAAGTCACTCCAAACCATTGCCCCCAACCAAAGTGGCAGTTTTGCTTTCAGCCACGTCCCTCAGGGCACATAAGCGCTCCTTTTTCCAAGCCCTCAGATGAGGAGAGACCGATACAACACAGAGATGCAACAAGTTTTGTTGTGCAAGCCAGAATAGAGCAAAATACCTTGAAAAAGCTCAGTGAGAGCCACACAGTAGCCTGCAGGCAGCACTAAGCCTAGGCTGACACATCCTTTTCTCACCCAACTGAATAACCCCTAGCAGAGCAAAGTTACAACACACCCTCCCGCTCCCAGAACTGAAACTGGCTCGTTGCACTGTCCCAGGTGCACTTGGGCACCAGCATCCCTCCGTTTCCCATCGTTAAAGACAGCAGCTCACACGAGCTGCATGTCCCAAGCAATTTAAAACGCATGCACAGGAAAGCACCGCTTGATGCAGCTTTGTGGAAAGACTCTAAGAAACGGACTCACTTTCACAGAAAAGCGAAAGGCTTTCGTTGTGGCGTGGCTGGTAAACCACAGATGGAAAGCCCCGAGAGAGAACATGTGTTACTACTTAGTGGTTTGAATCCATCCGTCCTGTAGTCAAATTCATTATTTAAATCTTTTCACCTGTGAGAACTGAAGCATCTCTTGCTCAAAAACACATTCCCTTTTTCCACTTTGACAACCCCGACCCCAAACACTTTTCTCAATAGCTCCTTGTGCTATGTCAAAGAAACTTTATCAATCGCTTTCCCAAATTGCAAAGTGAATCCTTTTTCGTATTTATAGCAAGTATGCACAAAAGTTCACATTACCCCATGAGGGTAATCTCTCTAACCTGTCTCTTTTCCAGGGCAAGATAAACTGCTCTAAAGAATAATTGAGTAGAGCCCAACTCCAGATGGAGAGGACACACACACACACACCACAGAAGTTAGTTAGGCTCTGACTCTTCCTCTCAATGTGTGATGTGGCATAAAGACCTTCACCACCTTCACTGGATGATACAAGATGAAATTATTGTAAACTGGTCCCCATCTAAGGATTATAAAAGGCACCCCACCTGTTCCTTGAGGTGATCTCCCCTGCGTTTGGCAGCCCAGGGAATTACAGGCCACAAATCAGTAACCCCTGTGTCATTCATCTTTCAATACACACTTGTGTGACGACATGTCAATTAATACAATTACCTTCCAACACAAGAAAAATGCTTCCAACACTTCATATGTTCTCAGCACCTACTAATAAGCGTAAGTAGTGTATCCAAACCAGTGCCCCGTGCTGCAAAATGCAAGTCCTTGGGAACTAGTCGTGACGTTACCATTAATCATAAACTCAAGTACTTTATGTGGAAGGAGCCTGTCTCCCATCTTAGTCTGGCATAGAAAATTGCTGCATAGAGATAGATGCTCTTGTAGCAACAGAGTCTTAGGCTGACCTTCCAACTTGCCAAAATAGGTCCCAACTTTTTAATAATAAACACGAATTTATTTTCCTGTGATTCAAAGAAGTGCTGCTTGTGGTCATTTTATAATTGGAAAATTTGATCACGGAAGTCACATGCTCAGGCTCACGCGAGACTGTAGCTGACTTGGTGCTTGAACTCATGTCTGCAGCATGCAGAGACCTTCTCTCCTTTCACTTGCTGGACTGGAAAGTCTACTTCTTTGCAGCATTCACCCCAGTAGACATCATAAGCCTGACAGAAGCTGTTTGCTATTTTTGAACAGGATTGCATATAAACTGCCAGACTGCACTTTCACATCCATTGCACAAAAACAATTCTGCTCTTATAAAGTCGGAAAGAGGAAAAAGATGACAAAATGTCTTTCAGTTGAGAGCAGAAAACTTTTAAGAATGTGTCAGTAGGAAGCAACACTAATCCAGCCATAATGTGGACAGAGGGCGAGTGCTAACATTTCCTTCTTAATCTCTTCCACCAGGAGATCTATGCTGCCACACATCATCCCTCTTAATAGGCTGAGTATGTAGTTTCGAAATAAAATTAGGTTTGCTTGCAAAAACTTCTTTTCCACAGCATCATGCTGGACTAGAGGCAATTCTGTTCCTCTCAATTAATCTATTTATCAGTCAGACTTACCAATATTATTTTACTTAACTAAAATACATCGCCTACTGCAGTCATGGTAACTAAAAAGACGTCAAGCGATTAAGGCATAAAATGTCTGAATTGTAAAGAACTGTAGCTGCTCTTATAAGAGAAAGAAAACACAAAGTATCTTTATCCCCTTATTAGTCAGCTCAGATCAGTTTGATAAACCACCAGCAACGTAAAACTCTGTGTCAGCAAAGTACCAGAAGTCCTATCCTAAACTTGGTCTTTTAGAGCCCTTTCTTTAGTTTTCCCTATGTATGCTCTCATTTCGATATCTGTCTGGCACTATCGGCAGCACAGAGGGTTGTTCTCTTACTTGAGATACATTATTGGATTTTTTTAATCAGAATCATAAGAAAGATCCAGCCCTCTGTTGGTTCCTGATCTAGTGAACCAGGCAATAGGGCTGGCTAGATAAAGACCATCCCTTCCAGGGAAATTCATTGACAGTTTCTACACAGGGTGAGGCCCAGAGCCAGCACCCCAGGATGATCTCTTGGGCTGCTGGCACCAGCTCACATGAGAAGCACGCCCAAGAACTGAAGGTCTGGAGAAGCAGAGGAAATGGCTGTGGAGACAGGCGAGCATCCAGGGATCCCCAGCCAGGGTGTGCCGCGGTGCCAGGTCTCTGCTCAGCAGGCGGGCACCCCACTAGAAGTCCTGGCACGCCAGTGCACAGCTCAGCTCTGAGGAATAAGTACCTTCAAGCAGAAAAAAGTGAAAAAAATAAATTAAAAAACCCCATAGTCTACACATCTGTTCTGTTTAAATAAATAAACAAAATAATCTGAAGTTAAAGTTGATTTTTTTGCGACTACCAAGAGGCAGACAGCTGCCTCAAGGTATTTCTCATGGAACAGTTTTATCCAGCTGAGAGTAGGAAGAAGAAAAAGGGAAGGAAAAAAAAAAATGTAATATGTTCCAGCCTAGTGACACTTGACCAGTCCTCTGGAGATTAAGCTTTGTGTGGGAAATTTTTTTTATTTTTTTTTAAAAAAGTAGCCCTTAAGAAGAGCTTGTATTAACAAGCATATGCTCTGGCTGGCTGGAATTATCAACCACAAAACCCACCAGACATCCACACAGTGAGCCAGTGCCTTTCATTAGCATTTTTGGCAGTGCAGTGACTGCTGACAGGCTCCATACAATGTGTCTCATCTTCACTTTTGAGCAATTCCTATTGCGTCACAACATATCTGGATGGAAAGCTATTTCTAAACAAAGTCAGACAAATAGTTCCTCAGAAACAGAAAACTTGACAAAAGGAAATCCACCAATTTCTGTGGCTGCATTTACCACATCAGCAGGCCTTCAAGTCTTGGGAGCAGTAGTAGATATTCTACATGTCTAATACCTCTGCTAGTAAGAACCAGTTTTTGCATTAAAACTGGTTTCAATGTCCCCAGGTCACAGGTGCTCAGGCATGAGCACCCCGTGGGCGTGTGGGATCCCAGGTAGAGAGGTGTGCCCCTGCCTGCCCGCTTTTCAGAAGCATTTGGGGTGGGGTTGGAGGGCACGGGAGGAAAGGAATTTTGTTTTGCTTGAGGCTCTAGGCAATGCCACTCCAGACAGCCAGGAGGAAACCATTGAACCTCTGCACCTAGGCAGAAGGCAGGTAGGAAGTTTGCTGTGAAGCTGGAAATGGACCCTAACCCCTTCCTATGAAGGTCCGGCTTTACAGCCCAGTGCCCTTACGCATTGCTCACTACATGTTTTACAAAACATACTGTAATCTTAATCATTGCACACTCAGACACTGGGATGGGACAGAGCACTCAGCCTGGAGATTAACAGTTGTATAACATAGCCCTGCCAGCTGGAAACTCCATGCAAGCAGTCAGTGTAATTGCACAGTGGTGAGAGCAATGGAGCAGCACACCAAAAGTATATCTGAACAGGGATAAAGTGCAATGGGGCAACAGGCCAAACGCAGGTCATATTTTGCAAGATGAGTGAGAAAGCATGTGGCTCCTGCAACAAATGCCTGTCCTGCTCCAAGTGGCAGGACTGCCACAGACTGAATGCAAACACAAGCACAGTGTCACTGCTTTCATTCAGGCTATTTACTTTTCAGGGAGGAAAGATGTCTCACCCCGACCCCAACGTGTCAAAGCTAGTGTCACTGTTTACTGCCAAGACAGCACATACTTGTTTTGCCCTCTTGAGATGCTGCGTCCTGCAGGTTGGCAGAACATCAGCAACTTAATTACACAGGCAGTTATTAGAGCCTGCCTGAACTTTCACACTGGGAAAAATTGTTCTTCCTCTCATGAGGCTTAGCTAAAAATCAATACTTTATTTCTGGGCGAAGGCCAGGGAGAGATCTGGAGAGTTACTGCCATATGCTTCTCCAGTCACAAAGTCTCTGCTCAGCCTGCTCTCTACGTGGGTCACAGCCACAGAGAGGGTATCGGGGTGTAAGGGCCTTTGGACACTGGCAGCATAGCAGCTGTGCTGAACTAAGCAATTTTCTATTAGACCAATTTCTGATAGATCAGGGTAAAGAAATTCTTTCCTATGAGGGTGGTGAGGCACTGGCACAGGTTGCCCAGAGAAGCTGTGGATGCCCCCTCCCTGGCAGTGTTCAAGGCAAGCTTGGATGGGTCTTTTAGCAACCTGGTCTAGTGGAAGGTGTCCCTGCCCATAGCAGGGAGATTGGAACTAGATGATCTATACGGT
>Ga0181612_115821_pt1 | contig 12930 bp, 6 predicted proteins | sample HoacroProtozoa21_FD_119630 | JGI IMG/M metagenome (GOLD analysis project Ga0181612, IMG submission 119630) | Hoatzin crop microbial communities from Cojedes, Venezuel. Combined Assembly of Gp0051906, Gp0051904, Gp0051908 | reverse complement strand
AGCCGTGGGAGCTGGGGGAAAGGTGAAAAAAGCAAGGTAAAAAAACAGGGCAGGAAGTTTTTTTTTTTTTTTTTCCTGAGGCAAAACTATAGTATTAATATTGGCTTCAGTTCACGTAGTGAACCTCTTGTACTGCATCATGTTGTTTTCAGCTGTAAAAGCTTGAATTGCGTGTTAGTAAGATAACTAAATATGAATAGAATTTGATGATTTTCTGTGGTGTTTGTGTGGTGTTAATCTGAATACTGACCGGCGAGCTGCACTCGTTGTCAGGTCTATGCCTAGATGGGAAGGAGCTCACCTTGTTATACCCTAGGTTGTTGCTTATCCCTTGTGGGAAAAAAAAGAAGGCAAAAATTATCGGGAGAGGTAGAGCAAACACAGGAAGGACTGGTAATGATTTGCAGGTTCATCTCTGTTCTGTGAGGTGTCCTGTGGGAGCTGGCTGAGGGAATATACAGATGATTTTGAACTGCTGCCTCTAGCTCTATCTAAGTGTACAGTTGCCAGAATGCTTAACAACTAGCCTTTGGGAAGCTGGTACCCCAAGACAATGTCCAGACTGCAAGGCAGTACAATATAAGCATCATACAGAGAGGCTGAACTCCCAATAGCTCTAACATTAGCAAGGTGCGCTAAGAAACCCAATGAGACCCTGAATTTGCTGCATACTTGTGTGTCCTTGCCACTTAATACATATTTGTTAGATGCTGAAAGGCACTGAGCCTTGATCTAGCAGCAAGTAGGTTTGTATAGAGGAAGAGCATAATCTTTAAAACTGCACACAGAGATGATGGCAGTCACAAGCATTTTGTGAAGCTGGGTTCCTGTTGCCTTATCTTTTTTGTGTTGTGGTGGATACAGTGACAGTGTGTTGGGTGGGAGTGCTCTGTTGTGGTATGTCTACTTTTGCAAGTGTTCCACAGAGGAAGGGATACAGCTATAAAGCGCTTGGCATCAACATTTGTATTTTATTATTCTGCCTAGATCAGTAGCATGGATGCTTCCCCGCGCAATGCTTCTCCAGCTCTGCAAAATGGAGAGAAAGGTCTGTTTGTTTATTTACTTATTTTTCTTAAGCTACCAAAAGAAGTTTGCTGTAACACTTTCCCTGACATAATATGGGAGCCTTTGTCAAATTTGATAATTTAGAGAAACAGTGAATCCCCATTGTGTCAGATGGGTATAAGCCAATTGCTAGCTTCCTACTGTAAAAAGCGAAGCCTGCTTTTAACGTGAAGCTGAATAACTAATGATATTAAATTGGTCAGGAAGGGTTTTCCTTTGAACTTGAGTTTAAAAACTTTCAGAGGCTTCCTAAATAACTGAGTAACTACATGGAATTTGGGAAATTGCCTCTTCTGTGAAGTGGTTATGGGTGCTGAGACCTGCTACCTGTGAGGCATACTGGGAGTTTGCGGGAACTGAAGGCAGTGGGTGTAAGTGTATGCATCTTCTGGAGGTTGTGTGCTTCATTGTGCAGTTTGCCCATTTCTTTGCTCCGGGTGGCCTTACCTGCTTTGTAGGTAAAAAATTCTTGAAAGTAGATGCTGGTGATAGCTTGGCCTGGGAGCAAGCAACATCACTTCTGACAGCCACGTATTGTTCTCCCAGAGGATCGTTTCCTGACTACTTTATCAAGTCAGAGCTCCACAGGCTCCACCCATCTTCAGCTGCCCACCCCTCCAGAGATTGTAGCGGAGCATATGACTGGTGCCAATACACTGTCTGAACAGGATACAACAAGCAGCTCGGAAGGTATAGTTCAGTTCTGATCTTGTATTTCGCTTGCTTCTCTATGGCAAGTGTATGAGATCCATTTAGGAAATGGCAAATCTAGTAGCTTTGTGGTCTGCAATCTTCCCTCTGAATTTACAGCTAGAAGTTTGATATGGTGATGCAGACTTAACTTATCTCCATTCCAGATGTGTTTGATGGACACTCACTGGGATCTACAGACAGCCAAGTGAAAGAGAAGTCTACTATGAAAGCTATTTTGGCTAACTTTTTGCCTGGAAACAGCTATAACCCCATTCCATTTCCCTTGTAAGTACTGCATAGTATGTACGATGTACAAAATTAGCAGCCTGGTCAAATTGCGAACAAAGCCATGCATGCTTCCTTTGCTCAGTATGTGATTGAAGTCATCACTTGGTTTTGTCTCTGAATAAGCTATAGAACTTCCTCAAGGCAGGACGTTTTCCGTGTCCCTTCTAGGTGTTTGTAGGTTACCTGCTTTTCTTATTAATGATCTACCCTTGTGCATATACATTATCAGTTTCTCCTCCTCCTAGCAGGCATGTCTCTTCAGAACTCTTGTGGGAGGGGAAGGGACTGGGGGAAAGGGGAAGAAAGGTGCCTTCTAACTTTATTGCTGCCAGGAGGGAGTAGAAATGTCCGTCCTTAGCAAAGACTTACTAAAGCTACATGCCTGCCTCTTGTTTTTGCTTCCAGACCTCTTCCAAGGGTTGGACTCAAATTGGCATTGTCTGGGTGTAGGTCAGGTTCAATGGCTACTGCATGTGCCCTGAAGTCCCCCTCTCATGTGAAAGTGGGCAGGCCGGAAAATCTTTCAGCTACTTGGTCTGCATGCTTTGTAGTGTTTCTTGTTTGACATGAGCCTAATGTTTGGCAGCCTGAGTTTAACTTCGGAATTCTACCCACATGGTAGTAGTGGAGGCCATGGGCTAATGAGGTAAAAGTTAAATGACTGGACCCTACAGAGAAGTAAAAGAAAATCTCACAGAAACCCAGGAGGCTTTGGGGAATTTTCTGTGCTAAACTGCTTGTTCAGAAAAGAGTCCAGGTTTGTCCCCCAGCTTCACTCTGCAGGCTATGCTGCAGGACAATTAAAACAAACTCAGGCAGATTTTGGTGCCGTTAGAAACAGTGGCTGCTAAACAGAAATGAACTCTTACTCTAACCTGGAGCTGGTCTGCTGATATAGGCAGCTTGCTTGAAGTGCGGATTGCCCTAACGTATTGCCGTTGAGATTTAACCACATAGCTATGAATGTGTCTGTTGGGAGAAGCTGATCTGGGGAGCTTTGGTTCCATGCTGAGACTTGTAGCTTGTGCCTGGGAGTGCAGTGATGAGATCTGGGCTTTGACCAAAACTTAACCTTTACTTTCCACAAACTTTTACAATCAGCTAACAGTCTCCCTGTATTGTTTTCGTTTAGCGACCCGGATAAGCACTACCTAATGTATGAACATGAACGTGTACCTATTGCAGTCTGCGAGAAAGAACCAAGCTCCATCATAGCTTTTGCTCTCAGGTACTGCTGTGATTCTGCTGTTCGCCTGACATGTTGTACTTTTGCAGATTTTCTGTGCAAGGAATATTTAAATCCAAATGGTAGAGAACAAGCATGACAGAATTTCTTCACTCAGCTGTGTTGAGAGTTTCTGCCAGAGCTGAAGTTCTCTCCTTTTACTACTGAGATATGGAAAGTACAACTTGCAACTGTACTTTGAGCTTTTCTTGCTGAACTCTAGTACACAAAAATGAATTAGTTGTGTAGTGTTCACTGTAATGTGATATTGTTAGAGAAAGAAGTGCAGCTAAATTTTGCTCAGCTCTGCAGCCTGGAGGAAGTGCAGCTGAGCCGAGGAACAACAGTTAGATATTTATATTGCAGTCTGTCCCTTGCCTGCCTTCAATTGTAGCAGCTCTTGCTGCTACTAAGCTTTCTAAACCAGCTGCTTCAGTAAATCTCAGGCCTTGTGTGTCACAAAGCAGCAGACTTTTAAAGAAGCGCATTCTTAAATTGTGAGAAAGGGAGAAAGAAGGGGGGGATTTTTCCTGAAGTATGGTCTAGAGCAGCTTCTGTTCGAAGAGAACTAAGTTGGCATTGTAAGAAAAAATGAAGGCGAGGTTTTTCTGCTGTGGGTTTTTGTTTCCTGTGGTTGTCCCTGAACCAAATCTTTGGGTTGGTGTTAGTCTCCCAAAGAACGGCTGACTTTTTTTTCTTTTCTTTTTTTTTTTTTTTTTTTTTTTTTCCTTTTTTCCCCTTCCGTTGCAAGGGGTACAGAAATGCCCTGGATGAGTTGTCCAAAGCATCTCTGAAGAACAGTTCTGAAGAAGGACTACAGCCAAGCAGGTTACATGCAGGAACTACAGTACATAGAGCAAAGGCACAGTGATTGTAGTGAATAAGTCGAAACTAGGATGGAGAAGGACCCTCAAAATATGCCTCTGTTAGGATCTCTTGCTTTCTGGTGCAATTTGACACACTCCATGTAACCAACACATGCTTGCAGTATCTGAGTTTCCATTTCATGTCGGGGACTGTGCTGACTCCATCACCTGATCCCTTGACTGTGTGCATGGTAGGATTACTGGGCCTGCATATCTTTCCTGTGGTGATGGATGGAACTGTTGCTATGGAGCCCTGAGAGGTTTTTCTCAGGGAGATGGAGGAGGACAACTGTGGAGAGTTCCACAGACTTTAAACTGTATCCTCTTCCCTTAGCAGTACTTAATGTTAGATATGGAGGAGAAGTAAATGTACGGGAGTATAGCAGTAGTGTCTCGGGTGGCAGTATTTTTTGGGCTCTTGACTTTTTTTTTTTTTTCTCTTTCTCCTTTCAGCATGTCAGACAGCAAACCAAAGAGCAGTAGCCCTGTCCGCCTGCCTGAGGCTAACATGGGTCCTTCAAATCGCAGTGCAGAACCGGAACAGCGTAAGACTGTTTTGCCAAAATCATGTCGATGATGCTAATCTCAGTTCAGACCTCTTCAGTCCACTTAACCTGGGTTCTAGCTCTTGTGAAAGTTGTTCGAACAAAGAAAATGCATTCTGAATTGAAATTATGACTAGTCTTAGAGTTGATTTTATGTGGAATGTGGGATGAGGGGGGTGTGTATGTGTGTGTTTTGAAGTCTGTGCCCATGATGGCTTTCTCTGATTCTTATGAGATCGGACTATCATTCATTGATTTAATATATTATGATGTAGTGGACCTTGGGCTGTTCTTGAGTCTAGCCTGTTCAGTGGGGTATGACGCCCAGGATATGTTCTGACCTCTTTTGGCACTGCCTTCTTTAAAAAGATGGCAATTAAAATATTTTGAAATGGAGAAGTGAGGTTCTTACTCTGTTAAAGGCACTCACGCTTGGTCTGTGTTTTCAAATGACTCGGCATTCCAGAATGCTACTTGGAACACTATATCAGCTAACCTGATGGACCTTGGTTGCCTGAAAAATAGCGAATGAGTTACAGTTGACTGACATCGTTCCTCACGTTAGAACGATGAATGAGAATGCTCGTATGAGTCATGCTTTTATTAAACTGCCTGTGGAAATGCCAAGGCCAACTTCTTTATTCCTCTTCACTGTAGCAAGGAAACCGTCTAGTGTTTTGTCTTTCTTCCGTGGCACGGGAGGGAAGAGCCCAGACCTGTCTTCCCAGAAGAAAGAGACCTTACGAGGTGCTGACAGTGCTTACTACCAGGTCGGACAGATGGGCAAAGAAGGAGCAGAAAACCAAGGCGCAGAGCCTCAAGGTACAAGGCAGTTGAGTCCATCTTCTGTTCTTGGACTGTTACTTCTCCCAAACCTGATTCATACTTCTAAGGCCCAGAATGCGTTCCTGCTCATACTTTTTCAATGGTCCAAGATTACTCAACATGTATTGATAATGAATTATTTGAGCATCAAATGTGGGTTTCTCCTGAAGACATTACTTTGCTTTATGAGAAGGAAAATAGGGTCTTTCAAACCTCAGTGACTATAGTGAGTAGCCTGGGCTTGAATGCCTTTGGATTGAGTTGACTCTAGTTAAGCAGCCCAGTCTCTCTTCCTCACTTCCTGATTAACTCTCATTGTTTCAGATCATGGAAAATGAATGATGAGAAAACAGAGGAAGCTTGTACTTATGTGTCCCATTAACAGCAGTGCGCTTCTAGCGTACATATTATACGTCATACAATTATAGCTGTAGCTCTAATTCCCTATGTATAGTTCCCTCTGTATTCTTGAAAAAAGAAAATATTTTTCTTGTAATGTGAGTTTACAAGTAGTATCTTACAATTCTTTCTCAGTAGTAATAGTGAACAACTTTGAATGGTCTCTTTATGCCTTCAGATGACATAGATGGAGGAGATGGACAGAAGAAACAGCTGGTGAATCCCCATGTGGAACTCCGTGAGTAGCTGTAAATAATAACTTGAAGTCTTAGCTGACAAAATCCTTTCTTCATGCAAATGTAATAGAAATCTTGAAGTTAATAATAATTTTTTCTTTGTGTTGGGCAGGAAGGAATAACAAGAGAGCAATGTGATTTTTACTTATTGTAATTAATCTCTCTGTTGCAAAAATACCCTGTAAAACTTTATTTTTTTTGATCTTCTGTCTGGACACTTTCCCATGGCATATACTGGGAGCTAACCTGAAGGGGGTTGACTTTCCTGTAGGTTTTCCATTTACATCCAATTGGTTTAAACTTCCAAAGTACAATAGGTGTGAGAGAGGGATGTTTAGCACAATAATACTTGTCTAGACATCAGTAAAATCTCTAAGTGTCATCTCGGGTAGTCAGTGAGTATTGCATGCTGTTATTGAGGAAGACCTTTTTTGCAGAGTTTTCAGATGCGAATGCCAAGTTCTACTGCCGGATTTATTATGCTGGCGAGTTTCACAAGATGCGTGAAGTGATAATGGGGAGCAGTGAAGAGGACTTCATCCAATCCCTCTCTCACTCTATGCCCTGGCAGGCACGAGGTGGCAAATCTGGGGCTGCGTTCTACGTGACTGAGGGTAAACACAGCTTCTTCCACCTTTGTAATTAGAGGGTATGATTTGGGGATGGTGGTGGGTAGTGCGTTGTTTAATCCCTCATTACCTCTAGCCAAAGGATTGCTGGTTGTGAAGTGGCCGCTCAGAATGGAAAGTTCAGCGGGTTGTTCTGGGGTCTTCAGTATCAGATTATTTGTCTCTCAGTATGTGCAGAAGAACAAAATGTAGTTCGGTTTTTCCGTAGTAGCAGATAGGGAGCCCAGCTGAGCAGGAGGGTTGTACTCTCTTAGGCAGGCTTCAGAAAACAAAAACTTGAGTATAATTCAAGGAAAGCTGGTTATTAAAGACACAGTGTTTGTTATAATACCACATACTGTAGTTGATTTATAGGATTTTTTTTTTTTTCTAAACTGTGGCTGATTCTAGGCCCCTACTTAAAACAAGTGTTGAATGGAAGGGTTTTTAGCCTGTTTCTGTTGGCTGTATAAGAAACCTATATAGCTGAGGTAAATCTAACTTAGGCAGTCTCTTCTCCCTGATTTACTGGAAGGCTGAAATCCAGAAAGCTTGAAATTGAGAATATATGAAGTATTCACAGTCCTAAAGAACTTGCAAAGAATACCTTATACTTACATACACTTACTGTATGTAACCCTGTTGTCTCTGTTCATTGTTAAAACAGATGATAGATTTATCTTGAAGCAGATGCCTCGTCTGGAAGTCCAGTCGTTCCTCGACTTTGCTCCACACTACTTCACTTACATCATTAATGCAGTTCAGCAGAAGGTATTAAAAAAAAAAGCGCCTTTTATTTTAGGCAGTGTTCTGTATTTCATAGACTAGTAACAGTTTCCATTAACCCCCTTCAGTTAAGTAAAAGAAAATGTTAGAGGGTATGAGTTGCACTAATACTGTGTTTTTAAGATGAGAAGTGAAAATTTTGCTAGAGTTTCGAAGCTGTAATACAGAGTCAGACAGAACAGTGGCACCTCTAGTATTTGAATGCTGATTGCCTGTTCACAGAGATCTTACCCCATGTCTTCTCTTCATCAGAAGCCCACAGCACTGGCCAAGATCCTTGGGGTGTATCGAATTGGATACAAGAACTCTCAAAACAACACTGAAAAGAAGCTGGATCTGCTTGTCATGGAAAACCTTTTCTATGGCAGGAAAATGGCTCAGGTAAGAACCGAGCATTCTGTTCCCTTTCAGTGCAGTTCTGACTGGGAACAAGAGCAGGGTTACCAGTAGCTCTCTAGGTAACATTTAACTTTGCATGTGCTGTCTATATCTAGCACTGCCCAAAGATGACCGTTTGTGCCTGTTTCCTTGTTATGTGATCCTTGGTAATGTGATGCCTGTATTGGCTGGTTCAGATAGCTGTTAGTGCAGGTTGCAGTTTTTAGAAGTCTTATTTGTCCCTCCACCTCCAGTGTCTGAACGAAAGCATTGCCAACCTAATTAGGAAAATGTAAAAGCTTTGCAAAAAGGCTTCAGAAGAACTGACTAGGATTAAAGACTAATTTGTTTAGAAGACCCTCACTGACGGAGAACTACTGTGTAGTGGTGGGGAAACATTATGTTTTGAACCTGCTGTTCTCTCTGAATAACTTCATATGTGGGACAAGATTTTGAGTTCAGTCTTGCTCTTAGTAAAGGAAAAGTGACCTTTGAGACAGTAGAATGAAGACCTTAAAATGACTAGGGGAAAATTCTCTTTTAATACAGAGTTGATGATGAAAAGGAAGTTCAAACAAATGTCACTTCTAAATCTGGATAGTATCAGTTCTTTCCACCTTGCCTCCCAGTGCCTGAGCTCAAACAGGGGATGTTTGTGGGAGGAAATGAACTGAGGGAATTCTAGATAGATGTAAAGGATGTTGTTGCGGGTTTTCTTCTTGTAGTTTTTGTAAATTATGAAGGGTGGTCAAGGACTAGAACAGAGACCCAAAGAGACTGTGGACTCTGTCCCTGAAGTTAGTAAGATCTTGACTGGACAAGGCTTGAACAGCCTTCTCTACAGGACCTGCTTCAAGGAGGGCATGGGGCTGGAGACCTCCAGAGATCCTTTCCAACCTAATGATAGTCCGTGTCTTGCCTTGTTAAATGGCGCTTCATGCAAGATCCACCTCCCTCTTCAGCGGGTTTACTTTTGTCAGCATTTGAGTCTGTAGAAGCTGGCTGGAAAACTGACTTTACCCATACAATACAAAAATAGGGACACCCTTGCTTCCTTAAATTAGGCTAAATATTAATGAAGTAACTTGCCTAAAATTTGTGAATTGAGGTGGCAGAGCTTTCGTGTAGGCTTATATTCTACTGTCCACTCAGTCCAGAGTGGAAACTTTAATTTTTGTAGTACAAAAATGTTTTCTGTTAACTGTTTTCCTCCTGTGGAGAAGGAAAGAGTTGTCCTGTTGTGCTGCCTTCTCAAACAGTGCAGTTAGGTGGGTTGAAGTCTTTAACCTTGCAGAACAGTAGAACAAAGTAGCGCTGTTCTCCTTTTGCAGGTTTTTGACTTGAAGGGCTCCCTCCGGAACAGAAATGTTAAAACAGACACAGGCAAGGAAAGCTGTGATGTCGTCCTGCTGGATGAGAACCTTCTGAAAATGGTCCGGGACAATCCTTTGTACATCCGTTCCCATTGCAAGGCTGTGCTGAGAGCTTCCATACACAGTGATTCCCAGTTCCTCTCCAGCCACCTTATCATTGACTATTCCCTGCTGGTGGGTCGTGATGATACCAACAATGAGTTGGTTGTTGGGATCATTGGTAGGTTGTCTTTTGTATCTTCTTGCCTTCAGTTGGTGAAACTTCTTTTTTTCTGGTTTACTGTACCACCACCACAGAGATATGTGTCAGGAAAGCTTGTCTTCTTCCTGATGGAATACCACCCTCACCTCTCATGGGCGTTCAAAGTGGAGGCAGGAAGTCCAGCTCTTGTATGGGCTTGTGTTAGCATTTGCATTACTAAGAATATATGCAGGAGGCCTCAGAGGTAGTGAAAAAGTAGTCAAGTTGGTGTTTAACCTACACTTTGAGTCCAGTTGAAGTAGGGAAGGTTACTTGTATGCTTTTATGTTTTTAATCCTTAAGTTCAATAATGTTTACGTAGCCATTCAAACTGTAACTTGTATGGAGGGGATCTAAGGAGAAACAATATTGGTAGGGGTGGAAGAGGGAAGTTAAATGTCACGGGACCATTCATGATCATGTAGTCTGACTTGGATAATATGGATGGCAACTCAGTAATTAGCTTGCCACATTCTCTGACTTGTGATTAGAAAGTATAGCCTCATCTTTAGACAGGCAAACTTGTGTTGTGCAAAAGACTTGGAGTGGAAGCCATTTTGCAGGGTGTGGAAGTGACTCTTGGAAATTAGAAGCTCTTGAAACCTAGCTCAGAAATGCTTCCAGGACCTCTGGATTACTCTTTTTCTGATAAAGCTTACAAGCCATTCCAATAACACTTCTAGTTGAGAATGCAAGTCCCAGTTACAAAGAACTGCAAGTTGTTATTACTTTCTAGTTTTGTAGACTCTTGAATATTTGGGTAAATGGGATGACACTCTGCTCCTTCTGTATATGTGGCTTTTTGCTGTCCTATGCAAAGTCTTACCCGATTAAAGAGTGTATTTTACATGATGTTTACTATACTAACAGTTCCTTTGCTGTGATGAGAACAGTTGTTTATGATCTGAAGGAGCTTGTTTAACACAAGTATCGAGAACATGCCTACTGTGTCAGGCTATCACAATGTTCTATAAATGATACCCCGAGAACTTACAAAGTACTCAAGCTAAATTTGTGGCGGGGTGGAAGTAAAAACCATTAGCTTAGACTGAGTTTGAATCTGAGGTCAGAATCTCTACCTATTTTAGATCCTAATTTGATACAGGAAAGGAGTAAGTTAGGTCTGTGAGGAGCTGTAAACACTTTATTTGTAGGCCCTGTTGTGTGGGGCCTTGGGGCATGAAGTGACAGTAGTTAGTGCACAAACTGATTATATCAGTCCCAAAGCACTCTAAGGGAGTGTTTTCAAAGAGTATTCAGGTAAATGGAGAAGTCTGAAGACTGGCAGGTCTGAATGAGTTTTGTGTAAAGCACAGCTGTTAGGGTTAATGTAGAGGGAGGAAGAGTTGATTGTGATCCTGCCGGGCTTTACAGTATCATATTCACACTACCCAAATATAATCAATACACTGGAAAGTGAGGCAGCTGGTAGGGGGAACACTGAAGCTGGTCTGGCTGTGGAAGCCTACTGCTTTCTTGCTCTTTTTGAGGGGGAATAGATACATTTCAGAACAGTGTTACTCGTGTTTATAGCAGATATAACATGTTTGTTTGTGGATTTTTTTTTTTTATTGGAACAGACTATATTCGCACTTTTACCTGGGACAAAAAGCTTGAAATGGTGGTGAAATCGACTGGCATCTTGGGAGGACAAGGTAAGTCCAGAGTGGAAGCAAAACTTTTGATCATGTTTTCTTGTTATGTGGAAGCTTCTGATAACTGTGCTAATAAAGCCACAACTTCCCCACCATGCAGATTTGCAGCATTAGATTAAGTTGTCCAGAACAGGGGAAGGAATAACAAGTTTCAGAAAAACTGATATGTTCATCTGCCTTCACAAGTGAGCTTTTAAGTACTAGAATTCCTGGGAATGGGGTAAAGGTCACCTACTTGCCAGACTGTTTTTTTCTGTTTCTTAGTTACCAACTACTCACATACAAACTTAGTCATCCATACAGAGATACTAGCGAAAAACCTTGCTGCCTGGTTTCAGAAGATGTTTTCTGAGTCCAGAAAATCAGATATGCTCTGAGCTGTTAGTGTGGAGGAAACCTTACAAATGATTGGCTACTGCCCGTATTTTGAGGAGCTGAGGAGTTCCTTTTGTGGAAGTGAGTAGAGTACCTTTTGTGCAGCATTGACTAGCGTTGGCCACATGTTAGTAGGAGGGCTGGAAAGAGAAGGGAAGGAGAACACTTGATGTACCACTACTCAGCTGTCTGGAGAAGATAAGAGCATGTCAATAGAGTGAAATTCTTTGTGAGAAATGTGCATCTCTGCTGGAAAACCTCAAAGACCTGTAAACATGAGAAGAGAAGAAGAAACAAACTGATCAGGGCTGGTGTAAAAAGCTTAGCTGGTTCTTCCAACTTAAGGTATCTCAATTCAATGTTAGGGGTCCAGACCTTGATCTGTGTTCTCTCCTAAATGTTTGAAATAAATATTAAAAAAAGAAAAAAGGCAGCTGATAGTGCTTCCGGGAATGTTCCAAGACCCTTCCATGTACAGTAAGCTTTCATGACTATGCTCTCTGGTGTTGTAATCTCATGTAACATCTGTCTATACTGTAGTATACCCTTTATCCCATTTCTGACTGCTCTTGATTCTTGCACATTAGGTAAGATGCCAACTGTGGTCTCTCCAGAACTGTACCGGACCAGGTTTTGTGAAGCTATGGACAAATATTTCCTGATGGTGCCAGACCATTGGACAGGATTGGGCCTGAACTGCTAAGCTAAAGCCCATATTGGGAAAGCACCAGAGGACAGTGACATTATAGGCCACTCTCTTCCTGTGGTCTGTCCAGCACTAAGCAAGAGGATTGCAGTTCCGTGTCTACACTGACCACGTGCATCATGTTGTGAAGCGTGAAATCTGCTTGTTGCACTTTAATCCTCTCTTGAATGCTGATAAGCGAACCAGCCTCACTAAGGATCTAAGCTGTAAGGTACCACTGAACAGCATTGATAAGAGGCATTCCCTCTGTCAGTAGGGAAGGTGATGCTATCTCCATGTGAGAGCACTGAAACAGGTATTATCCAGTTCATGATGGCACAGAAGTACATGATCTCTGTAAGTCTTGCACTGCCTAAGTGGTGTTGAATATGAGCAACTCGTGTTTCCGCAGAGGATGCGTGGTACTGCAAATGTGAAATAAACCCCCCTCTGGGCGGGTGAGAGAAGAATGAAGTTCATTCCTGAGTTCTGCTATTGTTGCAGTGGTCTGTAGTTGACCTGTTTAGGATCCATGAATAACTTGTCCTGCTTCTGCTCTGTAGCTTCAATTTTTCCTGGGTTCTGTAAACAGGTTTGTTTTTGGGTTTTTTTTGAAGGTAGCTCCACAGCTACAATGTTATATCACTACATCTTTTAAGTTATATTACTGCAGTACAACTCTGT
>Ga0181612_138003_pt1 | contig 12931 bp, 10 predicted proteins | sample HoacroProtozoa21_FD_119630 | JGI IMG/M metagenome (GOLD analysis project Ga0181612, IMG submission 119630) | Hoatzin crop microbial communities from Cojedes, Venezuel. Combined Assembly of Gp0051906, Gp0051904, Gp0051908 | reverse complement strand
TCCCTCTAGGGCTTTATCCCATGGTACTCTACCAAGCTACCCTGAAGAGGCCAAAGTCTTCTCTCCTAAAGTTCAGGGTAGTGAGCCTGTTGTGCACTCTCCTCTCTGCCCTAAGTATCTTGAACTCCACCATTTCACGGTCACTGCAGTCAAGGCAGCCCTTGAGCTTCACATTCCCTATAAGCCCCTCCTTGTTGGTGAGAACAAGATCCAGCATAACACCTCTCCTTGTGGGCTCCTTTATCACTTGGAGAAGGAAATTGTCATCAACAAATTCCAGGAACCTCCTGTGTTGCTTATGCCTTGCTGTGTTGTCCCTCCAATGGATATCAGGGTGGTTGAAATTCCCCATGAGGACTAGGGCTTGTGAACATGAGGCTGCTCCTCTCTGCCTAAAGTAGGTCTCATCTGCTCAGTCTTCCTGATTGGGTGGCCTGCAGCAGACTCCCTGTATAACATCACCTGTAAATCAAAAATAGTTGTTTTCACTGCAGCAAGAGCCTCCTTTCATTCTAATAGTAACTTCTTTCTTCAGGAAAATTTCTATTTATGTTCAGATATTTTACATATCCAACAACATTTAAAATCATTGAGGCAAGCATCTGGTTAAGCAGAGAGTTCCAAACAAGGTTCTTGCTCCATAAGCTTGCAGGCAGATAGGAAAATTTCCACTCAATTCCAAAAAAAGGGAGAGGGTTAAAGCATTTCTGACTTAGAGACCTGAAGTCTGCTTTTGAATATTCTTGTCTGGTTCAGCAAGTTGCATGTGCTATTAATTTTAATGATGCTATTAGACCAGCAGAGGCCATCATCCATTACTGTGCATCTCTAACAGAGCAAGAGACCCATGCACACCGGCTATGTCACCCTGAACAAAAGCACATCTGCACTGAAGCTCTCCTCCATACTGCAGGTCTCAAACATCAGAGGAGATAAGAAGATAGGTGGAAGTATGTATGTTTTAAGGAGCTGGTTGAAAAACTAAGATTTTGCAACAGTAAGCAACACAGAAGATAAACAAGAATATCACTAAGCTTATAGCCAGAACCTCGTCATTTTATCTTGAGAGACATATATAAGTGATACAGTACACTTTCCTGGCCTAATTCTCTTACCCAAGGTGAAAGCGAGAAGAAAATGAAATACTTTGGCTCTTCTTACCAGTTTCTGAGCCTTTGCTGACACTAAGGGTGTCTATACTAATTATAGCATACAGATAAATCAATCTGGCTTTAAGTAAACCACAGTAACAGAGCAGCCAAGGATACCTGGCTTTCAGACAGTTACACTTCACGCAGTCTTCAAGCCAGTTTCCAGTTAGCTCAGATATCTTTAAAAACCACCCAAGCATCCAAAATCACAGTGAGAACATTTCTAAAGTTTTGGAGTAGAAGCACTTTACTTTCTTACCTTAAACTTTACACTTGCCAGCTACCACCCAGAATTACCATATTTGGCAGAATAACATTGAAAACAGGGGGAACAGGTGTGCTACAGGACTATGACATAGTTAGAGACAAAAGTTAGAAAACTAGAATTTCTGAGAAGAACACAAAAATATGGGATGATTTCTCCCCAGTTCCTTTGCTAGGGAAAAGTATAATCAATCATAATTCTCAACCTGGCTTTGTACATTTTCCCAGTTTTAATTAGGAACATACCAGAAGGCTAATCAGAGAAGGATTATACCTGTACACTTTTGAACAGAGGAGACAGCTTGTCCTAAACATTTCTGAGTGACAGTGAACCAGAAAACTAGTAATTGTGTGTACTTTACATCTACAGAGACATAACTGCAATAAGAAGAGGAAAGCATATAAAACAAGACCTGCTGTTGGCCATATTCATCCAAGCCAGATTTATCCATGGCAATTCAATTACGTGTGTAAATCAGTGCAACTGCTTTGCTAAAATTACAATGCAGTATTTATTGCAACAGTGCATTTGTTTTAACACTGCTGTGTTCCAATTTGCCAAGGTCATCCAAAGTGATTTCTGAAAAAGCAAGTAAAGAACTCAACTCTCTAGGAACTATGCCCTTTGGAAAAAGACCTTGAAGGGTTAAAGTTCAATGCAGGAGGTGTTAGAACCTTTCACATTGCTAGGTCTAATTATAAGACGAAGTAACATCTCAGGAGCAAGAAGAATATGAAATGAAAGTCTTTTGTGGGACAGGGGAAAAGAGGTTTGGCAGCTGAAGAAGAGAAGACTGAAAATGGATCTTATAAATGCATATAAATATCTTAAGGGTGGATGTCAAGAGGATGGGGTCAGACTCCTTTCAGTGGTGCCCAGCAACAGGACAAGGGGCAATGGGCACAAACTGAAGTATAGGAAGTTCCATCTGAACATGAGGAAGAACTTTACTTGGTGGGTGACAGAGCACTGGAACAGGCTGCCCAGAGGGGTTTTGGAGTCTCCTTCTCTGGAGATATTCAAAACCTGTCTGGATGCAATCCTGTGCAACCTGCTGTATGTAGGTGACCCTGCTTCGGCAGGGGAGTTGGGCTAGATGATCTCCAGAGGTCTCTACCAACCCCTACCATTCTGTGATTCTCTGGTAGTCTGGGGTGATATTTTCAAAAGGTTCAAGACCCTCTGGAATATTTTGCTCCCATCTTAAACATGCTAGGGAGGAAGAAGTGACAGTGTTTGGGTACTATCCATTGTGAAGGCCAGATGACAACAGCCTGTAGATGTGAATGCTGTAAGGTAAAGGCACATGGAGAGATGCTGAGGTACTGTGGTGACAGGGCCTTGCAGATACTTAAAAGTAGACAGAGAGGCAGAAATTCCTAGGTCATGTTCCTGAAGGAATGGAGACAGAGAGTGGTGATACTAGCATCTTTATAGAGACTATGCAAGATGGTGGATTCCTTAATTTTTTTTCTAAAGGAGAGTGGTTTGCATCAGAACCAGAAGTTTTTGGTGCTAAGCTCTCATTTGTTCTCTTTTGTACCATAAGTGAAACATAACAAGTCCCTTTTCAGTCCCAGTAAGTGTAAAAGAAATGCTGGCTTCAGACAGCGTTTTGCGGGTTTCTATCACTTCTTAAAAAAGGAAGAAAGAAAATCTGAATGTATCAGTTCTCGCTGTCTGTCTGTGATGCTGCTTCCTTCTTTCTGGAAGGAACGAAGAAAGTGCTCAGCTGGATATGTTGGTGAGGAGTGTGAGAGAAGAAGTCATGGATTGCCCAGTAACAGTCATGTAGAGCCTTCCTGCTCTTGTCACCCCAGTTGTTTCCTGGGTGCCCTGTGGGGTGAGCAGGAATTTCAGAACAGAGAATCAGAGACACCCACCTGCTGGCTGGGAGCTGCTCAGAATGAGCAAGATGCGGAGTGCTAGCCAGCGTGCTTCTCTGTAATCCTGCTGCTGTCCTGAGAACAGGCCGCTGACATCAGGGCTACTGGGGAGACGCATACGGCCTGAGGCAAATGCCTCAGGATTTACTGCAGGTGTAAAAATCTCCTTTTCAGAATCTACTGCCAGGGCCCCACATCCTGCGGCAGGTGCCTCCCAAGTCCTCTTCAGAGGATGCGGCAAGATTTATTTTAAGATGCTATGGCTGAGTGCAGTGCCAGTGCATAGCTTAGAGCACTCACTCGAGGTGTGAGAGGTCTGTGTTAATTTCTCTGGTCAGCCTGGGGATGCAAGTCTGCATCTTCCAACTATCAACGAGTTGCCCTTGCTGCCAGGCTGGGATGAGGAGGGGCACTGTATTTGCCTGCTGCTCAGAGCTGAACCCCTTTTACAGCAGAGACCACAAGCTTCTTGAGACAAGCAAAAGAGCAAGTGAGGGGTAGTGTGCCACATGGTAGCCCAGTGGGTAAGACCCAGAGGTAGGGCAGAGAGTTGCAGGTTCCAGCTCCTGCATTCTCCAACTCCGTATACATTTTACAGTAAACAGCCCATGGCTGCATTTTGTAACTGTTCCAGGTTGGCTGAACTACCGTCATCAGGCTCTTTTACAGCATCTAAGCCCTCAGGTTTTGGATTCCAGTGTTGTTAGGGGAGACACTGGACAGCTGACTGCCTTTAATCGTGTGCAGAAGTAGGCTGTGACAGGAACAGTCATGTCAGGTGGGCAGGCACTGTGGTTCAGAGTTAGGTGATGGAAATTGGAGGTTCTTTGAACAGCAGTCTCCCAAAGCACAAGACTTAGCTGTAACCCAGGGTGAGTGGGAGGATGAAGAGATAGCCAGGCATCTGTTTAGAAAGGCACTCAGGAGTACAGACTGTCCAGCACACTCTTAGAATGAGGTAGTGAGCAGTGTTTTTCATACAGGAGGCCAAGGGTTTGATTATGGGAAGCAGTCTGGGTGAATGGCTGTGAATTGATGGTGTTTTTAAGGAGCGGGAGGGAGCACAGTGAAATAAAACCAGTAGGCTTCATAAGAAGGGAAGAGTTCAGTTCCTTGGTGAAGCTATGCGAAGAGCTCAAATGCAAACTCTCCCACCTCGCGAAGCCAGGGAATGCAAATTGCAAGCTCTTCATTGACCTCAAATGCAAGAAGGAACCAAACAAAAAGTGGGAACTGGGTCAAATGACTAAAGACAAGTATAAGTGAGTGTAGCGCAAGGGTGTAGGTAGAGAATTAGAAAGGTCAAGGCACAAAATGACATGCAACTAGCAAGAGAAATTGAGAGCTACAATAAATTATTTTTAGGATATCAAAGTCTTTGCTTCAGTTTCCCAAAAGGAACTAACGTGGCAGCTGTCTTTGTACAAAATGCTTTTTGACTAAAAATAATGTAAATGTTTGGACCTCTGTGTCATCCTTAAGTGAAAGTTGATACTGTGGACTCTTCTTTGTGTCAGTTGGTATCTATCGCACACCAGATTCTTGAATTTTCTACTTGCATTTTGGCCTGACTGCTGCTAACCATGGTGATCTGCAACACTGTCTCTGCCTGCTTTACATTTTTTTGTATCTGACATGCAACTTGCCTCCCGGAGGAGGTCTTTTAATCTCATCTTTCTTCACCCTCAAGCTGTGTAGACTTTTCTCCAGCCAGTGCACAAAGAATCTACTGAGCTGCTCCTTCCCCCAGCATCAATAGGATTTTCCAACATAAATCGCTCATCTGTCAGTGGATTAACATGTTTAAAATGCAGCTCACTGAGTGGATTAAAGAGCTCAGGCGTGGGTAATAAGATATAGTACCTTTCACTGCAGTAATGCCAGTTCAGATCAATCCAGGATGTTAGTGACTGGGAGTTACCGTTTGAACTGCGTCAGCTGAGTATGGTTACAAACTTGTATCATGAATTTCCCTCTGGGCAGGGTGAAGATCTAGTGAGTGGAATGAGCTGTACAAGCAGTGCCTTCCCATTCCAGGGAATAGAAAGATACACATCCAGATTTAACTAGGACAGATTTTAAGACATTTGTTAGAAATAAACTGCCATACAGTGGAATTTCTTGTTTTGTCCTTTTAAAGAAAAGGAATTATACTGGGAGGGGGGGTGAGGGGGCAGAAATCCCAGTATCATCTTTATTAGTCATAATTTTCTTCAAATGTGAATAATGTTTGCAATAATATTTATAACTTTGTTCAATTCTGCACCTCAGATGACATGGCCCAGGGCGCTGATTGGTGTCCTCTGGCTATCTTCTTGGGACAGTTGTGGCTACATCTGCCTCTCCCCTCTGCTGGAGGTTGCTGTGTATGGAAGGGGATGGGGCTGGTCTGCACATATGTGTGGATTTTGTTTAGTTTTTAAAACTTCTTGGGTTTTTTTTTTTTTTTTGAAGGGACAGTTCCCTTTTGTCTTTAAGCATTTAAAAGCCTTTTTTCGCATATACCTGTCAAGAGTACTCAGCACAACCAACATTTTTTTCTTTTAATGTATATAGCTCCTGTTATAGCACTAATGTGTTTGGACCCTCTTGAGAAGGGAGCCACTTGGAAAAATGAGTCACAGTTTATTTCCAAACCTTCAAGTGATGGGTATGTGATTTTTTTTTTTTTTCCCCTCGGAATTTTTGAAACCATTTGTCAGAGAAGATAAGCTTCAGCCTCTGTTAGAAAGAAGCAGTCACGTGGCAAAGCAGTTTAGCAGTTCAAGTAAGAGCCAGAGGAACTACGACCCATATGAAAGGTCAGGTATGCTGTTCTCTGCCTCTTTTTTTGTAGTTCAGTCATTCTTTTACTTCTTCCTGGAAGTAGTTGGTATGCAGAGTTTGGTGATGTGTACTGTCCTAAAACAGAGTTCTGCATTTCGAAAATACATGTGAAGTAGAGCAGTTAGTGATTATGTATTAGGTTGTTTTTAAGGTGATTCAGATGTTTTTCCGCAAGGCTATTACCAAGGTTGTAATTGTTCTTACCTCATTTTGTCTGTCTGTCAGCAAAACATTACTAAGCAAAATTTATAGCAGAAACAAGAACTTACTTATAATCTAGTATAGTGAGATGGAGACTATACAGCTTCATGATAGTTTTGAGCAAAAGAGAATCTCAGTCTCTTTCCTGTCCTAGTAATTAACTCTCCTGCTTCAGCTGAAATCCTGTTTCACGCGATAGTTTTCACATCTGTGTATGTTATTGTAACAAAAATAATACTTAAGATTTTCAGACAAAAGATGATGAGTAAATTATCATCATTACCAGATTTCTTGGCTGCCTAATACTAGGTTCAGGGACGTTAGTACTCATGTGAATGGAAATGGACTTCAGTGCAGCAGTACTGAATACGCACATGAACAGCTGGCGTAACAGGAGGTAATTGCATGTCTAAGTGTTTGCATGGGTCCGTGGATTTTGTAGCTGGCCTCACAGTAGCTATGTGAATGTTGGCTTTTTTTGTTCCATGAACTTCCAAAATTTCCACACCCACATGTAGGTTTAGGTTTAGTTCTTTCATTTCTATTATCAAAATGGACTTGGGGAAATAAGGATTTTGGTGTACAGGGATGGATATTTTAAAAAGGATCCTTGAACATGTGGAGAACGCAGGAGGAGAAACACAGTGTATGCAGAGCAGCCCTAACAGCTCTTGGGAGGGTTTAATGAGTGAGGGGCCAAAGGTCCTGTGTGCCCCAGGCAGCACAGCAACCAAATCCAGACTAACACTGTCAAGTGCAGGATTCAAGGTGTAATGACTGTGAGAGCAAAGAGGGTCTCTTCTAGGGCTGGAACTGTCTGGGACAGTGTTCTTCATGTGTTCTTGCCTATGGTTACCACCAGTTGCTAGTGTTCAGGTGTGAAACTGTATGAAAGTTGAATGACCCTTGCTGGAAAGTAAGTGCAAGTTTTCCACCCAGCATGTCTGAATGTGAGTGCTCTGAATTAAAATGAAACATTTGCCTTTTTGAGGGTTGAAAGCCAGTGCCTTAGGTGTGTGTCAAGAAAGTAAAGGCTCTGTGAGCACGTCTCAGAATCAAGGTTTAAAGAAATAATCTGGTAAAAGTAGCAGTTACGTCTTACTCAAAAGCCACCAGTAGCTCTCCTTTTCCAGAATGGAGGTTGCTTATTTAAATGGCCTGTAAACTCGCCAGCTTTATCTTTCTTTTCATCCTCTTTTCTTCTGCTGTTCATTATTGTGTCCCCATTGTAAGCCCAAATACCTCTGTCCCAGAGAGGATCCCTTGATAATATAACAGTTGCATTATGTCAGATTTGTTGTGTTGGGTCAGGTCATTTACTTGGTATTGCTCATGAAGCTGGCAAAATTAGTGTGAATTTGTTCTGTTATGCCTTTTGCTATTTTATGTTATGCAGGTGAAGGTCAGGCAAAGTGAAAGGAATGGTAGTTTTGGGTGTCTCTTATTACTTCTGCCTTGTCAGAGGTTGTCATTGACTCTGCTCCTCTCCAGAAAATACAACAGAGAGAAATTAAAATGGATAATGTTTTTCCTGCCATTGTGGTTGTTATGTGCCTTCTTTTTTCTGCTGCATTCTGTTTTGTTCTTCCTTCATCTCCATGAAGGAAAGCCTTCACAAAGCTCCAGAAATGCGTGATGCTCACGTGCTGCATGGGCTGTGCCAGCACTGGGTCTACCCTTTATTTAGTCATGTGTCCCTGAATTCTGAGGCTGAGGAGCCACTGCCATAAAATACTGAAGGTCAACATTCCATTGACAGTGGCTTTGCCACAGATTATTTAGTTCAGTTCTGCAATGCTGCAGGTTGGGTATGGCTCCTGGCCTGTTTTGCCTTCCCGTTTGTGTGGCAAAGTAAAATGATTCAACGGGATGCAGTCAGTAGTTGTCTTGGGGCATGGAGTTGCCAAGTATTAAAAAGGGTAGACTAGTTAATAAAGAATGAGGGCCAGACTGATAATGATATGAAAGTGTGAAAAGATGGAGAAAATGAAACTGTTATTTTGCATGTACGTGTATCCTTAGGCAGCTAAGTGCCTGTACAGATTTATTCCCATTTCACTGAATTTGTTGTTAGTGCTAGTCAGCGGAGGTCAAAGTCTTCCTCACCCGAGTTAACAGTAGGACTTTTTTGTAGCATTCTGTACTTCTGCTGAGAAGGCAGTGACAGAAAGCTTCTAGTGATGTGCTGGTGTGTTGCATATGTTTGGACTGTCAAAATAATGGTTCATCATCTTGATAATTAATAGGGTGCAGTTGGTCTGAGGTAGGTATTTTTATCTTCAAGTGCTTTTAAGAAAGGAAGACATGAAAGCACCTGCTAATGAACAGTTATTTCAGAGTTGTTCTTATTCAAAATTACGTTGTTATTTTGCCATACAGTCAATGGTAATGGGGTTGTATATTATTCATCAGCAAGATAGCTACACATCTTCCAGCAGTATGCTGTTAATGTGCCAAGCAAATGGCATGGTTGGTTTGTTCTTTGTCTCATTGTCTCAAGAGAGGATGTTGTGTTTTGTGGTACAGCGTTTTGTTCTGGTGGGTGTAGAAATGGGTGTGCACCCTGCACTCATTGGTGCTGGTAGAGGCGAGAGTGGAGTGCGTTTTGCCCTTGGAGTGAAAAGTGGTGAGGTCTGTGGGAGGTGTTGTTCCAGGGGGGATTCTTGTCACAGGCTTGCAGCTGTCTCCGTAAAGCTGTACCGGCTGCACATCGCAGCTTGCCCTTCACCGCAGGCAGCTGCGCCGCACTGGGAACAGAGCTGTGGACTTCAGGTGACCTTCTAAGCAGCTTGGATTGAGGCAGTTGGAAGAGATAATGACCTCAGAGAGAGAGAGCACACTTGCATTGGTGTGCTTGGGGCCTGTACTTAGCATTGTGAAGTTTTTTGTGAAACACTTCCTGTGCCAACTCTGCTAGAGTCATACCCAGGATTCTTCATGTTTGATACCTGTAGGTCAATGCTTTCGCTTTAAAAGTCATCTTCGTAAATATTTTGGCAGTTTGTAATTCTTTGTTTTATTGTTTCTTTATTGAACACCTTAATCAAAAATGTTTTCCAAATCAAGACTCCTGTTTTTTATTTTTCTTGTTCACTTTGAGTTTGGTGTTGGTTTTCTGTGGGGGGGAGTGTTTGGTTGGTTGGTTTGTTTTTATTTTTTTTAATCCTTTCCCTCGTTTTCTAACTTCCCCTACACCCAAAGACTGACAGTGGCTCTCTCACACTGCCCGGTTCTCAGTTCCACCCTGATTAACTTTGAATCCAGTTGGGAAAACATATTTTATTCTTCTTCCATTCCTATTCTGTTGCAGATTTTGACTTGAACTATTTTTGGCATTGGAGCAAGTTTACAGACTACGTGCAGTGTGTCCTGACCTTCACTGGTGTGACCGGTTACATCACTTACCTCTTGCTTGACTCATCTCTCTTTGTGGAAACGCTGGGCTTCCTTGCAGTGTTCGCAGAGGCTATGTTAGGCATTCCACAGCTCTACCGTAACTACCAGAATAGGTCTACAGAAGGAATGAGGTATGGTGTTTGTTTTACATAAAAGAAGTAAGTGTGTGCATGTGTGTGTAGTGTGGGAATACTTTTCTAGGTGGTGGGATGTCATCTTTCTAAATTCTGCTTGAAAATACAATGGCTGTTGGAGTAGATTCTCTGTCAGTCAGAGCTGGTGCAGCACTGCTGAAGGCACTGGGAGCTCCATTACACCGCTGAGGTCTGACCCATTGCCCAAGTCCAGCTGGACAGTTCCAAGCTGAAATATGATTTAGTAAAATAAACACATAAAACTACTGCTGTTGCCATTAGCAACATATTGCAGTTCAACTCAAGCTGTGCTACACTGGTAATTTGAAATGCACTGAAGAGATCTGGCATATTGAAAGTAATAAAGAGGAAGAAAATATTTTGATCCTGCAGTGAATAACTCTGTCGGTCTAACTCACAGATTAGCTCATCACTTTTTCTCACGTATCTACTCATTACTTTTTTGTAATACATTATTATGTATGTAGCAAATGACATCAATATTTATGTGTAGAAGCTTGTAACTGACATTTAAAAGTTCAAATTAGATGTTTACAGTCATGAATGGGAAATCATTCGTAAACAAGTATGGGACAGAAAACTTTAATCTTGTGCCCACTGTTGGAGCATTAAACTAGATTGTCTTTTCATACTGGTTTACTGGATATCTCAACCATAACACTAAGATTTCCAAATTGCAAAGGCAACTTGCAAAGCTTTTGAAGAGACAAAACGTTACTGTGGTGCATAAGTGCAGTGGTCTGAAGAAACAGTACAGCAGCACATTCAGTTCATGGAGTGCTGTGGTCATCTGTGACTAACTGTCTTCTCTTTCATTGCTTTTAAACTTGCTGAGATAATTTTTACTTTGGTCAAAACAAATAACGACTCCCCACCACCTCCAAACCAAAGCAATTCTGTCCTTTGGCTGTTGGCATTGTTCCCTTTACTTGTTTGGCTTGGTGACACTTCTACTAGCTACTTTAAGTTCTTTTCAAGCTTGAAATGTTGAGAGAAAGTTCAGAAATTTGCTTTGATACTTAAGGCATTTTTTCATTAGGAGCCCCTTCGGTACAGAGTGAGTCAGGATTTACTTCCAAAGTACTGGGGTATTTTTCATGCACACACTGCCTTGGAAAATTCTGTACCTGTGATATCCAGAAGGCAATTCACCTACTAGACCTTCTTTATGTTGTGGTTTGACTTTTCCCTGTATGTTTTTTATCTGTGAATCGTAATGCCATAATGCCACATTATGATAGCCACTGCCAGATAGTGTTTTGCTTTTCCTTAGCTCCTCTCTGGGGACCTGAGGTTCAGTTTTCCAATTTCCTGTATATGCTATGTAGCAAAAGGAGAAAAAAAAACTTTGTGCTTCATAGGAACACTTCCTTTGTAAAGCATTAAGCACAGAATTGCAGAATTCTCGTCTTAAACTGCTTGGCAAGAGTGTGCTGTGTTTAGTCAAGAGAAAATAGCATAAAAGCTCTTGTTCCCTTGCCATCAAACAGAACCAGGTCCAGTGATAGCCGCCTTCCTTATCGGCTGTGCCCACAGGTTTTCCAGAATGCACTCCCCTCTCTGTTTCTGCTCTCAAGCAGTACTTTGTGTGGCAGTGGACATCGATGGGACTGGGGACTGATGAGACAATATACAGCTTATGCTGCTTTACTGCAGTTGCAGTATGTTCATGCAAATCCACATGCTAGTACTCTTTCTTTTTTCAGGTTGTATTGCAGTTTTATATACATTGCAGGTACCACATACACTTTCTAGTGCCATGCAATCCTGAGTTGATTTGATGATCTCTAAGCATTACGGGGCTGTTCCTGCTGTGAGAGTGACTTCTGTTGGTGTATAACCTTCTGTTGAAGGAGCTATGGGAAATACTTCCTCTGAACGTCGCTTCCTGTGCCTGGTTCTCTGTCTAAAAGCACCTCAGAGAAGAGATTCCAGTCCTGGAAGCACTGAAGGGAGCATGTAATAGTCCAGCCAATGCTGCTCATAGGATTGAGTTTATGAACTTGCATGGGTATCTACCAGATGGGTGCTAGCTGATGCCCACTGCTCTGTGCAGTTATTTACTGCTCAGTGCAGAAATAACACGCGTGTGGATGGTTACACTGTCAGAACCAATAGCAGTGGTGATCCTCTGCCCATCTGCTGGGCCATAATGGCTGGCTGCCAGACATGCTCTTAGCAAGCTTCAGTGGTAAAGTAGAATAGATGAGTTTCAAGTGTCTTTCTGGCTTTAAGCTTAATGGGGAGAGCAATGAGAATTAAGCTGTTCTATTTAGTGACCTTTTGGACAGTTATCACATCCTGGTTGGAAGCGGTAACTTCTTAAACTACGGCAGTTCTGTCACCTGTGGTGCATGCGTGGCGCCCGTGTCCCTGATAAACATCACAGCCTTTACTACTGCCAGAGAGGGGGTTGTGTGGAGATCCTTGTGGCTTGGTTGAGGAAAGCAGCAGAATGCATCTGTCTCTGAATTGGGGCAGAATGGGACACAGCAGCTGATATGTGAAGTCTATTTCTACTTCAGCAAATAATTCCTTTCCTAAATGTAAACTGGCAAAATAGAAATGGAGAAGAAGGTCACAGTACGTGGCCACATCTGATCAGGGTATCATGCCAGACTCCTCAAACACTGTGTTTTTTCTGAACAAAAAGGTGGCAAACAAATAACCCTACAGCCCCCACCCCCATCACCCCTTTGTGTTTAAACAAAGAGTTGAGGGTATCTCAGGTTTGAGGTAGCAGTCACTTCCTGATAAACAAACTCAGGAGCCAGAGGGACGGGTGGATCTGGTGGCTGACAGGATACCCTTTGGGGCTCTGTTGTGAAAGCGATCTCATCACCTCGCCTCTGTGTTTCAATCTGCTGCTGCCTGAAAAGTCCCCTACGGAAAATGTGCTCCCTTTCCGAGGTAAACATCCAGAGAACATCTGTAGGTGAGTCAGTTATGTTTATTGTAACAGGGCATGGCTGGAGTGAAAGAATCAGTTATGTGCATTGTAGTACTCCTCAGAATGAGTCTTCCAGTTCTTTGGTGTCTCTGTTCTGCTGG
>Ga0181612_112673_pt1 | contig 12931 bp, 7 predicted proteins | sample HoacroProtozoa21_FD_119630 | JGI IMG/M metagenome (GOLD analysis project Ga0181612, IMG submission 119630) | Hoatzin crop microbial communities from Cojedes, Venezuel. Combined Assembly of Gp0051906, Gp0051904, Gp0051908 | reverse complement strand
TGTTGCTCTCACATACTCTCACTTGTCTCTCCAGCTGCAATTGCTGTTGCACAGCATCTTCTTCCCCTTCGTAAATCTGTTATCCCAGAGGCACTAGCACCATCGCTGATGGGCTCGGCCTTGGCCAGCGGCGGGGCCGTCATGGAACCGGTGGCATTGGCTCTGTCGGCCCTGGGGGAAGCTTCTAGCAGGTTCTCACAGAAGCCGCCCCTTAGCCCGCCCGCTACCCAAACTTTGCCACGCACACCCAATACGGGCTGTGTCAAGGAAAGCAAACTCAAAGCTGAAAGAAAGGTTACACTGATGGCAAATGAATCTTTAGTGGAGAGGTCATGGCCAGACTGCATTTTGAGTGCTGGCCTGCCAGGAGCTCAAGGCAGCTTTTAGGGAACATAGAGGAGAGATCTAGAAGTGATTTTTTTTAATGCTACTTCAAAGTCCTGGCTGGCCATGCTGACCCAGCAAAACAGGGACTGTAAACACACACATGGCTTTTTGTCCTCTGCGTCGACAAATGCGTAGCTCTGCAGTCCTCCATGCCTTACACACGTCTCAGAGAGAGCAATGGAGTTAATAAAGAGACCAGTCTTTCTGAAAAGCAAGCTTCAAGCTTCACAGAACAAGCATGGGTGGTATTTGGCCTCTTGGTGGTTTTCTAAAAGTAGAAGGTGCCCAAGAACTCGCTGTATCTGCAGCTGGTGCTTGCCAGAAATGCTTGTATGATCTATATGGATGAGTGGAGAAAAGGGGGGCGGGAGGGGGAGAGGCCTTGGAGGGGAAGCAGCGGAGGAGATACAAATGAAAATTCAATTAAACAGCAGACAAGGAAGATTCAAACTAGCATTGACGCCCTGCTCAGGGCTGCTGACAAGTCTTGATTTCCACTCTAAACCTAGCAAACGAAGAAGGCAACAGTGAAGAAACTAAGTGACCACCCTGGAAGGAGCCAAATTAGATGACCAGGATGATAAAAGCGTTCAGATAAGGATCTTATTTTATGATATGCCTAGGGCTTGTAACAAATTCAACCAGAAGAATAGATCCTGGGCTTGTAGCCATTCCAGAGCTTGTCCAATGCACGAGAATTTTTTTTCCCCAAAGGACTGGGTTTATTTGCCAACTGGAAGACTTGAAATGGATAATGACCATAATCCCCGGTTGCTTTCCATCCTACGTAGCCATCAGAATGATGCTAATTGGGTATATTAAAATCACAGTGGTGGCATTTTGCACTCATTTTACCTTCTGCCCTCAGTTACGCTGGTATGGGATATAGAAAGTGATCTGTTGGGGTTGTTCTGGTTGCTGCTGGTTTCCTGCTTTGTGGGAGAGGTGTGCAGGTGCTCGGTATCATAAGCTGTTGTAGCAGAGAGGCTGAATGGTCCTTTCTCTCCTAAGATAAACTGTCATGCCTCCAGAAAGTGGTTGTCATCAATTTATTTCAGCTTTCTTTTGTTCTTTGCCAGCTGTGTGAGGAGCATGTTCAATACAACCCGTGATTCCAATAGCCTAATTTCTCCCATAAGTATTTTGCTTCTTTTGGGATGTCACCACAATCCCATTTAAAAGCCTGCTAATAGTAATTGAAAGCCATTTTAAGCTTGCATGCAGTATCAGGGTTTGAGCTGTGTTTTATTTCTGTAAAACAGAAATAATAGTTAGCTATGGCAGATACTAGGAAGCTAAACAACAGCCAGAGAGAGCTACCATGCTTTTGGAAACCTACGTTACTAGAAGAAACTCACAGTCTATCGGCTTGGTCCAGAACCCGGTGAGATTAATGTGAATCTTCCCAAGGACTTCAGCGGGCGTTCGATCAGGTTCTGAGTGCAAAGTGGGATCAGTGGTGGCCAGATAGAGGTTAGGCACAAAATAACCAGGGACTTTGCCTGTGCAAAGAGGGTGCCTGGGTCTTCAGCTGGTGTTTTAGAGGGATGTTGTTGGTGCTTCTACAGAAAACAAAGGGGAACAGAACTGAAAGGATGCTGGGTTGGACTAATCTGTGTTTAGACCAGCTGGTCTTCTAGACCACTTGCAAAAGGATACCTGCTTTGTTGGGAAGGAGAAGTCGGCTGATGCTATCTGTTCATTTCCTCATTCTTAATTATTTTAGCAGGTATCATCTATATGCTAAGTCAATCGCAATGAATGGCGTTTGAAACACCCACACCAAAGTCATTACATTATCACATTCAGGCCAGGCTTTAAGTAAAAGAGATATGGCTTGTTCTTTACGCTGCTTGGCCCCTGTCCCACATGTACTGCCATTATAACGGAGGATTATCTGCACTGGAGGTTTTCTTCATTTCCATTAGGAGCAAAAATTTCATTCAGCACAGCAAGGGCAGCCTGAGATGGCAGGAGGAGATTGGCTGCATGCTGATGCCTTTGTTATCCGCTGCGCAGAGCCTGACATCCCCTGACACTGCCGGGGGCTTGGCAGGGGGCTGTTATTTATTTCAGCGTCTGGAACACATTGTTTCCCAAAAGGGAGGAGAATCGGCCCTTTATTGAACAGGAGTCACTGGGCAGCGGAGTCACGGAGCTGCAGTGGCTGGGGTTTGTTGATCTCGTTGGCTTTTCAGCAAGTGCCTTTGTTGGGCTTATCTTTTCTTTTACTGTACATCTCTTTGGTGGTGTTTAAGGTGGATCTAGGCTCTCCCTGTCCTTCCCAACCCTTCCACCTTTTCTAACATAGAAACACAGGGACAGAAACAGAGGGACTCATATTCTTCAAGCTTAGGGATCTCCATAAGGCCCCTTCCCTGAGATACGGAACCAGCTTCTCGTACAGAGAGACCATCTGTCCTGCCGTGGGTTGCCTTAGTTCAGTGGGTTTCTCCAGTCAGTTTGCAGACCGCGAATGGCCCGCCCTGCTCCAGTAGGCAGTGTAAGCTGGTTTCAGGATTGCATTACACCCACACAAAAAGGGCTGCTGCTTGCTGGTTTACACCAACGCTGCAGCAAAGCGCTGCGGCCTCTTCGTCACCTGACCCCCTGTAACAATGCCTGTGGCACATTGGTGCTGAAGTGGAAGCCAGACGGTGTAGTAGCCTCGCATCTTCCTACAGCCTAGACACTGCACACATGGTCCTCCCGGAGACACACCAGATGAACGCAGGACAAACTACGGCAACACTTGGAGCAGAGACCAGTCTGCGCTGAATTCACTTAAAAGTTGAGAAAAATGAGGCTTTCGGTTTTGGTGTTCAGCACCGAACCAGTGGCAGTGTAGGTGCGGAAAGCAGAAGGAGCTTTTCTCTCTGGTGTCAGGGAAGCATTAACGTAGTCTTGTGTGACAGATTCATCATACAGTCATCCCAGCTTGGCCCAAGGGGAGCATTTTTTAGGGACTTTATTGTCCCAGAAAAGTCTTCAGTTTGGAAATATAAACCCAGAGGTGAATCAAGAGACGGTAGACTCAGACTCTGCTCTGGACCAGTGGCTTACTGGGCAGTTCCTTTGAGACAGAAACCCAGAAGGGAAGAACAACCACTTTTCTCTGCTAAATAAATGGAAACTTGGCTACAAGAGTCATCCAGTGACCCTACCCACACGGCCGCCTGCCCTTCCCCACGCTTGCTCATCTCATTGCTGCAAGGCTCCAGCTGCAGCCAGTCTGCAGATCAGCCCTCTGGACCAGATGTGCTCAGCGAGCCTGCGTTAAGCTTCAGAGCAGGGTTTGGCACGTGCGTTGTTCATGCTCAAGATTAAATTCAGATCGCTATCTTGTTAGGGTGGGTGCTAAGGTAAAGATTCAGAGGGCCAGGTGACTCACCAGCCAGTTCGGCAGGTGTTCTGTTCTCCAGCTAAGACGTTCTGCTATAAATGAATTTTTGCATGGAGGGGAGAATATGTAACCATGCAGTTTGCTGCTTTTATTTACCTTTTTTTATCCTAGAAGCTTGTCAACAGTAAAGCAGAAGGGGCAGAGTATTTTGTCATGTGGCCATAAGGAATAACAGTAAAATGCTGCTTGCTGACCAGGATGGGAGTGTGACTTCAAACCCAAAATGAGGGAACTTATGATCTGTAGATTTGTCCTAAGATAACTGATTCAGTGCTTGATGTCTCTGGGAACCTAGCAGATAAATATGCCGTCTCACAGATACCCAAAGCAATTTCATCTGATACTGAACTTTCCATTCCAGTGGAATTCTTACGTTATGAATCTTTTATGTAAATCTGCCTGTGGGTATTGCAAAACATGGGGAAACAGAGCTCTTATCACAGCTGGGGGAGGAGAATAACCTGCTTTTTTAATGCCTGCACAGGACAGACTGAAAGCGTCCTAGGTCTGCCCAGCCTAGCTGAGGTGTGGAGGGCTCGTCTGATCAATCCCTCCTTGGGAAGGGGAGTCCGTCCCCCAGGCCAGAAGCGTGTGCGTGCGCAGTCCTGCACGCAGGAGTCCGCTCCAGACGTGGGGATGCAGTCAGGCTGTGCGAGACAGAGCATATTCCATGCTCTGGGAAAGCCAGGTTGGGGTCCAGCAGCTCGGCAAATTCATGAAGTAGCAAGGAGGATTTTATCCAAAGGCGCTGTTGGATTATTTGTTGGCGTTGCTCTAATGAAATTTGCTTTGTTGCTGTAACAGGAAACATGGTACATGTGAAACTTGGGGCCATGAGCCAGTGTAAAGGGATAAGAGAATGGATGTTGCTTGAGCCTTTTACTGTCTTTGTAGTTATAGCAGTTATTGGAAGGCACTAATCCCTCTCTGCTGATTATCGACTTTCGAATGAATCCTCATAAACTCTCCAGCAGCAAAACTTGTGGGTTTTCAGGCTCAGCAAAGCTCAATAGAACCAAAACCTTGTCATTTATTTTCACTGTTACTATTATTTTTCTATTTCAAAGCAGTGTTTTCTGGTGTGAATTCCCCGCTGTTTGATCACAAAAGCAAGCAAGGGAAATTGTTATTTTTCATCCTGAACCTTTTGTCCTTTTTATTTTTATAATCCACGTGAGACAACTTTGCTGGTCATTAGCCGAGTAAGTAAAGCAAGCTTTCTTTGTTAGGCAGTAGCAGGGAAACATCAAATGTCTGGTTCCATGGTAGCAATTTGCTCTTGAAATAAAGCAAGTGTTGATAAGTTGCTACCCTCAGCTATATTTGTCCTAGTAAATATACATCATCAGGATTTGAGCACGAATACACGTTGTTTTGCCCTGTTTAGCTATTCTGAGATTGTGTCAGGCTAACAAAATTTCCTTCGCATCAGATAGACTTGTTCTGTTGCGCTCTCGTCCTGCACATGAGTGGTGTTTCTGCACACCTAGCCAAGGATGTATTTTTTTGGGCATTGATCAGCAAAGCAATTGCCCCTGGAAATGCATCCCATTAATGCAAAGCGCCGTGTGCTTTTGATGGGCTTGCTGTTCAGAGGCCAAGGTTGCTATCAGTGGGATGATTTGCCTCTGTGGTGCCTTGGGACGCTGGGTTTGCTTGGGGGAGCTGTGCTTTGCCAGCACAGGGCACGTGGGGGACATCGCACCCTCGGTGCCCACACTGCCCAGCCAACTTAAGGACAGCAGTTGATACGTGCTGCCTTAAGCAGGCCAGCAAAGGCCCTGAAGATCTGTCTTTGAGAGCAAAATTGCGTTTTCCAGGATACCCACGAAAAAGGCCATTAACCGTCTGGCAATGGGCTGTTCAGCTTGAAATTCCTCATTTGAACCTCACAACGCCAGGATCCTGCTTCTTCCCTGACAGGCAGCAGGACCCAAAATAAATCAAAGCAGCAGCAAGGGACCAAGAGAAACACGACAGTGACATTTGTTCCACTTGGAGCAGCAGAGCCAGCGCTAATTTGGGCTGGAAGACGGGAGCACATGGCCAGAGGTGGTTTGATGGGTTCAGCGGATAAACACGTTGGGTCGGCCCCGAGCTGCAGGTGCTGCATGCTTTGCAGTGAGGCGAATCACAGCAGGAATAGGCAAATTCCACCCCTTCACCACCGCTAAATTTCCCATAGCCCTTCCTGGAAAATGCAAAGGGAGTCCACAGCTTGCAGAGTGACTCCTGGTGTTTAACAGGGGTTTCAGCTGTTTCGATACGCTGCAGGATTTGCAGTGTGCATCGCTATCCCCTCTCACTCAAGCAGATGGGTGCCTGTACTCAACAAGGTGGCTGCCCCACCTGCTGCACATCTGAGACCCAGGGAAAATGCTTTTCTTCACCCTTCTGATTACCAGTAATTAGATTAGGGAAGTTCATAGTGATGGAGGAAGTCTCTCCATGGAGAACCATGCAGTGGAAGTCAGTAAGGGAGCAGGACAGCTCTATTACAGTGATTAGCTCGGGGTTTTGCCAGAGCATACGCAAGCCGTAACCTGAGCAAGATCCCATCGTGCTGGGAACTGTACATCCAGCATGGACAGCCGGTGCCCGCTGCAGAGAGGCAGATGTTCTGGCTGATTCTCCCCTCTCCATTCAAACCTCCAGATGAATCAAATCATGCCTTGAGCAGCGGAAACGGTGAGTTCCAGCTTCCGGGAGTTTCGTCTCAAGTGTGAGCACTGGTCTGGTTCCTCAGGGGTACATGCCTGTCCCCGAGCGAGGGAACGGGAAGGGTTCCTCTCCTCTACCCTGCCTTGTATTTTCGTAACACTTCTAGGAGCTCAGTGTCTTCAAGGCCTCTGCCAGTTTTGGCAGTTTTTGCAACGTTGGCCAAGAAACTGGAACATTGCTGAAAGAGGGGCAGGAGGATCCCGCGGGAGCACACGGGCAGACGTGCCGAAGTGATGCGCTCGCCTGGGGACCCTGAAGAGCAGGCTGAGAAACGCGTCGCGGGAACCTGTCGCCTGGGTTTCCAAAACCACTGGATAAATATTAAACCTAATTACCTGTAGTAGACATACTAAAGCCACTCTGAAAACTTTCTCCACGGAAACATTTTTTTGACAAGGAAAACTAATTCTGGGCTTTCTAACCAGCTTCAATAAGCAGAATCCCACTGATGAACAGACACTGCTTAATTGCCTTCTATAACATAGCCAGGGAGCCAGAAAACAGGAGCTGGAACTCCAGGCTCCCAGCCCCCTTCTTAGCACCTCCCCCCTCTGTTTTCCCTGAAAAACAACAAAAAAGATCAGATACACCTTCTGGCAGAGACCAATTACGTACCGACTTTAGCAGACTTTCAGCATATTCTTCTCCAATTTAGGCCAAATTCAGCAGTGACTCTGAAGATGGGGAGGATGCATGTCAGAAGGAAATTGGTCAGAAAATGGATGGCGAGTGGGCGTGAGGATTGTGGCACAGTGTACCTCGCAACACTTCGGCACTCAGTGGGAGAGCAACATCGGTTGAAGTGAGAATAACTTACACGGATTTGGGGCGGGGGTGGGTGTAGAAGTACAAACTCTGAAAATGGCCTTTTTCGTAGAGGAGAAGAAAAGGAGAGGCTGGGGAGGGATCTGTTTGTGGTGAGGAGCGAAGCGGGTACCAGCTCCCAGGAACAAAGGGCCCTCTTTGCAGGATGTGCCCTGAGGAAAAGGCAGATCTGTTCCCAGCTCCCCAAGCTCCCTCCTTCTGCTCCTGTCCTGCGAGCCACCCTCCCCGCCAGCCCCACACCCGAGCAGAGCGCAGCGGGGCTCGGTTAGGGTTTGTTGGTTAAAACAAAGCCACAGAAGAGCGCTGCCAAAGCTGGAGGCGACTGGCAGCCCCAAGCCCGTGCGATTTCATCTCGTGGTTTCCTAAGAGAGGGAATAATGTTCAGTGCTGATTGCTTTGGGGCAAAGAAAAAAAGAATTGCTGTAGTAACAGAAAAATGCGGAGCTTAGATTCTGCGTAGATGGCTTATTAGGTCAGAGCTGGAGCACACTTCGATTTGTCTTCCTGAGGATTGTACCCGGGCACTAATTGGCCAAAGAAGCAAGGGATCTTTGTTGCTTTTGTAGTTTAATGAGGAAAATATTGTGTAATGCAATGATTATTTTTTAATCAGAAAGCAGAGGAACAGAATGGGGAAGAAAACCTATGAGTGAATAAAGACTGTAATTTTAATTAATATTTCCTTGTGCTAGTCAGTTTCTCTGTTCTACAACCGGTTGTTGGCCCTAAATATGCCCTAATATTATAGAAATATTATATAAATTAATATTTAATGTTATATTATGCATAATATTATAGAACTATTTCCCTTAAAATGCTAGGCATTTTGCCTGTGCGTGCTTTTACTGACATGTATGGGCCCATTTAAACCAACAGGACTGCTCAGGGACTGAAATGAGGCATCTGGGTTTGCAGGATTGGGGTCTTTTGTGTCCCCTGCTCGAATACAGGTAAATCATTGCCTATGTTAGTAAAAGCAATGTATGACCTCTCTATGGGAGAGCCCTATGTTCTGGAAAGTGAGGCGGAGACATTTGTTGAGCCAATTTGGAGCTGGATTCTGTCCTCACTTACATCCAGCAGTGCAGTTCCCTGCAATCCGGTGGGGTTACTGCGCTGCTCAATGGTAGAGTGCTTTGTTTAATGAGTGATTTGCTTTGGTGTGGCAGGCCTAGCTGGACAGATGAAAATAATACCTGTTCAGAGCATTTTTATTAGTGAATCTCAAAGCACTTCATGAGACGAGACCAATATCATTGCTCCATTTTACAGGTGGGGAAACTGAGGCAGGAAGAGGTTGAGACACTGGCCTGTGCATCTGGCAGCATGTTGGCCAAGCCAGAGGTCAAAGCCAGAGGGTCTCCCGTCCCCTCCCTCCTCCGCATCCTAACCACTAGTCCTCACTTCCCAAAGCATCTCCCCTTCCAGCAAGCTCCAGGCGCATGCCCATGTCTTGGCACTCAGGGCCTCTTGGAGAGGGGCTTTGTAGCTCTCAGCAGCTGGCCCTTTTGTCCGACGGAAAGGCGATGCTGTTTGCAAAGCTGAGCCTAAGGAAGAGAATAGGATGCCTGACACACCACTGTCTTTTAAACAAAGAAGCATGAAGGATCAGAAGCAATAAAATGCCAGTGATCCCTGCAGCATTGGGAAGAGCAGGCTGGTGCCTCTCGGGGTCGGAAGGACTGTTTGTCACGGCCACTTACGTTCTCAGGAAATTGTCAGCATGACTCTTGGCTACCTTTGGGTCTTGGAGGAAACGAATCCGATTCACTGAGCTTTCACATTACATACTACTGTGGAGCTGTGGCTGGCCTGAGAGCCTCGTAGCTGATTACCTACTGGATTTAAGTAACAAAAACAACCCCAATCCCTCATTGAAGCATGATCTAAGCCAATATTATTTGACATTAAGAAGAGGCAGGGTTGGTCGTCTTTAAAGCAGCCATAAGGGCTTATACATTTCAGTTTGACAGCCAAAATTTTGGAGCAGTCGGTGAACATAACTGGACCTTTACTTTAGTAAATAATTGTGTATAATAGTCAATTTGAGCTTGGTGATTTGTTTCTTAAAAAATTAGATTGTAATGTTAAGATTCTGTAGTTCTACTCGCATAATTTCAGTGCTCACTGTGCTCAGAAGCCACTGCAAGTTTCCCACTCCCGCTCTTCTTGCAAGTCTCATGATACCTCCTGGATTTTCCTTAAAAGCCCCCGAAGGCACATGAATTTGAGAGACCTCAGCTCCAGGTTTTTCTGGGGAAAAAAGAGATCTCATCCTCTGTAGCAGCATAGAAGTTGAAGGTGGACCCATAAACCTTAAAAATCTAAATATAGCTAGAAAGAAGTGTGTGTTCGTCATACTTTAAAATAAGATATTTGAAAAATGCAATTCTTACATGCTTTAGAGCAGCAATTTCATATCAGTCATCTCTTTAAACAAAACAGAAAATCTGTGAAACATCCAACAATCAAGATGGGGTTTTTTGCGACTTGTGTGGGTACCATTGCCAGTGACCATGGCTGCATGGTTGTTCGGCGTTTCATCCCTCCGTGATAGTCGTTTGCCTTGAGCCAGCATATGTCCTGGCCAAAAGGGCTCTGGTAATCCTACTCAAGGCAAGAGATGCTTCTTTCTCACTCTTTGCTCTCTTGGTCTAGAGGTTGCAAAATGTAATTTTCGGCCCTAAAAATCAGCAGACCGGAGCCTGCATACCCCCCAGGAACAGAGCCGTTGCTTAAACACTCACCAGCTGCAGACGTTTGTGAAACTGCTCTTGCAGAGTATGCTTGCTGCCCTGTAGCCCACAGGGAGTGGTGCCTGCAAAAAAAAAAAAAATGTTTTAAAAAGAACGGAGGGGAAGGGGAAGAAACGTCATCCCCTTTGCTGGCATTTCATAGAGGGCATGCCCTCTACGAGGCAGAGCCAGGGCTGAGGCTGCTTACACTAACAGAATGGGGCCAACTGCCCCGCACGTTCTGTGCAACAACACAGTATTTTCCTTATAAAATTGCAGAAGTGTTAATTATCCGAATTCAGTAATAGCAATAGTGATTTACTGAGGCTTGCTGCTTTCCCACGTGAGCAGGGTCTGGATCCCCAGTGGAACCATTCATCGGTGGGTTTGACAATGAGAGTCTGCTGTGGGGCTTTCAGGGCACAACAAAGATTTCTTCACAACTCCAAGCAACCGGAGCTGGCTCCCGCTCGGGTACAGATTTGACAAAGGCGAAAGGAAACAGAGTCACTCGCTAACACGCATTTCTCTTTCTGCAGTGTATTTCTTTCTCTGCACTTCTCGTAGCACTTCATATGAGATAGAGAAGTGGTGTTGCCTGCATTTTACCGGCGGGAAACCAAGGCCCCAGAACGGGGAAGCGACTTGTACGAACTTTTTCGGCTGATGGCTGTCAGAACAAGGAGCAGGAGCACTGGCCAAGTCCTAATTCCCTGGCAAACCCGTGCACTCATCCAGCTGTAGTGAAAGCCGCTCTATTTCCATGTGCTTGAACTGGGAGTTATAGGCAGAGAGGGAAATACAGAGAGCAAGGCAAAGTTTTACACCCCTGTTTCAGTATCTGCCAAACCTCCCCTTTCTTCCTCCTTTGCTGAATCGTTTACTTTGGGGACAGGCTGCACAGATGCCAATATAGTCTACTTTGGGCTCCGTGCATGTTCATACCAACCAGGCTCCATTTTTACTTCGCATAGGCTTTTCTCCAAGCAATTTTGCTGCTGTTGTTGTTGCAAAACATTTTAATTAATCAGGAATTTTAATTAATCGTAACCCTACTGAAAATGCCACGACAAAGCACAAATAGAAGGAGACAGTTGCTCAGGTCAGAGCAGCCCATCTTCAGTTAACTGTGCTTGCTCTGAGGTCATACAGTGTAATTACAGACACGGGCACGGGGAAAGCACTGGATTCTGAACGGCATTTAATGTAGAGAAATATGGTGGTGGTGTGATCAAATCAGGAAGCCTGTTCTGAAGCTCTGATGGTGACACTGGGCTGGCACAATGTTAACTGGAAAGCTGCGTCCCAAAAGGATTACAGTGACAGTTTTTCTGATTCTCCAACTGCTTCAATCAGTTTCACCAAAGCGCTTAAAATGTTCTGGGTTTTTATGAAGCTGAAAATCAGGTCGTTTCTAAGCTGATTTCACTTGCGATGAATGAATTGGCATGGCTGCGTGCTCCCACCTTTGGCTGAGCCCCTTGCCAGGGACTGAGCCCTTTCCCAGGGACGCGTTGTACACCTTGGGATGTTAATGGCTGACGGAGATCCCTGTGTTGCTCAACATGTCTAGAAAAGAAAATAATCTCGCTCCAGCCTTGTTACCTGTCATTTGGCCACAGTACCCAACAAACTGTGGCTCTTTTGGTAGTGAAGTAATTGAGGTTCATCTGCCCAGTGATACAAAGGCCTGGACCAGCACTCAGCACACAACCTGATTCAACTTTCTGAGCCTGGAAGTATTTTTCTACCATCTTAAAATGGTTATATGCCTTGGTGCGCAGTCTGGACAACCCCCAGCACACCATGAATAATAGATTCCAGGAATCTGTAAAAGCTTTATTTATTTAGACACCGGAATATTTATTTGTTCATGTCATTGGCATATTTACCCCACTTTCCCTGCATTAAAAGGTCTCAAAAGGGTTTCCACCTTGTAAACCTGCTGTGAGGACTATTTACAGTCTGTTGGCTGATGAGCATTTAAGGTCCACAAGTGAAGCAAATGGATTTCACCCGCTGTGAGTTTGCAGCCCTGCCCCTTCTCTTTCTGGAGAGCTAGTTGGATGGGTTGGATTTTTCATCATAGAAACTCCTCTTCAAAAATATTATGACAAAGCCACGAGGTTTTTCAGGGTCTTTGCTCCCAAAACAACTTCATTCTCCACTTTTCTTCCAAACGCTGCCGTGGGGCTAATGTGAGCTAGTGCAGAGCGCAGTGATCTGGGTTTGGCCCACACCTTTTCCACTAACACCCTGCTGCATTTTCTCACCATCTCCTCTCCCACCGCGGCACGTGCTGTGTCCTGCCGGCGAGCACGCTCGTCTGCGCCGGGAAAGCCTCTCGCTGTGTGCTTGGAATGTTCACTGCTGATCATGGCTGCCTTCTCCAGGCTCGGCTCAGGCCTAGCGATAAGCAATTTGGAGTCTTAGCAATAAGCAGGTGCGAGATTCCAGTGACTCATGGGTTGGAGGAGAGGAGCCGTGCCCCGTCTCAGGGCTTTCTTCCTCTCGGTAACTGGTGTTTTCTTCTGAGGTGTGCGCTTGCTTGTGGGGCACAGCCGGCCAGGGCAGCCGTATCCCTGGCTACAGCTGAGAGCTGGAGATGAACTTCAACACGAGCGGGACCAGAATTGGTTTTGTGCACTGAGACAATTTCTTCTCTCACTGTTGTTAATGTAAATCACAGAATCACAGAATGGCAGAGGCTGGAAGGGCCCTCTGTGGGTCACCCAGCCCAACCCCCTGCCCAAGCAGGGTCACCCAGAGCAGGCTGCACAGCACCGCGTCCAGGCGGGGTTTGAATATCTCCAGAGAAGGAGACTCCACAACCTCCCTGGGCAGCCTGGGCCAGGGCTCC
>Ga0181612_182620_pt1 | contig 12932 bp, 10 predicted proteins | sample HoacroProtozoa21_FD_119630 | JGI IMG/M metagenome (GOLD analysis project Ga0181612, IMG submission 119630) | Hoatzin crop microbial communities from Cojedes, Venezuel. Combined Assembly of Gp0051906, Gp0051904, Gp0051908 | reverse complement strand
AGAGTCAAAATTACATATTGGAACTACATATATTTGCTGGCACTGATCTCGGTAGCGCTGACCTGTAAAACCAGAGTTGATCAGAATTCTATTTTAACCCAAGGCACTGGGTTGGATCCTTCTGATTGCTGTAGGCCAAAATCGAATCAGAAGTCACAGCAACAGGGACTGCTGTAAGTCCCTGACAGCTTAATTATTGCTGGGAAATGGTAATGAGAAAGGCAAACTTCAGTGTGCTGTGTCCACCCGTTTCTCTTCCAGACTGCTAGGAAGGAGCAGTTGTGCAACAATGATCTGAGCGGTTAAAACTGAGAAACGTTCTGCTCCAGGCAGAAAAGTGGGAAGGATGAAAATACTCCCTCTGACCAAGTTGTGTTTTAAAAAAAAAAAAAAGAAGAGAAATAGGGCAAACCAAAATACCTGTCAGTCTGTTTTGTAAAAAAAAGTTGATATCAGACTGTTCAAAAGTGTTGAGAAAACTTATCTTCAGCAGATACTGAATTTTGACAGAGTTTTACTTTTTATGAAGCTTTGTCAAAATTCCTATGAATAGTTACGACAAATCTTTGCCTGTAAGTGCACGGATGTGCTTTTGGATTTTGGTTGGGAATATAAATGTCACATTCCTCGTGCTATGTCGACCTCAATTTGTTCTAAGACAGAAGAGGTTTTTCTGTGTCCCTTAAACACTGTGTGCATCTAACCAGAAACTGGAGACGTAAACTTGCGAGGCCTCTAGCTGCCCTTTGATAGACCCACTTGACTCGCATCTTTTTATCAGTTCCACCTGTATTTGTTTCTCTCTAACACAGCTTGGCGTTCCCGGTGGGATCCGAGTGCACCCGCTATGAATTGCCACTGCAATCCATGTGAAGTTTGGGTTGTGTCTCTGTTTGAGGTGACCTTTAATCCTAGGGTGCTGAAGGTACCGGTGTTTATTGGTGTTTTATAGTGCCGAGGGTAAAAACAGGCAGAGGGGCGTTTCCTGTGCAGCTTCATCTGAGAAGTGAATTAATTTTGAATTAGCTCATCAAAACTAGGTCACTGGTTTCTGAGTTACAATAAAATTGAATGGATTTGCAAACAAGATTTATATACTGCCTTCCAGCCTTTATGACTTAGAAAACTGTCCTTAAAGCAGCATAAATACCAATCCTCTTGGTTTTGTGGGTCCCCTCCAGGCAAGGACCAGCAAGCTGGAGACCTGTAGGAAATATGAGTGTGCTAATGCTTGAGAGCAAACCCCGGCGTGCTTGGAACGCCGCTCAGCTCTGGGTGGGTAACAGCCTGCAAGGCTTCGAGTCATTTGCAGGCCTGCCTACAATTTATTAAACTTTCTTGCGTTAAACCAGCAGTGATTCTGTTCTCTCTTCAGACAGGGGAAGGGTGTTCAAGACTTTTTCCTTGTGTAGCAAAGATTTTTTTTTTTTGTATCTGCACTAGAACCAAGTGGCTTTTACTTTGGGGAATCTGCCTGCACCCTGCTTTTCCTCTGAGAAAACAGCACAAGTCCCCTTTCCAGCTTGCCACCCGGGTAGCAGTAAATAGTGCTCCGTTACAGCTGGCAGTCGCTCCGATTCCGACAATGATCCAGCAGATGAATAAGTACATCCTGAGCTGGATTCGGCCCTGGGGTTTGAGGAAGTTACATTTAAAGAGACAGCAATGGAGATGCTTGGGAGAGCGAAACTATTTTCGTCCGCTTTGAGAGCTGCGGGGCTGGAGTTGGGAGCTGGGGGAAAGGAGTTTATGAAAGTGCCCTTTGTGCTGTCAGGAGCGTGACAAATGGACTCTTTTGGGATCTATGGATAGCTTTGGGATCTGTGTTCTTGCCAGAACAGATTCTTCGAGTTAATCAGACTTCTAACTTGAAGCTAGTTTGCACTGATATTTTCTTTATTCTGTGCTGTACATAAGTGATACTGTTAATTTAAGCGTATGTCTGCCAGAACAAGCGTACACGGCACGTGTTTCACCGTGGTGGGAATCGCTGCGATGCTTCCAGTTAGAACTGCATTCCTTTGCGTTCAAGCTAACACTTTGGTTGGTGTGTTTCTAAAGAGAAGTCGGAGGAAAAATCTTGACAGTCTGCCAGGTGCTGTATCTGTCCAGCTTTGAACTTTTGAGACAGAACAGACTGAAATTATTTTTCTGATTTTGATAAGAAATGGAAAAGTTTGCCCACTGAAAAACTAAAATCAAATTGCTTGTGTGTTTTAAGAGCACAAGTATAGCTGGGAGTTGATAGTCTGCTCACAGGGCACAGAAATAGGGTCTGGAGTCTGCTCCCTTTGTGCAGCCATGTTGATCCTGCTTACTAGATATCGCTCTGCTTTCCAATAATGCAATATATTTTTCTTGCCTGCACAGCAGCAATTGCTCTCCGTATCATTCCGTAGTACAAGATGCTAAGCACTCTTCTGCTTGCTTGTTTGGGTGCATGAGTTTAAGTCATGGTGCCTGGCATCTTGATCCCAAGTTCATTATAAAACTAAGTGTGTGTAAGAATGTACCTGTAACTGATTTGTTAGTTTAAAATACTGTGGACTATTTAATTATTTGAAGTATCATTACAAGCTTTAAAGAATGATAATGATGCATGTGAAAATTGATGAGTTTATATTTTAGAAGCAACATATAGTGAAGTGGAATATCCTAATATAAAACACATACAGGTTTTGGGTTTAAATGCAAAGCATAATGCTGCTGCACCTCGGTGATGATTTTGAATAAGAGGCAGAATTCCTGCTAAGCTTTAGAAAAAACGTGCCCTCTGTTTTCAATCATTTCTTCTTTGCTGTTTCATCCTTTTCTCTCCTCCTTCCAGTGAAAGGGGTGCAGGCCCCCTACCTCACACCCTGGATCTGTTTGAAAAGATGTCAAGCTAAAAGATTAAATAAAAAAAAAGGTTGCTGGTTATTTTTCTTCCTCCTTGCAGCAAGAGCAGAAAATCTGCATGGCAAGCAGAAGCTGCTTGACTCGCAAGGAGTTTTGTCACGGGCTGTTAATGCCCACGGCAGGGTCCAGGCTGCCTCCTTTTACACGAATGCTTCTTTAACTACTGGACTCGTGCTCCTGCAGACTCTTGCAGACCCCTGGAAGTCCTCCTCCTTCCCCCTCCTTTGGAGTTTCTGTTCCTCTTTGAGGACACCTGGCCTTTTGGTCTCCTTCAGGTTGGCTTCAAATGTCTGTGGAATTGGGTGAGAAGTCATGGCTTTTAGTTCTGTTCGAGCTATTGAATCAGTAGCCAGCCTGCTTTTGGTTCTTGCATGTTCCCTTTGTGTGAAATTAAAACTCCAAGTGGATTCCTCAGTCATGTCTTTGACCTTAATAAGAATTCCTCCCTGAAAACAGCATGCAAGATGCAGTCTAGAGTCTGAAGAACTGTAATTTTTCTTGTGTTCTTCACTTGCCATTTCATCAGGCAAAGGTGCTGTTCAGCAAGCAATGATAAAAACCCCAGCGCTATTAACTTCTGCATGCTAACAATATGATATATGGTCTCCGAGTTGTTTACTGATCTCATTTCCATAACCTCATGCACAGATCTACACTGCTGCATCGGCAGTAATGTGGTGATGGAAAGCCCTCTCCTAGCACAAACCTGCAGGGGACTGCTGGCAGGGTGGTTGTGGGAGCCATAGCTGAGCCCGTTGGGCTGGAGTTTGTGCCTAACGTGTTACATGTATTTTCTAAATGCCTGCTGTTTCATAAGAAGTTTTCCAAGCTCCTTCCTGTAGATACAGGATTGCAGTGCTGCCCACACTGCGACTTTCTCTGAGTCTTCCTCAGAGTGAGAATGTCCTTGTGCCCTGAGGGGGTACGAGCTGAGAAACCCTCCAGGACTGTACCGGATGGTCATCTGTGTCAGCCCCTCTTCTTCAGCACGCTGGTTTCTGTCGGGGCGTTAGCAGCTTCAGGGGGGAGTAAGCGCTGCTGATCCTTTCAGGGGTTTCTTCTCCCACTGATGCTGGTGGGATAGATTATTTGATGGGGTTTTGTACTCCGTGACATCCGAGATGGGCAAGATTAGCTTGGAGCAACTGAACGATGAGTGTCACGTTATTGGAGAGCTCATAACTCTTTGCTGAATGAGAGCAGAGGCTTGCTGATGCTGAAATTGGTTGTATGAGATTCTCCTCTTCTTGGGAAGACACAGGAAGATAATTTTAAACAGTGTTTGTGGTTACTTAGGAGTAATTAGCCAAGTGATCAAGATGAGTAGGCTACCTTAAGCACATAGGTGTTCTAAGCATTCGCCATGTTTTCTTTCCTCTCTAACATCTGTTTCTTCTCTGATTTGTTGGTCTAGAGGTATGATTATCAGCACAGACCTGAGAGATCATGAGTTTAGATCCAGGCAAGCTTCTAGCCTGAGTCCTTATTCTTTTCTGAAGAACAACAAATGTGCAAATAAAATGATGAATCCCTTAGGCCACCTTAAATAAAACTGGAACTATATAATAGGAAGAAACAGGGAAATTCAGGACCTTGCTATTATAGTTTTATTGCAGTAAGTACAATAGAAACGATGAGTCTGGTATGAAAAAAAAAGCCCCAATGCATTTCTAACCTGAAAGGTTTCCATTCAGATCTGTTCTGCTGCTCCGTGTCTGTCAAGCTGGAATTCGCACAGCTTTGCATCTTTTAGAAAGAAGAATGAAGTTTAATATTATGTCATGGCTTGTCTTTTCAGCGCAGATCTGTGTAATGTGGTTGCTGGTGTTTACAGCCATAGATACAGCCTTGATGTATTTTTGGAATATAGATTCCAGCTCAAAAGTCTGAGCTTCTGGAGGCTTGTCATTTCCCCATGTGATCTGCCAAATGATCTTGCAAAATTGTTCTGTTTTCTCTCATGGGAAATTAACTATTTCACCTCCCAGAAAATATGAGCGAGTCAGATGGTTCTTGTGAGTTTGTAGCATCTCGGCCAGCCTGTGACTGTCCTGAACAGAGCAAATCCTGCCTTCTTGTGTTGTCCTGCAAACTATGGTTATTTCTTGGTCACATCAGGACCGCTTAAAAGTGTTTGTCATAGACATTCAGCCTAGTGCTGTCTAATAACTTCCCTTTATGCTTGGCTTGTCTTTGTTAATATCCAAAATGTATGTTCTTTCCTTGTTGGAACACATCTGGGGTTTCGGTGTTGGCAGATTAAGATGTGAGAAGCAGTAAATGAAGCGACCTCAGTGCACCTCTCCATCGCTCAGTGGTTCTGGGACAGGAAGCGGACCACTCTGTGTGGACCACTTTGTCTGCTGTTGAACTCGGAACGAGACCTCTCACCAGCCAGTCTTCAAGAGCTTCAGCCTCAGACCCCCTGGAAACGGCAGAGCAGTTTTTCTAGCCCAGTGGTGTGTCTCTTGTTCCAGGATATCCCTGCAAAGACGATTCCAGTGTTCTTCCATTTCAAAGGCCCTCTGTCACTACGTTACCGCTCAGCCAGATTTAACCTCTTAAACTACAGTACCCTTTTTGTGGCTGTGTTCTGATTCAGTTGTTTGTCACCATCTCCATGGCATCCAAGCGTCTGCTAGTGACAACCACTTCGCTAAATGAGAGTGTTCAGAGATGAATCTCTGTATTTCTGCTTGGAGGGGAAATGTGCCCATGATCCCCTGTCAGAGGAAGTAAAAAGAAGTTTCCATTTGCTCTGCTGAAGGTGGGTAAGTTAGTTATATCCTTAAAAGAAAATGAAGAAGCAGTAATTTGTGACTTCTCTCTTGAGTTCCTGTTGTGGAGGACGCTCTTTTTTCTTCCCTGAATAGAATGGAGAATAATGAGAGACTTTTCTGAAAGATTCTCTGTGTGCTGAGGGATTGCTCTTCCCCTCACCTTTGTCATTTTCACTTATTTTCTAGCAAAGAAAGAGGCTGCTCTTTCTTTTTAAGTCTTCCTTCCGAGGTTAATATGGGGCTAAAACTATTTGGCGCATGAATAATGAAGTGCATAGGAAGTGAGAGATGCCTTTCCTGAGATGGTACGTGCGTGTTCTAAAACTGGAAAGAGCAGAGCTTTCCTTGAACTGCAGTGACACGAGGGGCGTAGGGCAAAATGGCTTTGCATAATTGTGGCGTTAAAACTTCATTCTGCAGAAAGCCACGGGCTGCTTTCTCCAGAAGCCCTTTCCCCTCTAAATTTCATGCCTGTTCCTGGTTCAGTACTTTGCTTTTGGAAAACGGTCTTTAATCCTCATTGTGTGTTTGGTTTTTTGTTTTTTTAATTTTAAAAAAACCCACACAAAACAAAAACCAACTCTCCTTGCCCCCCCCAAAAAAAGGGAAGACGCTTTCTTCCAGATCTCAGAGCAAACCCTTTTGAATACCTCAGGGGCCATAACTGAATTTAACTCAGTAGGGAATGGAGACATCCACAAATGCAGTGTTGTCCTTGGTGCTTCCAAACGTTACTGGCCTGGAAGACTCTCAGCTAAAGCTCTTTGCTGGTTGCATGTAACTAGCTAGTTTACCTTAGGACCCCAGCTCTCTGCTGGCGGGGAAGAGAATTTCTCAATTCTGTGAGGCTTTGTCTTTCTCTCGGATGAGGGTGGAGGAATTAGCACAGGCGGTTTTGGAGGTGGGAACCACGTAGGATGCTGCAGAAAAACGCTCGTTCTTCTGTGAACGGGTGGCTGAGTAAGTGTGGTGCAAGCATCTGAAGCGCCTCGTGGGAGCCTGCTGCTAATATTTACAGAGTTTGTGAATTTAGAGCATGCAGTGTATGAGTTTGCACGCAAGCCCAGAAGTGTCAAGTGTGTTTAATTTGCCCCAGTGAAGGGGGCTGTGTGTGTAAGCTTGTTCAGGGGAGGGGGGGCAGAAAGCCTGAAAATCCTCTGTGAGGTGCGTGGCAGGTATTTGGGGAGGAGAAACACGAATGTGCATACTTCTGCAGTTTCCTTCTCTAGGGTGCAAGCTTGCAGGACATGTTGTTTGTTCATGTGCAGGCCCATGTGCTTCTGAGTGGTTAGATGTGCATTGAAGAAATGAACATCTCCACCCGTGCCCTGCGTAGTGTAAGGAACCTACGTTTTGTGTCCCTGGGTCTACTGGCTCCGCGGGTGTTCATTCCCTGGAACGACTTGAAAGCCTCTGGTTAGGAACTCTGAAGGTATGTTGCATCTGACCTTTATTCTTTGGGACATGCAACGCCTATTTTGTGATGGATTACCCTGGCCAGGTCCTCCAGGGGATGGTATCACCACAGAAATAGTGATTTTTTTTTTTATTATTATTTTTTTTTCCTTTCCCTGGGAGTGGTAAAGAGCAGGGGAATTCAGCCCTCTGCCGTGTGCTGTCCTTCATCCAACAGATTGTCACATCCTTGTTCTCCTGTGCTGTTGCGTGCATCTGGGCCTGCTGATGGAGGAGCTGGGGGTGGCTGGGGGTGGGGAAGTGGATGTTTCAAGGCAGTAGGCATTACCAGAGAAATAAACTGATGAAGGAAGTATCCAGCATCGGGGACAAGAAAAGGAAATGAGTCTTTGTGGGACTTCAACTTTTGGCACAAAATTCCCGGTAAGCACTTGTTGCTCTTCTGCTTTTTGAGGTTACGCTGTAGAAGCTGGGGAGGTGAAGCAGATGATCTGTTCTGAGGCTGCTTTTAATGACTCCAGATGCTCAAATAATTCTTGAGTTGAGAGAGTGGAAGGAAACTCACTGTGTCTGCTCTCTGAAATGAGGATGCGTGCTAATATGAAATATTAGATTACTCTTTAAAGTTACGTGACAGCTACTACTGGATGTGCTGGGTGCTTTTGTTAGCTCCTCTGAGGCAAGTTGCGTGGGTAGGCTGAGGAAGAGGACAGAGGTGCCCAAGGGAACACGGAAATCTCTCCAGCACTGAGTATCCTGGACTGTCCTTCTCCGAGCTAATTATTCTCTTAAAACATTGCAGTGTTGTGCAATGGGACAAATCAATGTCCTTTATGTCCCCAGCTGCTGTTGTGCTTATCCTAGGAAAAACTGGTTTTCCAGGTGCTGTGCTCATCTTTCTTTTCTAGTTAACTCTTTTAATTTGTTACAAACAAAAAAAAGACTTGAAAGCAGTGTAAGGGATGGGTTTTTAATTGAACAGAGGGCAGGAAGCGGTAGCCTTGCTTCCCACTGAGGTGTGTTGATGAGGAATAAGACCTTTCGTTCGTGTGATCGCAGTGCTCGACAAGGAGGCTTGCTTTTTGGAAAATAAAATGGGTAAACTGAAAGGGAAGAAATGGCATTGGTTCCTGTTGCCGTAGCTGCAGATCTTTTGCGTTTTGTGTCGCTGCTCTGTATATTGTGGCTGTGAAATAAAATCCTTTTGAGTGCAAAAGCATGAAAGGGTGTGGTTAAAGCAGTCAGGAACCTTTTCACTTTAAATTACCTGATTTATGACGTGAAAGTCTCAATGTTAACATAGATTTGTTTTGCAAACCACTTGACTGTAAGTTACCTGGTGCTACGCCAAAACACTCCCTCTTGACTGCCCTGTGGAAATGCAGCTCCTGAGCCTCTGGTCTAGACCACAAGGGCTGAACGCTCCCGAAGAAAGAGTAAGTTGAAGTTTCAGTTCTTTCAGCAGGCACTGTTTCAGTAGAATGCTTCATTCACGTTAATAACTGAGGAAGTCTTTTGGGTGGGGAGGGTGAGTGAACCCCCTTTTTTCTTCCTGTTCTGTTCTGGGCTACTTCCATCATGCCAGTACGTCTGGGCTTGCAGCTTTTGTGTTCTCAGTAAGATCTGCAGGTTGGTCTTCTGGCTTCGCATCTGGAGGCGCAAGCCTCTCGCTGTGGAGAAGGTGCAGTGCCAGAGGGTGGGATACTGGAACTCCTGGTTGTCCAAGCCTGGAGAAGTAGGAGATCCTGTTTCCAGGCAATGCCTGTGTTTGTTTCCCTGTACTTTAGATGCCTATGCAGGTGTTTGCTCAACTGCCTTGCATCCAACTGCTGCCTCTGTGCTGCAGTTTTCCAGGAGTTTGCATTTCATAATGGAGTTTTTGTTTAAACTCTAGATTTTTGAAGAGGAAGAAGTGGTGGGTGCAAGTTAGGGGAGAGGAAAATGGAGGAAGATAGGTTTATCCAAGACTCAGTGGTCCTCAGGACCATGTGGCTGCTGCTCCCTTTTTGTAAGGAGCAGGAGTAGGAGAGATGAGAAGTTACCTTTACCTTTTCTTCAAATACACGTAGCGTTCCTGCTGCAGAGGAGCAAGGCTACCAAGACTTCATTAGATATTTCTGCTATTGGAAAAGGAGATGAGGTTGGAAGCAGTTGTGGCTCTTATGTTCCTATGGGAACAGATAGGAGATGCAAGGGCTTGAATTTTCAACTACAAGGGGATTTGTCAAGAAAGGTGGGAAAAGGATTTAATTTCTGATTTGAGTGGGAACTAATATTCATTCTCTTCCCAATTGGCTTCTGACTGGAGGTGTTTTGCTGCTGAAGAGGAGACAGGATTTTGTGCCATGTCTTCAAGACTGCTTCGCTGCTTCATGGCCACAGAGTTAATGACAAGTTGGACAATGAGATGCACGAGTCCACCCTGCTGCTGTTTTGCCGACTCAACAGTTCAGTGCTCTTTTTGTTTGGAGGGGGCAGCAAAAAAACCGCACGTGTCTGCTGGAGAAGAATGCAAACACAGCTCTGTTCCACATAGCAGTGGTGCTTGTGGAGCAGGGTTAGTAACCCGGTCTGAACGAATGCTCCAGACTAAACTATTTCTGAATCCACTCTTGCCACCCCGTTTAAAGTGGATGTTTGGGGCAGAGACATCCGGTTTTGTTTCCACTGCGCTGAGCCGCAGCCTGTGGTTAAAGCAGTTCCTAGCAAATGCAGGGCTTTGCCCAGTCCTGTCTAGCCCGTCTCTCTTCCTGGGGAGATCAGCCACCGTGCTCTAAGTAGGTTCTCCCTGTTCAGAAGGGTTGGCTGGTGTAAGATTCAGTGGTGTATCAAGGAAAGCAGCTGCGTTGGATGCGTATGCGTTATACCCTCTTCTAAGAGGAACTGCAGCCCCAAAGTTAGGTTACTCTGAAAATTGAAAAGGGAGTGGCAAAAAGAAAGGAGCTTGATTAATGAAGAGGTTTAGGTTTCTAACAATAAGTGTCTTGTTTCCAGCTACATTCAGTGGAAAGCACCTGCCTAGGGTGGTGCCTCGCTGGCCCTCGGACGGCTGCGCTTCCTGGTCACCAGCAACAGCTTTTTTTTTTTTTAAAGAGAAGAAATCTGGTGGCTTTGGCAGTTTGTCATGGTAGCTAAAGGCTCAGGGAAGGAATCACAGAATGAAGGGATGTTGGTCTTAAAATGGACCTTGTCAGGTGAGTATAACCCATCATTTTGCATTTACGTCTGAGAAAAAGTTCCCTTTGTTCTTATGTATATATAATTTTTTAGCTGCACATCCTGGTTCTTTGACTGTTAAAGTCAACACAAGATGGCCAGTGAGCGTAACTAGGACTGTGGCTCGTGCCTGCTGGTCGTAGGAGCAGTAGGTGTGGCGTCTGAGGCTGCACAGGGATGCTTTGTCCCTGGGGCAGTGATAAAGAGGTGTCAGGACCATGACTGAAGCAGTTTTGCTTGGTGAAGTTTTTCCCTTTGGGAGCAACCAGGGCCGCTTCTGCCACTGTAGCTGCACTGTGGCGGGGTTTTGGTCAGCACAGCTGGGAGCTCCTGCCTCTAAGCTACTGTCCCTCACTCTGTTATAAGGAGGATAGCTGCCAGGTCTGTCCTACCACCAAAACTATGGGTTTTGGATTAGTTGGTAGCTGGCAATTAAATATGATACCTGCTTGGTACTTAAACTTCACTGTGCTTAGTGCAAATAAGACAGTTTCTTCTCGGTCCTTACATTTGCTGTGTTGCCAACATTGTAAAATGCAATTTGAATGAAGATCAGAGGTGTGCAGAGAAGTGCGAGTGCTTCGGTTAAAGAACAGCTCTGCCTTCCTTGTAGCCTTTACTCTGAGGGCGCTCACTGAATACTTGGAACTATTTAGAGAACATGATTTCAGCTTCCTCGTGGAGGGGGGGGAAGCCCACCCTAGGAACGTGGGGGTTTTTGAGCTTCTGTTCTCTTGACTGCAAATCACAAAACTTTGTCTCAGATTTCCCTAAAATTGGGATGACAAAAAATTGTAGGCCCTTAAAGAAAAATGGAATAATAGTTCTGTGCCTCTGGTAGGTGGCTCTTGTGTTCTCCAGAGATGGACAGCGCGAAGGTCACCCTGCAGCCCTCGCTGGCAGTCTGGAGCAGGAACAGTCGCCTGGTTGCTGTCAGCCAAGGGAGGGGTGTTAAAGCGGCAGGCTCTGGCTGTACCCACTCAGGGTCTTCAGCTGCTTCCCCCCAGTCTCTTGTTTGATGTTTTGCTTTGGGATTCTTTGACTCCCATCCAAAGAACGCTTTTGTTTTCTAAATCCTCTTCCAACTGACTGGGTCAGAAAGTGAAGTTGTACGTTTTGTCAGGGGTTGCCAGTTCTGGTAGCCAAATGGAGGTGAGGTCGCTTCAGTGCTGTGGCCCAGACCCAGCCAAAAGAGAGGATGAGCATGCAAGTCCTAGTAGGTCCCCCCACACATACACAAGAGGTAGATGAATGTGTGTGTATAATACACTCTGCTGTGACAGTGTGGAGAGGAGCCAGGGCAGAGGCTCTGCTTCCCTGTCTAGGTTAATGGGGTTCCCTGCCTGCTGAAGTGCCTCTGTGCGGGTGGAGATGACCCTCTGGTGGGTGATGGCTCCTGTGATGGGCCTGGGAGGAGCTGGCTGAGGGTGGGGTTTGGGTTCCCCCACTTGTCATTGTGCTTCTGCTCCTGGGTGTGTAAGTGAGCTTTTTATCCCATAACCTAACGTGTTTCAGAGACTCTGAAACTCTCTGCCCCTCCCCTGCTTCTTTCATGCCCAGCCTCTCACTGGTGGAAACACAGAATGATTTTTCCATTTTGCTGTGTTTGTCTCATCCCTGGCTTATTAGGGTAAAGCAAAGGGAGAGGAGGAGTGAGAGAGGGAAGAAGGCATGTGTAGGCTGCTGGCGTTGCAATTTAAAACCTGCTTGTGGAACAGGAGTGGGGTCATTCTTGTGTCCTTTGTATACGTTTTTCCAGATTAACTTCAGTCTGGCAGCTGGAACACTTTTAAAGTTTCATTGGTGCCAGGAGAGATCACTGAACTGACGGTGCATTATTCATAGTGTTATTCTGCCAGTATTCTCATTTTCTTACTCCAGAGCGATCGTTTTGGCCTGCTGGTATCATTTGTTCAATTGAAGTAGGGCACTGTATGCTAGTGTGTCCTCTTCTGCTGGACACTCTGATCCTGGCCGTGCCTGAGGAGTACGGAGGAGGAAGGAAGAAGTCTGTGGACAGGCATTTTTTCCAGTTTAAAGAATGCTTGAATTCATCGTGTGTTGAGCAAGTCATTGCTCCAAACTGGATGCTACAGCAGACTACAGTTTCTGGGTCAGTCTGCTCTGCTGTTTTCCTCTTTGCAATGAAAATAAAATTATAAATTACCTGTGCAGCTTCCTACCACAAGATGTATTGGATGCTGTGCATCCTAAGATATATGAAAAGATTAGATGTTCATGTGAGTAATAGTGTCACTAATATATGTAAATAAGAATTCCTCATTATCTTGCTTCCAGCAGTAACCTAGTCGCTACCTGGTTCTGATAATGAATTACAGAATCACAGAATCACAGAATAGTAGGGGTTGGCAGGGACCTCTGTGGGTCATCTAGTCCAACCCCCCTGCCCAAGCAGGGTCACCCAGAGCAGGCTGCACAGGACCGGTTCCAGGCGGGTCTGGAATATCTCCAGAGAAGGAGACTCCACAACCTCCCTGGGCAGCCTGTTCCAGTGCTCTGTCACCCTCAGAGAGAAGAAGTTCCTCCTTATGTTCAGACGGAACTTCCTGTGCCTCAGGAATTATGCTTGGTGTGTTATCTCTGTGCTGTATCTTAGGTGTT
>Ga0181612_158272_pt1 | contig 12932 bp, 8 predicted proteins | sample HoacroProtozoa21_FD_119630 | JGI IMG/M metagenome (GOLD analysis project Ga0181612, IMG submission 119630) | Hoatzin crop microbial communities from Cojedes, Venezuel. Combined Assembly of Gp0051906, Gp0051904, Gp0051908 | reverse complement strand
TCCACCACCCTTCACACAGAATTCAAGAGATCCAGAGACCACAGAAACTTTATTTTGCATGTTAATAAGCACACCAACATTGATACAAGGTTTTCCATAAACAAGACTAAAAAAGTGAGATATGTTCATTGTCTCCACTGTGCTAAGGAGAGACGGAAGACTTCAATTTAATTTTTCATTATCAAAAGCACAGTGAAATCAAATGGTCACAAGTTTTTCAAGCTCTCTGCTATATTCCTCTCCAACTGTCTGCTTCATAAATCAAAAAATGAGAGTCATCCTTCGCAGTGTAGACAGGAAACGCACATTCTTGCAAAACACAGAAAAAAATTAAAGCATAAAAGACAGTTGATTGGATGGTTGAAAAGTTTAATAACGAGATAAGATGACTTTCACTTCAAGGTGATTGATTTAAGCTAGCATAGGTCAACTATTCAGAAGCTAAGGCAAAATGAGTCTTGACTTTTCTCTCTAACAGAGAGATGCTAGTCACATCACACACATAAGCTAACAAACAAGTAAATATGCTCCCAAAATCTAACAATATTTAATATCTCTACTGGAAAACCAAAGCAAGGAATGAAACAAAAGACAGAGTAACCGAGAACTCTACAGTGCCTAAGTTGATACTGCAGGCATTAGCAGTTTAATAAAATGTTTCCATGATTTTAAGCAGGATACATAATTGCTTTTGAAAGTTATCTTGCACTCCAAGTAACAATACAGCAGTTGCTTCACAAACAAACAGAAAAGAAACAGAGATTCAGGGCATTACATCTGTTTATAACAGAGTGCCTAAACCAGGAAACATTTACCCACTTGAACACAGCAGGAGCTGATGGAGAAAGGAAGAACTGCCACACTCTGCTTACCTTCAGCAACTGTCCATCATCTGTTCCCAAAAAGAGAACTATCTGATTCAAAACAACTGTACCATAAACAGCCACTAATCCAGAGTGAATCAAGGTAGGTAATTTCTTGATTGATCGTGCCTCCTGAAAATCAGATATAAGAGAAAGCTGTTACAAAATCATTCACCTATATTGCAAAAGGTTAAGAAAAAGAAAAAGAAGACTCCCCGGAAAGATTCCGAGAGAACTCAACTTCAGACAATACTATGGGTAACATTTTAATTTTTACACAATTTCAGAGCAACTTCTTATTGGAAATGGCACATGAAACACAAAACTACTTCCTTTTTATACATGGCCACTGGTCATACCTGTGACAGAGATTACATCTACTGCAGCTAAATCACTGACCTCAGTGGGACACAGACTTGGCCTAACAGCAGCAAGTTACTTTGCAACAGAACTCTCTTTTTTGAGAACAGAATCTCTTTTTTGGGACACAATGCCAGTTCTTCTCAGTGAAGCCATGCTTTGCCATCACCTGACTGTACCTACCATGAAGGCTACAGATACACTCCGCTACTACTTTTAAAGGCATGCAAATATAATAGAGGAAGGAGGCACATCAGACACACAGAATTATACTTGTGTGTGTGTGTGTCAGAAAATGCGGAGCTTCATCCTCCCCTTTCTGGTTTCCTGCTTTACACTAAAGGAAGTTGAGACTTGCGTATCACATAAATATAAAAATGAGTTAAAGCAGTATAAAGTGCATGTCACGGAGAACATAATTGTACCTGTGCGAACTTTAAAACCAACACGATACCTCCAATCCTCCATCCAAGCTGGAAGAAGTTAAGTGACAAACACACGTAAACAGCTCATGAAAGAAAATATCATGCAGGAAATCCCTGTATCTTGTGGAAGGAAAAACCAAACCAAATAACACTGACTGTAAACAATCAAGTGCTGAAAGGAAGCCCTGATGTGGGAGAATAAGGTCATTCATCAGGTGAGAGGTGCTCCCTGCCTAGAACTCCCCACAAGACCGGATATCCCCCTAGCAATCAGCACCTCAGTTTTGCAGTCCTGTCGTTGCTTTAAGTCAATCTCTGTTGCAGATACTGCCAAAGGTGTGATCCCACCTGCTCTCCAAACAGGTCCAATGCCAGCCAAGCTCCACCTCCCCTTTCCCTCTGCTAATCTAATGCTTTCCAGTGAGCTTAGCTGAGGAAATCACGTGCCCAGAAAATGGTCTGTAAATCCATCTGCCTACCTGTCTAAATTTTCATTTGAGTCATTCTCCTCACCACCTGAACATGTGGCTGCCTGGACACCAGTGCTGGCACAATAGAGTGGCAGGCATGGAGAGGCGGGGGGAAGTGCTCAGGTAGGACCATGTGCTTGGGAACAAGCCCAGTAGGTCAGCTTACAAAACCCAGAATCTCAGCCTCAAGGACAGATTCCTTAACCTACAGGAACCCTCTGAGTGCAATACTTATTTCTCTTTAATGCACAAGACAAAGTGTGTCAATGGACCATTAAAACTGATATTTTGCAGAAAGATGAAGGCATTTCTCGAAGTTATGAAGCGCATCCATAACAGAGTAACAGCTGAATTCAACTCTCTTGCATGCTAGGATGCGGGCTTAACCCCAACAAGTCTTTCCACATAGAAATATTCTTTTTCTGAACGGCAGTCCCAAGTCAATTAAAATCTTTTTCAGTCATCTGAATTATTTTAATTAGCTCGCAAGAACAGCCACTTGGTGTAAAAGAAGAGTTGATTAACTTTCATATTTAAAGATTTGGGGTTTTTTTGTGAAGCATGAAGAAGACACAAGAACTGCCCTGTACTGGCACAGAACTTCAGTAAAACCCACTTAGACATGAGACTCCAGTACCACGGAGGTCTGTTTTAGACATGTGGGGGAAAAGGGGATTGCAAGCATTTTAAGATGGAAGAAGTTAACTTTCTTTTTTATTAGATCAGAAGGTAACAAAACTGCAGCACCGGTGCTCACAGTGAGCCTTTCCTCAGGCTAAGGAGTGAGGAGGTGAAGCTTCCAGGCTTCCATTTCCACTAGAATTAGGATTGTTTTTTCTGCAGTGCACCAGGTAGTAGTGTAAGGAAAACAAATCACCCTAGGTTCCTCGCAGACTGTACAATAAGATCACAGAAGAGGGGAGGACTCACCCATTCTCTGAAAACCTTTGCTGCCAGATTTTATTTTGACCCACATCCTAGTCAAATAACTAGTGTCATCTCAGTGCATCCTCCTCACCTGACTGAAGAACCAATACTGACAAGTGTGGGAGCCTCCTCCGCTCCCTCTGCTTGCTAGAGGGAGGGTCAATGCGACATTGAGCTAACAGAGATAAGAAGAGGGGGAATTCAGATGTGGGCAGTTACAACAAAAACTGCCTCCTCTCTTTTGCAACCTATTTCTCCAGCTTGCCTGTTCCCTCCAGGGTGCAACTGCTGCTTTCACCCTCCTGTCATCCCTTTTCCATGTGCATTTATTTTTTTAACAAGTCCTTTTACCTCTTCCACTGTGACTAATGGGGTTACAGCATTGTAGGGCCTTCCCAAGCTGTTTCTTTCACAGCTAAATCCATCCTTAAAATGCACTTACAGTCTAAACCTCCTTTATACTTGAAGAGTCACTCATTTCCATGATCATCTCTGTCTCTCCTGTAATATTTTCAGGCTCGTACAAAAACAAGAAAAGCAAAAGAAAAGACAAAATTCCTTGAGAAGACTGTTCTTTTTTTAATTCTTGTGTTCCACCTTCTGTTCTATTCTATAGTCCCCCAAAATCTTCACACGCAGAGGTAAGCCTACAGATCTCCTGAGTTAACTTACATTTTGCTTTTAAGTCCATCCCTTTATGCTGTTTGGTTACTGGCATGAAAGGTATTTATATTCATTTTCTACTTTGCATCTCATTTTCAGATTTATTTCCATTTGATTCCAGCTGCAGCAACCATATTCACACTTCTCCTTTCTGTCTTGATTTCCTCCTGATTATTTTACTTTGCCTGCCTCAGAGGGAAGGGCAATATTTTTAGCTCATGCAGCACTCAATATATTGCAGCTGGCCAAAAAGTAAAAATACAGGGTCTGAGCATCAGAGTGAATGAACAGATGCAGCTATACAAAAGGGCACAAGACTTGTCAGCAGCATATAGCAATAGTCAACACTGGAACAACACATCGATATTTTTCCTAGAGGGATAAAACTCCTGGAACCTTGTTCTTCTTTCTTATTTTCATCATCCTTCAACCTCCTGCATCTATTTTGATTATATCAGAGGGTAACAAACAAATATTGGTGCATGCAGTGAGCCTTTATTACAGCCAAGGAGATGAACTGTTCCAAACTTTTATTTCCATGAGGTTTTTTAATTTGTGTGCTGCATAGCAATGCCAGGTGGACAAACCATCCCAGGTGAGCAGACTGCAAAAAATCAAGGAGGATGACCAGGAAATGGGTGGGTCTTCACAGAGACCTTGCAGAGGCAAGATCCTGAGCCTCATGATGCAAGTCAGGAGGGACAGTCAGAGGCTATGCTTAAGCAAGACGTTGAAGGAGACCTCTGAGGCTGAGATGGGGGAGGCTAGAAATTTGTGACTTCTTGCAGCAGCTGAAACACTCCTTCTCTGCCCTCAGATCTGAGTTTACAGAATTGCTAAAGTGTCCTAATAACCAACGAGGGAGAACAAGCTCCATCAAGGAAGGCTTTGAAGCCAGCTGAGCTTGAACAGAGCATTTGCAGACATCAAGAGGAAGTGGTGGGTGACTGTGGTTGGAGATTCCCTCCTGTGAAAGATGAAGGCACACAACTGCTAAACCATCATGCTGTTGCAACAGCATGTTGTGGTGTTTTTTTTTAGGGGCCCTGATCCATTACATTGCAGAGAGACTGCCATTGATTTTCTACTCCTTGGGCCGCTACCCATTGTTGCACATCCATGTGGACACCAAAGACATTGCCTAGTGCAGATTGGGACTACAGAGCTCAGGGGGCAAAGTGAAGGAGATAGGACTCCAGGCTTTGTTAACCCTCTGGGGCTAGTGAAGGGTGATGCTCTTCTGGATTTGCTACTCAAACAAGGAAGAACTGACTGGATATGTGATAATCAATGGCAGTCTTCACTGTAGTAACTATGAAATAACTGAGTTATGGATCCTGAGGGTGGTGAGGAAAGAACGGCAGAGGACAGAGCCAGAGATCAGACTCCAGCTTGTTCAGAGAACTGGTTGGTGGGATCCCCTGAGACACAGCTTTGAAGGCAAACAGAGCTCAGGAAAGCTAGCAGGTCTTTCAGGACAACCTCCTCCAAGCACAGAACTCAGGAAAACAAGCAGAAGTATAAGGAGATGGCCCCTAGCTAAGCAGGGAAGTTATGATTGAACGACAATGCAGAAAAGCAGTATACAGGAGGTGAAAGCAGGAACAGGTGACAAAGGAGGAACTGCCTGGACACGTAGGGATGGTGTTAGGAAAGGCCATGCTCATCTGGTTTTGAAATTGGCGAGCGATGCTATGGGCAGCAAGAAGAGTTTCTACCACCACATAAGCAACAAAAGAATAAACAATGAAAATGTGCACCACCTGTTGAATAGGTCAGGTGATTTACTGACAGTGGATGCAGACAACAGACTTCACCGGCAAGGTCTTGCGGTCCTTTGTACCTACAGAGTTCAAGGAGGAGAGAAACTACCAGTACTGGAACAAGATTAAGCCAGGGATCTCTTAAGAACTCTCAGCTTCTACAAGTCCCAGGGGGGCCGGATGGGATAAGTAGGAAGATGCTGAGAAACTGTTTGATGACACTGCACTGCCATTTTTTCATATTTCAAAAGTTGTGGAGATCAGGGGAAGTCGTCAACAACTGAATAAAGGCAAGTACCACACCCAACTTCAAAAGACAAGGATGTGCTGGGGAACTACACATTCATCAGTCTCACTTTTTCCCTGGGAAAATCATGGAGCAAATCCTCTTGGAAGCCATTTTTGGGCACAAGAAGAAGAAAGTGACTGGGAAAAGCCAGCAAAGATTCACCAAGGATAAATTTTTTTTAGACAGGAGGACTACTGGATGGTGTAAAAACTGATGGATCATCAGGCTCAAAGGGTATTGGTTAATGGTTTGTAATCTGCCTAGACACTGGTTACAAGTGGAGTCCCTCAGGGAATCTATCCTGCGACATGTCTTGCTCAGTCTCTTTATCAATGACCTGGAGAAAGACACTGAAAGCTTCTGGGTTAAGCCTGTGGATGACATCAAAATCAGTTGCTATGCTTGAGTGTAGGGCTGCCATTCAGAGGGACCCAGATAGGCTGAAGGAATGGGCCAACGAGAACCCCAAGAAACTCAACAAGTCCTGCACCCAGGATGGACTAACCCCGTCCAGCATAGGCTGGAGAGCAGCTCTGCTGAAAAGGACACAATGGTCCTGGAGGGCAGAAGGCTAAACGGTGCACCCAGACAGCAGTGAAGGTTAACAGCATCCTGGGCTGTATCGACAGAAGCATAGCCAGATCATGTTCAGTTCTGTCTAGGACACTGCACTCAGCTCTGGGACTCTCTGTACAGCACTGATTTTGATAAATCAGAGTGAGCTCAGTAGTGGACCACTGAGATGGTCAGAGCCTGGAGCACCTGCCCTGTGAGGGGAGTCTGAGGGAACTGGGCTAGCTCAGCCTACAGAAGTGACAATTTAAGAGGGACCAGAGAAACAGAGCCAGGCTCTTGACTGAGATGTAGGCAGGGCAACAAGACATAACGACACAAACAGAAACACGGGAGGTTTCTAGTGGACAGGAGATTACAAACATCACCATGAGGACCATTAAGCAGAACATGTGGTCTAGAGAGGTTGTGCAGTCTCCATCCCTGGAGGTTTCAAGATCTGACAGGACAAAGCCCAGAGCAACCTCATCTGATCTCAGAGCTGACCCTGCTGTAAGCAGGGGACTGGAGTGGAGACCTCCTCTGAGGTTCCTTCCAACCTGAACAACTCTGTGATCCCAAGAAAGCAAATCGTCTCTTCAAGAGCCCCCCGGCTCACTCTCAAGTTTCCACTCAGAACATCTGGTGAAGCCAGATGACGAAAAGTGACTCTTCTTCTTACTGACAGTGTGAGAGTTTACAAGACTCCTGTGGCTTACTTCACACGCCAAACAGGGATGAACTGAAAACTCATTGTAACTGGACAGAAATATTCACTCCAGAAATGTTAACTCTAGAAATCTGTCAAACATCAGATGAAATACTAGAAGTCTGGCAACACCCAGGAGATGACTTTACTACTAGAAAATTAATCACAGGACCAATTTTGATACCACATGATATTTAGCAGTCTGTAATTCTTTCCTTAAATAAAAGATCATGAATCATTCTGGAATGAATTACCACACAAATTGAAATGTTATTCCTGCAAATTAATGGCCATGATTAAACTGACTCTGTTGACTTCAAAATCTCACTTCAGTAGAGCTTATGTCAGCTAAGAGTTGTCCTAGGATTCCAAATATGCTCGATAACTTAAGGGGCGTATACCAACCCATATATTTATCATCCACTGAAAAATGCAAAAATTCAAAGAACAGCCTGTTATATATCTTCACTTGCATTAAATAGCAGATGAAAATCCAACCAAGATAGCTTATCATCCAGTAGTTATCACAGCTACTTAGCCTTTGCACATCATAAAACAAACACCTTAATACAAACTACAGCAACCTCTCTGTCTTACACATATATGCCTAACATTTTTTTTTGGATTATCCCTGAAAAATGGTAGAATCCTTTTGTTCCCATGCAACTTTTTTTAATGACATGGCAAAACTAATTTCCAGATTTGTCATTGTGATTAGGTAACATTCTACAACTCTCTCCATTCTTGTTCTCTAATTTGAGCACTTCTACTCATCTGCTTGGCTGTGAGCCACAAGATCCTGGGATCTCAGGGAGAAATTTGAGAACAGAGGCTCCTATTCAGCTGTGGAACAACAGAAAGAAAGGTCTTCTTAAACCTCACTAGCTACTAGAACAAGTTCGTGACAAATTCCAGGATTCCTCCTGTGTACTGGCTAAGTAGCTTTGATTTCATAATTGTGATGCACCAAAAATGTTTGTTAGTGCTCAGCCAGGTTTCTGAAAAGAAATGAAGAATGAGATTTGGCAATTTCACATTTATTAACGAAGGAAATTGTGAAGAAGATGTGCTTACGTACATGCAGGTTATGCTAGTGAGTCCATTAACGCATACACCTTGACAGTGTGTTTAAGTAGATGTAATCAAAACTAAGAGACGTGTGGATCAGAGGAGAACTAGCTGAGTATAAAACTGAAAATGTTTTCAGAGTAGTTTCATCTAAGACACTACTTGCCTCTCGCTAGTTAGGGATCATGTCTCTGGAAAGCCAGTATTATACCTCTTCGGAATAAACACAGCCAAACAGGACAAAATGCTTTGCGCACACTACTGCACAAAACAAAACCAGAATTAGCTAGTTCTCATAAGCAGCAACTCCACAGAGTATGTAGCAGTCACCTACTTTTTGGTAATGTTGCTAAGCAAGGATCTTAAAATTCACTAATTTTCAATGACAGACCCAAATCCAGCATTAAACTTAATACAAATGTCAACTTTGGCCTAAGTAGCAATGCGAGGCTAAAGAGATCACACACCTACAATGAGTTCCTACAGGATGCGGAATAATTTGGCTCCAATCCAGCAAAGTACTCAAGTTCATGCTTAACTTTAAATGCATGGGCAGTTCCCCTGAAGATGATGAAACTCCTTATACGCTTAATGTTAAATATGCCCTTAAGTGCTTTACTGGGTTAGGGCCAGAAAGCTCAATACCTTACAGGAACAAGTTCAGAGCAGAACACGCAGCAGTAGCATAGCAGGGAATTGAGGACCACCAACACCTCAGGCTAAGTCCCTGTTGCAGTGTACAACTGAGAAGCATAGTGCCAACACAGTGCAAATACAAGAAGCTGTGTGAGTGCAGACAGGTAAGAGGATGTCTTGCCTAGATGTAATCAGAATAATTACAGAAATCTGAAGAATGACAAGATCATAAGGAAAACATACTGCCGCTACTCCCTAACATATATTCCAACCAAAAATTGTATTCCTGCAGGGCAAAAAAATGTATTTTCAATCCCTACATAAACTGACAGTCCGTGCCCATGCTCATGATTAGCGTACCTCACCTCACACCTGAGCTCCAGAATTCAGCTGCACCCAGCAAAGACCTGCAGCACCCTACAACACCAGGCATCCGCAATGCAAAAGCCACGCTGACATTCAGCATTCTCCACCCGCCACAAACACCATACAGGTCTTGCACTCCAGGCAACCACCACGCTGCAACACACTCATTTGCTCAGTACCAGCAGTCTTTAAAAGACTGGGCTTCAAAGCACACGTTAAGTACTGTCGCTTGCTGCCATTCCTACACATTGTACTACAACGTGCTGGTGACGGCTCCGTGCTACAACGCACTCCCCCCCGGCCAGAGCCACCACTAGGTATTGCACACACCTCTCCTACAAGCTGCACACCATCTTCCTGCCAATTCTGAAGCCCACGCACCTCCGAGTCCAAGAAGAGCGTGTTCCACATTTGCAGGGACTCCCATGATTTGGTGAGAGACGGTAGAGGGATCTGGACTAAAACAACCCAGAAGCAGCAGCATATGGGCCTGTCATCTCCAAGCTTATTCCGCAATAGCCTAGCCTAACCTTCTGTAGTATAAAAAACATATTAAAGCTGAACTACGGGCATTTATTTCTATGTTTATACACCATAAGCACATATAATTAGCTTAAAAAGAGAGCATAATTAGCCATGTAATGTTATAGGTCATATTACTACACAACACTCAGATGTCCTGCTATCTCACAAAATATTAAAATACCACTTTCCTGTCAGTGGCAAACTTTATTTATTTATTGTTGTGCCAAAATACCATGATTAATAACATCACCATAGCTATAGAGATAATGTTATGCAAACAATCCTTTTAATAATTTTTAAAGTTGGGATTCTTCTGCACTGTAGCCAAATATAGTCTACATTTCCAGGAGGAATGAGTCTTCTGGGACAGGAAAGTAGCTCTGGAGTCACAGGAGTCTGATCTGAATCAGATCGATTCTTAAACAGTGGATCACTGATTTTTCATATTCAAGCACTGGGAGGCAACAGAGACAGGGGGCCGAGAGGAACACCAGTCACAGAAACATTTGCCTCACCTTATGTGCATTATCTTACTCTATAAAATCCATGCGACTCTTCTGGAATTTCTAGCGTGGGGCTTTGGAAAGTGCTTGGAAAGGATTCCAAAGGATCCCTTGCAAAGAAACCCAGGGGGGGTTTATTTTTTTATTTTTTTTTGCTTTGCAGGCTCAGAAAGCACCTCGTGAAGAAACCCCATGAGTAATTAGGAGGAAGGAATGCAAACTAAAAATCTAACTAGGAAACGGGTATTTTGGGATGAGGATGAGACTTCAAATTCATTCAGCAAGTTTGTCTTGTAAGAGCACAGAAATCATGCAGTAAGCTATAAATTGGCACTGGAAATCAAAGGATTGGCTCCGGCTCTCTTGCGAGAGTTTCACTATTTACTTCAGCACAGTTGTTTCACCCACATACGGGGCTCTCATTCACAACTCCGTCCTCTAACACTGGCAATAGTCTCACAGCTCAGCAGGGAGATGAGCAGACTGAATCACACGTGCCCTTCGGTTGTTTATGTTTGGAAGAATCTCAGCACTGCGCTCTGCTACGGGCTAGATTTGGGAAGCCAAGGAGCGACAGTAAATCTACCACACTCCTTTCAAGAAGTTTCCAACAAACTCCCATCGAAACGCAGCAAGAATTCAGGGGTTAAGCTGCAGAGTCCCTGGATGGTGGGGGAGCTGCAAAAGGCCAGGGCATGCTTTATGATGGCTTGCTTGATCCCCTGCGGTTGTCCCCAATACTCTTCAGCGTTGTTCCTTTCACCACAGCTCTGAAAAGACTTCTGAGTATGACTTAAAAGCATGGACGAACCTTGCAAAAGCACCTTCTTCTCCTGAATTACATTTTTAGCTTCTTGAATTTAGTCTTTAGTTTCTTACTTTACTAGCTACCACAGCAAAGCCGATAGCCTTGCCCACACTGCCCTCCGTGTGCACAGCTCGCCCTCAAAAGGAGGAAGGAGCTGAAGTGAGACTGTTAGAGAAGCAGGTGACGAGGGGATCTCCATGGGATACCACTGCTTGGGAAAATGTAACCACCGCAGCAACAGAGCTGTATCGCCTACTGCTGTGTGCTGCGCCTACGGGTTCGGGGGGTGGCTGTGAGCCCTCTCGAGCAAGGCCAGTCCTGGGAGGTTTGGGAAACACCTACCAGCGAACAAGCACCCATAAATGACTAGTGAGCAACGGTGATAGCAACACACAGACCCCAGCGCACAGCAGTCAGTCCGATGGGCTTTTTACCATTTCCGATGTAGCTGCAACGACAAGAGATGTGAATGCACAGAATAAGGTAGGAGATGCTTTATCTAGGCTGTACGGAAAATACAATGAAGCACGACTAATCCTTGACAGAGAAGGGCGCATTGAGTGAGGAGCCCGAGGCTCAGGCCTCACCCAGGATGCCCCCAGGTGTTCCCTCAGACATGTCTTTCCCAGAGCTGTAGGCGGGAAGGACGCTCCAGGAGCTGGTAACTGATCAGCTTTTTAGAAACAGAAAGTGCTGGAGTAATCATTAGGTCTGACGGAGCCCAGGCTGATGCGCAAAGCCTGGCAGGCTCTGAAGTTCCCTGTGAACTTCAGGTGCCTTCAGGTCAGGGACACCCCATCGGCCACGCACAGCGACACCAGCCACAAAAACAACAGCGACAACAGCGGCGTGCAGGAGGAAAGCTTAGCAAAACGATGCCCAGACTTACACAGCTCCTCCCGTTCATGACGAAGTGCGTGGACGCGCAGGCTTGCTCCTTCACCTCCTCCATCCCGAAGATGCAGACGGCGGTGGCATTCCAGGCCTTGGCGCCGTGGCCGTGGTTGAACACACCCACCCACCAGCCCTGCTGGCCCCGGCGGACGAGGCTGGAGGACACGATGAGGCTCCTGCAGCCGCAGTCCAAATACACGTGCCCTTGCAAAGTCAGGCCGCCCTCCGAGGGGCGCAGCTGGCGCAGGACAGCCATGCTGGGTGGCTCCGTGTTGTTGCTCAACCTGGCCTTCAAGCTGTAGTAGGGGAAGAAGAGGTGATCCCCCCACCGGAGCGCGTCGACGAAGTGCAGAGGCTCCTCCTTGCGCTTGATGATGCCCAGCTCCTCCTTGGACTCCAGGTTGTGCATGCTGCGCACCGTGATGACGGTCGCCTCATCCGACTGCGAGGGCTCGCAACCCAGGTGGCTCCCGTAGCGGCCGGCCGAGTAGGTGGCCGCCACGGCCAGGTACCAGGCGCCGGCCAGCTGGAAGACGACGCCGGCGGTGGAGCCGTCGGGCAGGCAGCTGACCACCTCGCTGCGGTTCAGGCGCTGCCGGTAGGCCGGCTGCTCCCACACCTCGCAGGTGCCGTCCTTCTGGGTCCAGCCGGCCAGCAGCACGCCCGCCCCCCCGGCCTCCACATAGGGCAGCAGCAGGTTGCTCCGCACGCCGGGGGGCTCCCCGCAGCCCTGCCCGGCCGCCGCCGGCACGACGCGGCGGAGCGGCCGCAGCTCGGGCCGCAGCTCGTAGAGGCAGCTGCCGCCCGCCACCAGCACGCCGCCATGGCCGCCGCCCGTCGCACCGCCCCCTCGGCCCGCCCCTCGGCCTCTTCACCAACCGCCGCCCGCCGCGCTCTGCGCCTTCAGCCAATCACGCTCCGAGGAGCGACCTCGGCCCAAACACGGCGCTTCAGAGCCACGCGCCGGCGTCGCTGGGGGAGGACACGCCTCTGCGCAGCTCTCGGCCAATGGACGGCGTCACGGTGCGCCGCAGTGCACCCTGGGGGATGTAGTCCTGCGCCGCCTCCTCCTCCGTCCCGCCCCGCCCCCGCCGCTCCCGCTGCCCCCCCC
>Ga0181612_129685_pt1 | contig 12933 bp, 4 predicted proteins | sample HoacroProtozoa21_FD_119630 | JGI IMG/M metagenome (GOLD analysis project Ga0181612, IMG submission 119630) | Hoatzin crop microbial communities from Cojedes, Venezuel. Combined Assembly of Gp0051906, Gp0051904, Gp0051908 | reverse complement strand
TCCTTATCAGTCTCTCTAAGCCACAAAGTACTTCACTATTCTTTTTCTGTCCTCAGAGAGCTTTTGTATTGATGGTATATTTCAGGGGTACCAGTGGCTCCTAAACTCTGTAAGAGCTGAAGAGCCCTAAATCTCCATGACATTGTTCTCTCTTTCCCGACAGACTACTGGGAGACCTCCGCACATCCCCCTCCAACCGTGTGTTTGTTATCTGTGAGTACTCTGTGCAGTGGTCCTGCCTGTTCCCTGCAGGCTGCCGGGCGGTGCTAGGGCAGCCTTCCGCGTGCAGGCCCATGGGGAGTTGCCCCAGAATGGCTAGTAAACCTCCTCCGTGCCATTGCCACTGTGCAGGGAGAGGTTGCAAGGGCAGCGAGACAGTATGTACTTTGCTCCGCTCTCGGAAGCAAGTGCATCCTTTGTCTTTATGGAGAGGCAAATCTCAGCATGCGCACACATTTGCAAAATGGAGATTCACCACTGCTCTGTAGAAGCGTTGGAATGGCAGCACATGAGAATGTAAGTGGCAAGGAAAAGCACTTCTGGGGTGAAGTTGTATGTCCTTAGAAAACAGGAGGAAAACCTACACTTCAAAACATGCAGCTGTGCTTGGTCTGCTGAAAAAAATGGTATATCAACTGCAGTCAGAAGGGTAGTGCTTACTTTTATTTACTGTCATCATTGTTTACTATCTTAAGCCCAATGCTAAGGACTGTGTGGATGTGTAAAATGAATTAATTTCATTCTGAGAGTTATTTCCTAATGTGAAAGAAGAAGAAATCACGAATGATAACTTGCTGTGCTCTGACCTGCTTTTTGACTGCAGTTTCATAGCTAAACAAAGAACTGTTCATCCAAAACACTCTAAAATGTCACTTTGGAGAATGTAAATAAGATTTATGCATCCCTAAATCCATGGAACAAAACAATAACAGAAAGTGATTTTCACTACTGCTTGTTTAAATACGACCAAGACAGACAAGGATGGCACTGCTCATAAGGTGATGTGATGTACACTGTTCCAAAGACACTGAAACAACTTGCAGGGACTCATTCATCTCAGAAGTGATAAATCTAAGCTTTTGCTGTAATCTTTAATTTGTGTTTTAGTTTGTAATGTGAAACAGTACTCCAGCCAACTCAGATTCTTTCTATAGTCCCAACTTGATTACCTTTGCAGAATACATTTCTGGAATTTATAGGGGTTAGTCCAGGAAAATATATCTGATTTGTGGGTCTTTGTTAGGATGAGTAATGAAACGGTTATTTCCTTCTTCCAATGCCACACCAAGTAAGATCAGGTTAAGCAGAATAAATGCATTTTAATTTTTCTAGTTTGCATGACCAGCAAATTATTTTGTTCTCCAACAGTGAGTTCATTCCTACCACAGTTATCCTGCTCTTACTTAACAGTTGCTTGGTATCCATAAGTTGTAAAAAGAGGTCTCTATAATTCTGTTTTATTTTTTTTTTCTTTGAAACTTTCTATTGCTCCCAGGAAATATGAAAGGCTTGTTCTGATTATTGCCCTAGACAGATTTTTGACTGAAAACACCCAAGGAGGTTGGGATTCCCTTCTTGTCAACCTTGTCTGAGCTGATGGAGGGTACTTCTCCATTACTCAGCAAGTCAGACTGCCAAAAGTAGAAGCTGGACTACTCCGCTTTCATGAAGCAGTGGGAAAAAGATTATAAGGTTAAGACATAATTTTGTAGGCACAAAAGCTGGAAGACTCAAAAATGAAATGATTCAGCTTTTAGTAAATTGAGGCTGTCTATCCAGGTTCTCCTGTATGCCTCTTCAGTTTACGATTTTTAGCTGGACAACAGCAGACTTTTATTTTATATTGCATTTGATTTTCTTCACAGCAATAAGTTACAGTGAAAACTGGTGTCAGTGGATATTGAGTTTGTATGGCTGCATTGGGAGTCTTGTGGCAGGAAACAAAGATTATCCCGTTGTCTGCACTGTTGGTTACCTCATACATGTATTCAGTTCTTTCAAATGTGACCTCTTGGAGTTAAAGATTGGGGTTTTTTAGTTTTACTTTCTGTCCCTGGCTTTGCTGTTGGCCTGAAGGTGGCAATGGCCAAGTAACTTTACTGTTCTGTGCCTAAATTTTCTCATGGGAAAGAAAGGGAAGAGTACTTGCTTTCTTTACAAAATGCTTTGAGAAAGGCTCAGTGCAAGAGTTAATAATTGCTATTATAGTTTACAGTTGCGCAGTGGTAGTCATTACAATATGAATGATATATTACATTAGATTATATTGTATTGACATAATAGCAAAGTTTAAATACTGATGAGTCAACGCATGGCCCCTGAGTCACAGAAGACCTTTTGGCTCTAGATCTAATTCTTCTGCAGGAAGAGTAAAACAAAGCAACATTGTAGTGTATCAGCGGCTGAGCTGAAAGTGTCTCTCAAGATTATCTCTGTATGCATTTTGTAAACTGTGGGCTGGTAGCTTTCTATTCCACATTCACTGAGAAGTCCAGGGCACTGCTGATTAGGTCAGTCACATGAGTGCTTAAAATTGTGTGATTTCTGTGTTTAAAAGTATCAGAAGATATAGCTGGAGAAGAGCTACCGTTGTTCTCATGCTGCTGAGCATCTTAGTTACTATGATTATGCTCAAGTTGATTATTTGCTTTGGAGATTATGAGAGAAGTGGGAGCAAGGCAGGTAATAAGAATTTAATCTTTTCTGTGTTTACATAGACTTTAACTAGAGAGGGTTTTAACATCAATGTTAAAATTGTATGTACATCTCCCTCCTGTATTACTGAGATGGCTTGTTGTACAACTGAGCTTACTCTTGATGGTAAACTTCATAGCTAAAGCGACCTGCCTTTCTATTAGACTAAACAGCCTTACGTTTTCAGTTTTCAGGCCTGTTATAGCTGGGGCAGTTATGTAGCAGGTGGTATCTGTATTTTTTGTTATCTCTGAACATGCTTATGTTGTGTGGATTTGTATTTCAAAGAGGGGTCTCTGACTAATAACATGAGACCTCCTTAAATTGTTTTCTCATCGTAAAGAATGGCCTAGTCAAAAATCAGGCAGTTCAGAGAATTACCTCTGAATATCAAAGTACCCAAGTTTTTGGCTTTTTGCCTTTAGAAATATCTTTTAAACTAATGATACAAAATTGTTTGTAACAGAAATACTCTTGAAAAAAACATTGACATCTTTAAAATGGGAATAGGAAATGCTTTAGAAAATGCAAGAAATTCACATAGAAATTTGGTTATGAATTTACTTCATGTGGATTTTAGGTGACTTGGGGTGTTTTTTCCAGCAGATTAATGTTTTGGTTTTTTTTTTAATGGTAAGTGTATATTAAGGAAAGGATTTTATAGGGAAGATACCTTTATATAGACACACGTGCTGACCTACATGGATGTATGAAGAGGTTAACTCCACTGAAAGTAAAAAGCATCTGAGCAGAGAATCATAATGGCATTCGTTTTGATTCAGCAGTGCCTTATACATACGTACTTAATATGGGCAATTTCACCTTTTTTCATTTGGCTTTAGTTATTTTCTACTATCTGTCCATTGAAGCCCATGGAAATGGATCCTGTTGACTTTGTTTCAGGCTCTTAAAGCTTATGTTCATTTTAAAGGCCTATTTTTGTCATACGTCAGTGAAAAAGATAGAATTATTCATATGCTAAAATCTCTCTAATGAATAAAGCTCTTAATTAGAGCTATAGAGAAAAATAGTTTCAGTCCGGCTAAGTTCTTATTTCACATTGTCTGTGTAGATTTATGTTTTAGTTAGATACCCAGAAGACTGCTTTTTAAAACAAATCTTAATTTCTTCAAGGTTAGATGTCATTGTACTCTGAAGTTCTAGCTGGGATAAGAAGCACTATGATATAGTGTCATTCTTTTGGCATAATTATCTACCTGTTTAAATTCTCATAAAAAAGTTGAAGTTAAATCATAGTATATAAAATATGAAGAAAAGGCTGAAGTAAGAGTAGTACCTTTTAAAGGAATTCACGGCAGATGAGAAGAAATACACTAGGCAGGAACAACAAGAACTGGTTAGATTTCATACATAAAATTCAGCTATCGTAACGAACACAGGTTTTGCCCTTCTATGATCTTGCTGCCCATGTCAAAATTGGAGTTCTCTCTGTATGTGTATGTAAATTTTTTTTTTTAACCAAATATTCAGTGATCAGAAATCAGCAACAATGCCCATGTTAGAAAACTTTAAAATCACACACTGATTGGCAGTTTCAACAAGCAAGCCGAATGATAAATGAGTATGAACAGAAACTGAGTTACTTCTTTACCAGCAACTCTCATTGGCTTCATTTAACATGCAATTCTTTAGAAAACCGTACAAATTTGGCAGGTCTTTGATGTAGAAGCGCTACAATATGACTGAGTTCTGGGAACACTTCTTTAAAAAAAAATCAAGGGAAGAGAATAGAACATTGCCAATTTCAACTTCAGCGTGCAGAGTGACCATGACACTTTTCACAACCACTGCAAAAATGTAACACCAAAAGTGGACAGGGTAGTAAGATATAGATACAATATTATCTGCTGTCTGAAATAACATTTGTTGTTGCCATTATTACAACTTCCTCCTTTCAATTTAGGCTAAAAAAGGAATGCAGAGACATTGCCATCCAAGCAGGTTTCTCTGCTATTCCATCTTCTCTTGAGAAGCCGTAAATGAACCTGTGTTCACTTATAAAGAGGCTTCTTATGGGAATATAAAGTCTCCCAATTACATATGTCTGATGCAGCAAATTAAGCTTATGCTGAAGATTGCAGCATAACTCAGTCCTGAGGATATATCACAAGTTCCTCCTCCATTATACCTGTTTTTGCTTTGTGGAGCACAAGAACTGGCTGGTGTATTTTCTGAACTGCAGTCTGCATCTCTTTGACTGTTCAGCTGCTTTGTTGCTTGCCCTTCTCCCAGTTATTTTCTAGGTGTAAAATAAGAAGAAACTCCTCAGTTATTGCTGAATGGCACACTGAACTTAGTTCAAAATGTTCCTTTTTAAGAGGTACGTAGATTTAACATCTTTGCAGAAGCAGCAAAAATAAAAACCTCTGATACGTTAGTGCTTGATTTGGAACAGAGGAATTAATGTAAACAAGAGAAAGAAACTGAAGAGATCAATTACAAGTTAAACCTTTCAAAATTATGTGGAGACTGTTTGAATACACCATATTAGAGGCCCAGAGCAAATACATAGCACCTATCAGAGAAGACTTTGAAACAGCTGCCGAAAGCTAAAATGGCTGAACAATAATGTTCAGAAAAATCCCAGTGACTTTAAACCAAGAGCATGCAGAAAAACTTGCCAGAATTGGATGAAGAGAACCCTCTTTCAAATAGGTCAGGTCCAGCCAGTCTCAAGAGAGTCTGTAAGACGAGGCAGAAATCAATGACTTTCAAGAGTGTTCAGTGAGTTGAAATTAATCTGTTTTTGTTATGAAACTGGTGGATAGGATTCTTACTCCTACCTTTACAGTGGACATCAGAGGTCTTTCTCATGAAGCTCTGGTAAAAGAAATCACAGAAAAACTGTCAGAAAGTGTAGCAATAAATCTTCAAAATTCTGTATTCTTCCTTCTGCTACTGGTGGTTGCCAAACTGCTGTGTAACCATGCTGAAAAGCACCTCTGTACTAAAGCACCGCTACTGCACTCGGCTTCCGCAACATCTTTCATGTAATCTTCCAGTGCCACATGATAAACAGCATCAAGGCAGTAGTGATGTTTATATGAAGAGTCTTAGTGAGAATCTTGTTTGCTGCTGAACATGGATATAAGGCACTAAACAGGTAAGCTAAATCTACTGCATAATGTTTTATATGACTAGACAGTTTGACTTTCTTTCATGTGATATGGTTTAAGATCAAACCCCTATTTGCTTTTGCCCTCAGAGGCTCCTGTATTACCAAAATGTTGAGACTGAATATATTAATGCATTTGTAGTTGTATCACAAGATACACCCAGTAAGACTTGCTGGTGAAGAGGTATCACAGAGCATGTTTGAAATTTATTTCTTATTTTTTATCAAGTGATAAAGATGAAAAGATGCCTCCCTGTTTTGTAACAGGCCAACATGCTTTATTTATCTCTTTTGCCTTTGAGAATGGAAATAGCGTTTTAGTCTAATAGAAAATCATTTGCGAAAATAGTTATTTCAAAAGGGACAGGCATTTCATAAATTTTTAGAGTAATTTCTCAGTTTAGTCATAGAATCACAGAATCATAGTCCATGCTTAACACCATAAGATAACTCCCTGTCACTCCCAGGCAGGTTGTCCAGGCTTCAGATTAACTCTGTGTTGGGTGTGGAGGCCTCTGGCTTGTTCCCTGCACTGAGCTCTGCACTGTCAGAAATACCTCAGCCCCACTGGTGCCGGCTGCATGCTGCTGCTAGCGCTCTGGGGGCAGTTACCCACCTTCTGGCTTTCCTGTGAGGAGATCTAAATGGAGAATAGTTGTGGTCATCTGGATGTGACACTTAGATCAGTGCAAGACACGCATTCGAAAGTTACATAACTACTTTTGGCCCCCTCCCCCCGTCATCTTTGATTTCTCTTATAATTTCAATATATTCTGTATAATTGACTTTTTTCCCTCTGCTTGGGCTCTCAACCATATTTATCCCTTACTTCAAATAAACTGAGAGTTGATGGTATCATACAACAGAAATGCTAATGAGAGAAATATTTTTTGCTAATTTTGGATTACACTGTATCTTTTGAAGCCATTATGCTATGTTACTAACTTTGGCTATTTTCCAAGGAGTGTTTTCATTCTTAAATGAGCACCTGTGGAAAAGCATGCATCTGTAGTGTAACCTGCTCTTTTTGGCTTCTTTCACTGTCAGGCATAGAGAAGGTGTATAAAGTAAGAAAAATAAAATAAAAGGGCGGATATTTATATAGAACAAAATGCTTGCACACACGCACTTTCTCTCTTTCCTTTCAGTCAGCTTCTCTTTTGCTTACATAGAAAACTAATGTACAAGTTACGTGCTGGAGAAGACACAATTTAAATAATCTCTTCCAAGATCCTACACAGAATCTACTGCATGAAAGCTCTGTAAATGATGAATGCAAAGGTAGATGATTAGCAACAGCCAGAGACAGTCTGAGAAAAGCTGGACATGGAGGAGGCTGGTATAGTATCTTCGGTTACTATTAGAAAAAAGAGGACGGAAGTCAGTGTGTGTACAGAGAGAAGCTGTAAGAGATATGCCCAAGCAGGACTGTCCTGAAGCAAATACAATTCAGAAAAGGATTTGGTATGTGTAAAGAAGGTGAGTGAAGCTTATAGCAAGTTGCACTGTTCCAAGCAAGGACTGTAGTGATTTTGCTTCTGCTTTATGGAAAATAATGGCGTTTCTAATCTGTCTCCGTTTTGTTTCCCTTCACTGAGGTCTTGATTTCTTCCTCACTCTTATCTGTTCTTGCTGTTGCAGCTTGCGTGCTTTAAATTTTCTGCCACGTGAATATTCTTTATGCTAATTTTTTCTTTTCTTCTTTGTAAAAATTGTTTTCCTAGTCCCATATCTACCTTTTGAGTCTATAAAGAGTGTATTATGCATATTTTAAAGTGACTGTGTAATATTTATGAACACGGACAGAACTCCCACTTGTATAATACAATTGTGTAACTGAATTGAAGAGCCCATACAGTGCTTGGAAAGCTCCAGGTACTAACATCTCCAAATAGTCTGTGTTGCTTGTCACAAATTATCCACCAGGAGTGCGTTCTCATGGATAACGTTTAGCCAGTTTGATTACACACTATGTATTCACTCATGGAAGAAAAATCAGGAAGATTGCTACTTGCTGTTGTCTCTCCTAATTTTCTGATGAACAACATTCTTGCACTAAAGAACATTCATGCTAAGTTTTTTCCATTTATGTTTTTCTCTCCACTTCCATGTGTGACTCTCCACATAAGGAATCTTTGCTTAGTGATGATGGCACTTAAAAAAGAGTGACCGTAAGTTAGCCTATTCACGTGCATTCATATTGCACAGAGACCCAGAAAAGGATCTGTTTGCTATTCTGTTTCAGGGAGTCAGACCAGAGAACTTTAAACTGGGCTTAAGGCTTTACATGGAGGTACATTAGCATTTGAGGCTGGAGTTTTGACCTGCGTGTAACAATGTGATACAAACCTATTCATAGAGCTGTTTCTGGTAAAAGTATTTGCAGTGATTTTGCCAAATGTGTGTGTACACATTGAGGTATTGTCTTTGCTCAGTGTTTGTTCTGTGTCTGGCTGCAAGGTTGTTGAGAAAAATGAGAAATTATTGTGAACAAAGATAGACTTTGAGCTTCGTCTCCCATTTCTCTGATCACTAGGGGTAGCTGTTCTTCGGCATTATCTTTATTGAGAAAGTTACCTCAATCTCTGTGTGGATCTGGCAAGAAATTATTAGACACAGATAACAAGAATTTCTGTACTTCTAGGACCATGTCACATGAGATATATATATTAGAGAGTCTAAGTAATTACTCAAAGACAAGGTGTAGTTTTCCAAAGCTTTTTTCCTACCCGTTTTATTTAAGGTATAAAGAATAAAAGGGACAGAATTCAAACAGACTCTTGTTGCAGAATCTGAAAATGTTTACAGCCTTTATATTGTCAAATTACAAGTGGGGCTTAGATATTTCAAAGGTTAAAAAAGAGAACAATTTTTTAGTGTGGTGTTTTTCAGTCTGCAGACAGGAAATATATTTTACCAAACTTGCTGATCTTGATTTACAATTGAATCAAGTTGTCATTATTGAGCATTAGGTGAGTGAATTGCTGTGGTTATCAAGACTGAGTAAGAAAGGTTTTAATTCTGTTCTGGCATATGACCAAAAACTGAAGAGTTTTTTGGAGTGTGGTGTTAGAACCATGGTGAATAGCCCAAAAACTTGCAGAGGTTAAATTTTTCATGGGGTCACAGACGGTATCTCACATCCTTTGTAAGAACTACCAGCTTTTACAGTTTCACCCTGAATGTTCTGTGCTGGCTTCTATCACTTTGTAGTACATGTGCTAACAAATGGAATTAATTTAAACGCATTTTCATTTTAGTGACTTTTTATATGCATTTGAATATAAATTCCAAGAGTGGTACCAATGCTGTTTGTGCTCTAAGTAAGTGCATGTGCACAGATAAAATTTAAGTCATTTGCTGGCTTATTAATCAGTGCATTGAATCAGACTTTTGTCTCATTTAAATATGGATTAAAAATTCGATCAGTCTTTTACTGTAACAATTTAAACTGTTTTAACAGTGCATACCATTATGCAGCAAGGAATATGACCCATATTTTGTGAAAGGTTTGTTGTAGTTGGTGAAAGTCAGAGGACGCTAATGGAGATGCTTCTGTAATAGTAAGAGACCTATTTGGACCAAAGATTTTGGTTTTTGAACTTCAGTTTCTCTTTCAAAAGATCAGAAGAAATTTCTTGATAAAGCCCTGCTTTGCAATTCCACATTGCTGCCTAAGAAGTCAACAGGAAACCTGTTGAAAATTACTAATTCTTTTTTCCTTGCGTTAGCCTTCTCAAGATGCCATTCTCTCAACTGGCTTGTTCATGCTCAGCTTTCCATTTTCCAATACTAAACTTCTTCCCTAAGTGGGAAGCTGTTCATTTTCTGCCTCAGCCTCCAGAGTCTGTTGATGCCTTGATTTTACGGCAATGTCACTTCGTATCACGCTTAAAGTGGATGAGGATCTAGCTTCTAAGTGATGATGTGTTTTATCATTCTAATTAGTACTTTGTAAATTCAGGGATGGCAGTGTTACATGGAATGACCTTAGAAATTTAAAGTCTGCAAGAACTGGCAGCTCCTGTCATTTTCTGCCCTGTGTTGAACGTTCTGTAGGATTGATACTGGATTCCAGTTGCTTGATTTTTGTTTCTTCACTGATTTCCATCATATATCATTTATAGCCTCTTAGTATACTGCTCTTTGGTATTTCAATTATATATGAAAATGAAAGCAAAGTGTTGTTTGTGCTTCTTAGCAGCTTGTTCGTATTTTCTGTTTTAGCTTTATCAGCAAAGTTGCCTACGGTTTATTTAGGTTTACCAGTTTTTCAACTAATGCATTGAATCTTTCAGATTTGTTACCTTGTTTTTATTAAGGCTCAGGTTACAGGTAAAATTTAAGTGTATTTATCTTTCAAAATTATATTGGATGCCATTAGGTAGGATCATATTTTAGTGCATGAAACTTGTTAAAAGCATAGCACTTATTTGTATGTTGCACATTTCACAACTTTGTGGTTGCTAACAAATTGTAGTGTTAAAATAATTGATAATGTTAAATGAAAAGAGCAACATTTTCACTAGATGCCATAACTAATACATAGAGTAATAAATGATTAAGGATATTTTGCGTATCATGGGATTTTTATCTCTTTATTGTATGAGAAATAAGTGGATATTATTCAGTGTATTTCATTTAGCCTGTTTGACCTACCCTAGGCACATAATTTCTGCTATCACGTGAGTAGTGATGGCTGCCTACTGCAAAAACAGCAACAAAGCTAACATGGCTATAAACATAATTTCTTAAGCTTTTGTAGAGTACACATGTACTTACATATTCCAAACAAAACTTGCACTTCTTAATGTTTTTGCAAGTACTACGACCTCCTTCCCTCTCAAAACTTTTTGAAACATGGATGAAAATATCCAGAGGTTCCAAGTAAACATTGTCCATATATTGTTAGGGACTTTTAAGAGCACACTTCATCGTGCTTCTTATGGTTGATTTAATTGACATGTTTTAAAAGTTCTGTTTTGTCCTAGTCTCTATAGCCTTTATCTACCTGTTTTTCTTCAAATGTGACTAATTTAAAAAAGAGAATGCTGGTTTTTAGGTGCTTGAAAGTGCCATGGGATTACCACTGATGAATAATGATGATTTAAAGAAATCACTCTTACATTGGACATCTGTTAGCTTTTGGGTTTGGACTTGATCAATACAGAATATGTGAAGCAATCGTGTTTGACTATGCGTCAGACAACACAAAGCTACTCTTTCCTTTTTCTTAGAACAGGTTTGTATTGTCTCCTCAGAGTAGTGTAAATCAGACATAGCTTCTGTGCCCTGTAGCTCTGTCTTTGCTTCTCTCTTGCAGTGGGTGCAAGCGGTTGCCCTGAGAAGGTTAATGGGATTCCCCCAAAGCAGGAGAATCTTTCAGTTGGCACCTGCTCTGCTAATGTAGGCTCAATGTCTTTAGGCAAGGAGCAGCAGTGTGCAGGGATCATGGCATGTCATTTATTGCCATCTTCTGACTTCAGGTAGTGTCATGGTTCTCTTTGGCTTTCTTTAAATGCCATAGTTTCATTAGATGATGTGTGAGGATCAAGGTCTTTCCAAACCAGGATTAGCAGAAAGATAATCTGGGAACATTTTGATTCTTCTCACGCAAGTTCCTGCATTCAACATAGTTTAACAAAGCACCAAGATTGAAGTCTCTCGTAAGAAGAGCTCTCAACTTTGCCACTTTCATGTTTGAGGGTTTTGTTTGTTTGTTTCATCTCAGTAGCCTTGAGTTTAAGATATGTCGGTGTATGTCTGTAGTAGTAGTTATGTGTTAGTTCCCATTTGAGGTTTCCTGAGTGTAGCAAAAATGTCCTGTATATTTAATTTGCTGTTGTTATGGATAAGCATAAAAGAAGTCTATCAGTGATCTTAAAAAAAAAAAAATCACAGGCCTGAGTTTAAGACTCTTAAACAAGAAAAACCAACCTACAGTTCTGCAAACTCGCTTCAGTTCCAGGTACCCTTCTCACTCATGCCTTGTGAGCAGTAAACAACAACTCTTCCGTAAGTTATCATTTAATTTCTAATTAATTACAGAACAAACCTTTCCTGGAATATTTAATTTGCCTTTTCTGCTTAGATTTCTCATTCTCTTTTCGTATAATTTTGATTTTGTTCTTATTAACATCCCTCACAGACACACTGTCACATCAGATTTGCTCTTTATGTAATACGATTTACTACAGCATCCATTATGGTACCAGCACAATCTGACGTACAGCCTTTTCATGTACAATTGCTCTTGTATTTTCTTGGATCCCATTAATGTGTTTTTGTTCAATTACTATTTTAGTTGTTTTTAGTATATAATACTGTCATGTGATAGTAGAGGTATTTTGCCTACATTGGAACACATACTCTAGTTAGAAATTAACTTCTGAACCCTTTAATAGCCCTGAAAGACAGATATTCAAATGTGTACCTTCAATGTGATAAATTTAAGTAATTTGATAAAGGAGATATCCACAAATGTGTGTTTTTAGGCAGTGCTTGTTGTGGCAGATTGGAAGCATAGCACACTGAAGTGTATTTGATGTAACAAGTGTATTTTAAAATATATTTATTTGCACACAAACGATGATGCCAAACTGAAGTTATACTTTCAGCACTGAGTTCTTTAATATGTTTTATACTTTCATAAATATTGATATTTGAACAGATTCGGCTGTTAATTAGAGTACAGCTATGTATTTAATTTATTTCATTGAAAGTGAAGGAATGAGTATAAATCTGAACAGAAAAAATTATCTTTGAACTCTCTGTTATTACTGCATAGAACCACAGAATGGTTTGGGTTGGAAGAGATCTTAAAGGTCATATAGTTGCAGCCCTTCTGCCTTGGGCAGGGACACCTTCCACTAGACCAGGTTGCTCAGAGCTCCATCCAGCCTGGCCTTGAACACTTCCAGGGAGGGGGCATCCACAGCTTCTCTGGGCAGCCTGTGCCAGTGTTTCACCACCCTCATTGGGAAGAATTTCTTCCTAATATTTAATCTAAATCTGTCCTCTTTTAGTTTAGAGCCCTTCCCCCCTGTCCTATCACTACACACCCTTGTGACAAGCCCCTCTCCATCCTTCCTGCAGACCCCTCC
>Ga0181612_175909_pt1 | contig 12934 bp, 4 predicted proteins | sample HoacroProtozoa21_FD_119630 | JGI IMG/M metagenome (GOLD analysis project Ga0181612, IMG submission 119630) | Hoatzin crop microbial communities from Cojedes, Venezuel. Combined Assembly of Gp0051906, Gp0051904, Gp0051908 | reverse complement strand
TACAACATCACTGCCAAAAATAAGTGGCAGGAGCTTCCCATCCTGCTGTTTTCCCTCCTTCCTGCTGTAATGTTCTCTGGTTGCTTGCCTCTCTTAAAGTCTCCCTGTGTCCTTTGAGGATGCCAATGCATTTCTGTGATGATGTTGATTAAGTCTTTGATAATATTCTGAAGCTAGAATCCTAAGTAAGTACCAGTGTGCCGATAAAGCTGAAAAACCAAGCAAACTCAAGTCAAGAAGTGGAAACATGAGGTGTTAAATTATTTTTAAAATATCTGCATAACGTTCTGAAGCAGTCATTCCCGGAGAACTAGAGGACCTGCTAATACTCCTGTGATCCAGAGAGAGATCTTTTGAAAGTATGTGTTGACCTCTGTGCATGGCCTTCTAGGATGCAAGTTTGGGGTTGGCTGTGTTGCTTATTCTGGTAGGTCGCAAAGACACACCTGCTCTGTCTCAGTACAGCTGCTACTTGTAGCAGCTGAAACAGTTTGAGTCCTGGCAGCCTTTATATACTGCCTAAATGTGAGTGGTTGTGCTGAAATCATTCGCTACTCAAATTAGAAAGGTAAGCAGGTGAAAAGTGTGTAATTTGTTTATCTCAGTAGATAAATTTGCTGTTGGTTTTTAGCTTGACTTGCACAACTGGTACATCAGAATTCAATTGATTTGAAAAGTGTTTCAGAATTCCTCAGATGAGAGAATTCCTCCTCTTGTTTTCCTGTACCGATCCGTGTGCAAATGCAAGAAAAGCAAATACCCCAAAAGCAGCTGACTGGGCAGTCGAGTGTTTACTCCTGTTCATGTGAATAATAATTGTATTTGGAGGAGTTTAACTGGCTTACATCAGGCAGCTTGTGTTGGTAATTTCAGATCTGATCCCGTCTTTGGGTGCTTCCAGTGAGCCACCAGAACAGAAAGAAGACAAATAGGGCCAGTTGCCTAGAAATTCTCCACTGCAAGTAGGTCTTTCTTACAGGTTCACTGTGTTTGGCTGATGTAAATACCTCTAAAAATATTTTCTTCATTTCTGTTTTAGAGATAAATATTTTAATGTATTTGTTTTTCTGAGTGGTCATTTTACTTCCTTAGGAACAGCAGAGCAAGGAACTACTTTCTAGTATTTCTATTTCTACTGATGTAACCTGATTCATTTTTAAATGCCTACCAAATTCAATGGCATTTCATAACTCCACATCTTTGAATTAATTTCTTGACTGTTCTCTTAAATGTAGCTTGTTTCTACTTATATGAGGGCACCCAGGTTAGACATACGCTTCTGGCATGCTTCTGGGTGACCTCAGTTGTGTGATAAGCTGATAATAGTGACTGAAATTTGTAGTCATCCTAGAAGAAAATAGAGAAGATGTAGAAAGTCCAATTCCACTGCACAGTTGTTTCAGAGGCTGAAACATGATGAACTGTAGTGATGAGAAAGCCGTGGTTACTCCCATTCTGCTTTGTGGAATGTAAAATATTTGGAAACACTGGTTTGTGCTCATAACATCAGATTGCCTCTTCTTTGTAGGTGGCGTATTAGTACTTTGAAATGCTTACGTGGGTTCAGTATGCAGAATGAAGTTTATCAGTTAATGGAATAGTAGAAAAAAATGCAAAAAATAATCCTAATCGGAATAAGAAACTGTCATAGAGACAGGTCAGAAGCAAAAGTTTTAGTGAACTGTGTTGACTTTATCGCTTAGCAGTTTTCTAATCTCCTTAACAGTGCTTCCAGACAGTGATTTTTATTGTTTGTATTAAAAGAATGCTAATAGATTCTCATCAACATTAAGGCTGGTTTTACTTCACATTACACAGATATGGTTAAAAGATGAGCCAGTCCTCTGAAGAGCCCAGATGGTATATACATATTGATTATTTTATCACTGTTATCTTTCATAGGTTCATTCTGAGCCTCATATAATATGCATAAAGCTCTTCGATACAGAGTTTTGTTATTAACTCTGAAAACTTTGTTATTATCCTTACCTGTTATAAGATGGTATCAGGTCAGAATTGATATAAATGTTTAGTTTCTGCCTAAGAAAGCTTTTATTATGTCAAGGATAATTGTTTTTTATTTTTTTAATTTAGCGAAGCCTTTGTTTCCCACATAGTATTTTGTAGCATAGAAGTTGTAACAGTTGAAATAGGGAAGTGGAACAGACCATTAAAAGTGGTACTTGCTGCCTTTATTGCTGTTGTCTATGTTTAGAAACTTTAATTTCCAAGTATAGTTAAATAGAGTATTTTTAATTTTTAAATGATAGGTAATAGATACGTTTATTACAGTGTTAAAATTTAGCTGGTTGCCTCTTTAATATCTGAAACGTGGGGAGAGCGTAGCATGCCATAGTATCTGTGCTAGGCGTATGAAGATCTTTATGAGAAATTGTAGTGAAAGGTGTCAGAGATGTGCTTCTTACCTGATAGTTAAGCCACAGCCATTAAATTAAACATCATTCCTGACACAGAAGTCTATACAGAACACTTGAAAGATGCACAAGGATACACAGGGAACCGAATGAGATGCAGTGCGGGAGATAGTAACCAAATATAAAATATTTAATAGGAACTGCTTTGGAAAGTAGAAATGCTGAAAGGCACCTTAAGGGCCAGTAAACGAGATAAATGGAGCCAACAAGTCAAATGCTACTTTGGGCTGCCTGTGTGCATGCGTCTTGTCACGGATCTGTGAAATATAGCAGATGTCGCTAAGACTTCTCTGACGAGTCAGTTCTGGGCATTTCAGCACCAGGGATGTATAAAATGGAAGAGACTCTCAGAGGAGTGCACAATGAAATTCTGTCTGTGGGACTTGTTATTCAAGGGGAGATTTTTTATTTATTTTAAAGGTCTGAATCCATAGAGAGTGTCTGAGTTGTCACTCAGATCACTCTGAAACAAGTATGGGGGACAGGGAGGGAAGAATTTGGAAGGTATGTAGCATCAGAGGTGTTTCGCTAACAAAACAATGCAGAATGTCTGGCAGAATCTATCTGCTAGCAGACATAGACCCAGCAGGGTTGGTTCAGAGGCTGTGATTGGCAGTCTGAGAAATTTAAATGTGAAATCAAAGACAGTTTTAAAACCACGTAGTCGTTCAACATGGGAATAATTTGCCAAGGGACGGTAAGACCTTAATACTTGGAGCCCTCAGGGTCTGAATGTTTTTCAGAACATGCTGGAGCTGAGCCTTGCGTTCTGAGGGTCAATGTGAGGGTTGCTGGTTGACACTGCGGTTCTGGTTGTGGAGGTGATCAGGCTGGATGGGTGCGTTGGCTCTTTCCTTGCTTTGTAATCAGTAGAACTATTATGTTTTTATTGACCACGAAATTTTTCAGACATGTCTGTTTAGAGTAGTATGAAGCAATAAATGAAGCGGTAGAGGCTTTGTGGCTGCAGTTCTTTAAAACCAGCCGACACAATTGAGTATATACTATAGAGGACGTGACAGGCACGTGATTCATTGATTGCAATTCTTCATCAGTTTGTAGTCGGAGGAAATAACCTAATAGATCTTTCCATCTCCGGCTTGTGTGATATTGTCTATAGCTCTAGCAGCTGCCCTAAACATTTGGCAACTGGCCAAAGCCCAAAAATTAACACCAAGAAATTAATTTTCTATACGCTAATAAGGACAAAGGCCATTCAATCTGTTGTTTATACAGAAAGCTTATTGAATCTGAAGACTATACATCTGGGAATCAGCTGGTAGAATCCATTTGTCAAATAATAATGGCAATGCGTCAGGGAAGTAGTTCTGCAGTAATCAGTCATGAAATAAAGGGGAGTTCGGGTAGAATGCAGGCCAAGATACTTATCTGTGGTAACCCAAACAGACAAATGTTTATTAAAGGTTTAAGCAAAGAAATTAAAGAAATACGCAAATAACCAATCTGAGACAAGACTAAATCAGAACCTTCCCTTCATTCTCCTGCTGCCTGGCTGCCCTCCCCTGCGAGGTGTTCATCACGGCTTCCTTTTCTCCTCTGTGGTTTGCACTTCAGATGCCGGGCATGGCAGGGTCTGCTTCTTAGAAAAGTTTTCTGTCTATTCCAGCACGTTGGCTTTTCTCTCTCAGTTGGAGTTTGTAGTCTTCTGATGGGTCCATGCAGATTTAATGTTTCGGTTCCCAGAACTCTTGATTAAGGGTGGACACTGCTAATTAATCCACATTGCATTTTGAGCGGCTGATCCCCAATGTCTCTGTCATTGTGGTGTGTCTCACCTGTGATTACTTTTCGTCTCATCTGTCAGAGACAGGCTTTGCCAAATACTGGCTTCAGAAATTTTTTATTTGGGGATTTTGTAAATCTCTTGAGCACATCTGTATGTCTTGCCAAACACTTGATACAGATAATGAAAATCTTCTATTATTATTTCTGGTGTTTGCTTCAGAATTTTAGCATTGACCTCACATAAAGAAAATAATTAAATCCTTTTGTATTTAAATAAACTATCTTAAAGTTAAAATCCAAGGAAGTAATTTTGTAGTTTTATTATAAATTGGAAACTTGTTGAATGCTATTCTGTAGGTTGACCTTCTGACTCAGAAATTTACAGTCTGCCTTGGTGTTGCTTTTATCTCAAGTTAGTTACCTTGTGACTTTTTTTAACAAGGAAGGTGTAGTGGGAGTGGCTACTCATTAGCAGAGCTTGTTTTGCTTTCATGAATGTTATGATCTTAATAGAGTCTGCTTGGCTCACCTGTGGTTCTCCACTGCGTACTGCTGCATACTTGCTGTGCACGAGGTGAGTACTGGTCTGTGTTTGTTTCAGGTAGATTACAGGCGTGAAGCACATCTCGGCTGTTCTCGACCTCTTAGCAAAGCATCGGTATCGCGGTAACATCTTTCTGCTCTAAGTCACGTAGCTGCAGAGACTGGCTGTTGGATGTGTCTCGCAGTCACTGCGTGGGACTGACGGCTCTCTCTCTTAGTGGTCAGTCCTTTGCTTATCCCTAACTTAACATTAACATGAAGAGATAGTTCTGCTTGTCTAAACCTTACAGGCTATTTCTTTAGAAGAGAACTAACAAAGATTTTCTGATCCATGAGCTGGTATGTGACTAGTTTGATGCCAGTGGAAAAAATTAACTTGCCTTGAAACAACTGTTGTAAATCAGGGATTGTCATTGTTCATTGAGAGTTGGATAAATTGGACTTAAATGTGACTATAAAATGGTATATTAACTTTACTGCAATAGATCAGTGTTTTTAAATAAGTTTACAAAAGCATTTTGGGTGTGTAAGAGGTTACCTTCTCTTTTATTATCTATTGCACTTGCAAGTTACTGTTCTTTTGTGACCGCTGCATCTAGGGAAGCAGAGGAATGCACTAAAGTCATTTTAGTATCTCACACTAGAGCCGTGATGCTTTGTGACTGCCCTATCAACATTAAGGCATATGAAACAATGACCCTTGGCCTAGAATTTGTTTAATGAGGTCCCGAATTCAAGTTATATGTCAGTCTTCTTTTGTTTTAAAAGCACAGCGAGCAAACATGACGGCACCGAGCTCCGACCAGCAGTGTATTCTGTAAGCTGGCAAACAGCAGGCGTCTGAGCAGCTGAGGCCAGCTCAGCACTGATGGCGAAGCCCAGTCAAAATTTGTTTTGCTTGTAAAAGTAGGAGTACTTTTACTTGGCTTCTGGCTGTTTCTTTGGGTGAAAATACGTGTTTGAACTGGGTTTTTTACCTGAGGAAGGGTGCATGATTTGACGTACATTGAGGGAGCTGCCAAAATAGCAACAGACATGATTTTACGCTCCTCTGGAAGTTACTTCTAAAATGCAAGCACTTTGCTAGCATCATCATGCTTAGTTCTGCTACCTCATTATGAATTAGCTTAGAAGTGCTAATATTAGATCATGGTGAAGGCACTCAGTGTGTGTAAATACATGTGACTAAGTTAATTTAATTATTGCTATCACTTGCATGCTAACTAATCCATATGTTTTGTGAATGAGGAGGTTTCAGCCCTGCTGTATAATCCCATTCATATGGGAGCAGAATTTGCTTCATCATGTTGTTAGAGCAAAGACTGAAATCTCTACTTTACATTTATTCTTCGTGTAGGCGAAGCTCACAGGGAAGTGAACAGGTGCATGAAGTAACAGTGTGTATGTGTGTGTTATTGTGTAAATTATTATTCCATTAATTTGAACAAAGTATGTTCCCAAAGAAATTGGAAGAACAGTCTTTTGCGGTTGTGTATAGACACGTGTAAAGGGAAGAGGTCTGGAGTAGAGAAACTCAAGTTCCTATCTACATCAGTTATAATAAATATTCACTGGTAAATTAAAAGCTTCAAGCAAAAAGCATTTCACAGTGTGTCACCACGTTTGTGAAACTTTAATTTTTACAGCAGTAGTGAATATTCCTATCTGCCTACAAGTACATTTTCGGTGTTGTTTACTTTTTCGTGTGAACAATGCTGCTTTTCTGTATTTATGCTCTTTCTCTTATGATAATGACCATTATTCTAAGAATATAAAATCTAGTTGTTGAAAAATTTCTAGTGTCAGAATTAAAGGTGTGTATGCATATGCATTATGTTACAGTCACTACTTACATTTTCTGCTTGTGCCCTCTCCCTCAGGACCCCTCTCATACTGTGTGCGCAGCGTAGACTGTGCCAGCATGAGGACAAGCTATTCAATATTTTAGCTTATTTTAATTGTTCAATGTATATATAGCCTTAAGCCTTATTTATTACCACTATTCAAACCTTGTTCTTACAACAATATGAATTTTCTGTTGGCAGTTCTGTGGTGCTCATCACTACAGTATTCAAATACTTCACATATGCTGATGTATTTCTCTTTGCAATAACCCTGGGAAACGATGGAGGATTACCTCTATTTTATGGATGGTGAATTCCCATACATCCACATTAAGTGGAAGAATACCTGCTAAACTTACACATCTAATTTGAACTGCTCAACACCTGATATTTTCAGAACATTTCAAACATTAGTGCACTATAGTACTAAGAATAGCTCTCACTGACTTAAGTTACAGCTCTGTAGGTTTATAGAAAGGCAAAATAAGAGCGTGGCTTCAGTTCTTTTTGAGCAGTTTCTAACATCTAGGTTCAGTATAAAGATTTACGCTACTTGAGCTGAAGAACTTTTGATAGCAGTAGCAACCTATCATCTTCTCTTTGAAACCAACACTGAAGGGAAAAGAAATCCATGTATTGCTGTTGGGTTTCACAAATGTTAACTGACAGCTTCTGTTTTTTTCCTCCCTTCCTTAAGTTGACTTCTTGCCCTGGTCCGGTCCCAGTCACTTTCTTTCCAAGCCTGAGCTTTGCCCTAGAGCTTTTCTCCTACTAAATTTGTACTTTCTGGGCTTTCCATTCAAATTCTAGTCATCTTACCATAGCCGTGCTCAAATCTTTCTTGTGTGCTCCCCCCTTCTCTCCTTTTGCGTTTTAGTCTGTTCTAATGACTCACCCTTGCTTCTTGTGTCCTTCATCTGGTTTCTGTCCAGATGGATCCTCTCTCTTTTGCACTAGTTTGAATCAGCCGCCTGTCTTCTCCATCGTGCTCAAGTGCCATTAAGCGGAGGTCTTTAGGAGCAGAGGAGGAGGAAACCTCTGGCTCACAGACTCATTCCCTAGCGCTGTCCTTGCTGGATGAGGACATGTAGCAGCAAAATCAGAGACCTGACCACGGTAGCCCTGGGCTGAAGTCTTCTCAGCCTTTCCACGATGTGGTGCCAGCACTTTGTGGTCGCCCAGAGGCCTCTGAGGACTTGTGTGCATTCAGTTTGGATGCAAGACTGACATGAAGGCTAATGCCATGACAATTTGCAAATCTCTTGTTCCAGCAGCAGCTAGGGGCCCTGGGGAGCTTTAGAGGAGAAGTCTCCGGCAACATATGTAAAACACGTTGTCCCTAACATCATCCTCAGAGATGTCTGGCTGAATCTGAATAACCCTCCCTGCTTCCCTGAACACCATGAGGTAGAGACCTGGTGCAAGAGGTTGTTCCAAATGGTTAACATTTCAGAAAACACAGAAAAATGTCATATTGAAGTAAGGAATGTTTTAAGATTAGTCTAATAGCGTGATTTACCAGCTTCCTACAAGTTTTCACTGAAAATAATGCTTTCAAAAATAATCCAGTTTCTGAAGTTGTGTAAATTTGTGATCTGCGCCCTACCCTCCTCCCCCAGTAATTAATTTCTTTTGCAGCCCTTTCACCCAAAAGTTTCTGGCTTAACCCCTGTTACATCGACCTAATCGGAATGACATTTCTGATTTGATCAAACTGATGGATTCAGGTCCTGTAAGTTGTACACACCGATACACGAGCATGCATATTTCAGTTTTGTGAGTTTAGGTATATCTCGTCATGTTGTCAAAGGCTAGGTATCTGTCTCTACCTGATAATAGAGAATTAAGTTTTACAAAGCTTTTATAGCTTGCCCTGCTAAAAACATTCATTCAAAGATAGTCAGTTAATGTTCTAAATGAAGTGTGATGAAAGTTATGAGGGAAGACCATAGAGTGTTTTCTATAAATTGGGTTTTTTTCTTCCTATAGAAGGACAGGTATGAATCTTCAGTGTATATAAAATACAAAACTTTGTTAACTGATGTAAACTTCGTAAGTTTTTAAAGCATATTAATTTGTATTTCAGTGCTTACTTAGAATTGCCCATTATAAAAATTAAACTTCTTTATGATCAGCTGCCTTTGTAAGTTTTTTGGGCTTTCTTACAATAGCATTGTCATTCCTATGTCGCCGTGTGTACGCAATTACCATACTACCTTGGCGTTTCTCTGGGAAGCCAGCAAGCTTTGCTTGCTTTTCGCATTCTGCTTACTTCAGCAAAGGAGCTGTGGCTGCTTGTGTGTTTACAGACCCCAGATGCTCAGCTCCAGGAAGAGTGTCTCCAGGAGCAGCTGGACAGCTGTTATCCAGCCTAGATTTTTCCTCTGGGAGTGGTGCAAGTTTTGCTGGTTGGTGTTTTGTCCTGCTTGTCTGGTTTGGATTTGAAGGGATATGTTTGCAGGGTGTGTTAATTCTGGAGGCTAAGACCTTGACATGGCAGTTGGGAAATAGTGCATTCAGAGGCTGTTTTGGGCTTGCTTTGTAAATCCATACATTGGTTAATGTAATTTCGGCATGCGGTACATAATGATTGATTGACAGTGTTAAAAATATATGTGTGTAGACATATAGACCTCAGCTCCATGTAAGATGTGTAGCCTGAGGGGATTTTAATTTATAGGTAATGTGATGGTTGTTCCTCTGTTTTCAGCTGTGTAGTGATTATCATGTGCGATAATATCAATTTTAAAAAATAGCCAGTGAACAATCATATTACAGTGTATTGCATTAGTGTCTGATACTTGCAATAATTCCACTAGCAAACAGTCACTTCGATTGTATACCAAATAATTCAGCTGCTCTGCTAGAGAGTTAAAACAGAGCCTGCCCAGTATCTCCTTGTTTCTGAATCAGACATTACCCAAAGTTTACTGAAGAGTTCCATTTTATTAATGAGTGTGGATGACACACGTAATCTAACCAGGGAGTGGGGGGTTGGACTAGATGGCCCACAGGGGTCCCTTCCAACCCCTACCATTCTGTGATTGCCCTCACTTGTTCTGATACATATTTGATGGTTTGAAAAATACAGTATTCTGAAGAACCTGTCTTAACATTTGGGGACAAAAAGAAAAAAAAGGTCTGTTCCTGGTTGAATCAATTTTATTTAGGAGCAGTGAGAAGAGTGATACCATATAAAAGAATACAACATTCTGACTTTTAATCTCTATTGCTAAGACATCTGGACTTACGTGTAGTTCCCATGCAGACTGTCTCACCCTGGTTCCATTCTGAAATGGTAGTTCAGCCAAGTAGGTTCTTCCACACAGTGTCATACTTAAGTTTCAAGAAATGCTGTACACTAACGCATTTTTATCTACATTGATGTCCTTGGAAAAGTTGCATTTAATGAATATAAATGTAATTATTCCCAAGAGTACGAGTATTTTTTTTTTATACTGCTGGCTGTGCTTCCTATAGAAAGCACTATTTTTGCTAATAATTTCTTTAAAGTTAATACTTTGCATTAGCTTGAATTATTTATGAAATCAAGCATGTGCTACCACTTAGTGACCAGAAAAATGGAGAAGACATCTTTGATCTTCAGTTTTATTGGTTGAGTTATGCTCTTAGAAAGTGAAAATCCCACATTCTCTGTTGTGTGGTTACTAAAAGCTGTGAACTGATACTGTAATGAACAAATGATTTTGCTCCTGCAGATTTTAGCATACTTCTAAAAGGCCTAGCTAGGGTTCACCTTAACTACTCCACAGTTACTTGGCACACAGCCATGGTCCCGGTGGGATAAGAAGAAACCCATTGCCACATTTCCTCCTTTGAAAAGCAAGACTATGGAGGAATTTGTTCTCCGCCTGTTTGTTTTTTCTCTCCTCTGTCTCCATGCTTTGAGGAAGGAGGTAGCTCCTCTTTGTACTTCTGTCTTGAGCTTTCCATCAGTGCTAAACTACTTCTTTCCTCTCGTGCGCACTTGGCTTAAGGTAAGAAAGGCTCTCCTGTTTCACACCTGTGCTCTGTTTGTCTGTGGTTTTAAACTCTGTTTCTAGACGTGTTGCTGAAGAGAAATGTAGTTTCTGAGCACCGTACACCAAAGTGGGCTCTGACGTCTTTGTGTTCTTCTAGAATATGGAACTCAAACTTAGCAGCCGTAGTGCTTTCCTTCCATCAAACCTGCTTCGCAGCTTTCCGAGTTAGCAGTTTTGTGGTGGCCTGTAAATCTTTTCAGGTTAGACTTTTTCTTCTGTTTTCCAGGCTGCTGAAATATTTATTAAAAGATGTATTGTAAGAAGTATTCAGTGTTCCTTATGGAGCTCAGGGGTCTTCACTTTGTGGTCTTTCTAGAGGTTGCACATGTTGCATTACACCAGGAAAGGGCAGATGAGGACACCAGCAAGGCTATCTACACCACCCTTATTAGTTTCAGGTGTTTGTGCCAGTAAAACTAAAAAGAGGGGGGGGAGAAAGCCATTAATAAAAGCAAAAGTTCTGCTGTCTTCCCCTACCTGAGGATTTTTCTCATGCCACTTACGTACAAGAAACATAGTGTTCTAGTCCTGGCATCGAGGCAGTTCTGTAAGCTGTTCTGACCCACTGAAGTTAGAAATGCTTGCTTTTTGACTTGGAGGGCAGACTGGCTTCCAGGTTAGTAGGTGAGAAGTTACTGGACTTGAGAAAGTCTGATGATCTTCACGGAGTGCCGTGCATTTTGATTATAAACCAGATGAAAGGTTCGTTGGAGTGCAAGAGAGGAAATGGGAACAGTGTACAACAAAATAGAGATGTACATTAAAGGTGAGAGAGAGAGATGGGGAGTACCCAGAAAGAAACTATGGTGGAAAGAAGAAAGAGGGGAAAAGTAAAGAGGGAAGCTTTTTTTTTCCCCCAAAAAAAATAGTGTGAAAGGTGCACCTGCAATTTCTGTAATTGTGGAAAGAGGTTGCTATGAGAAACTAGTGTGAAGAGCATGGAGCTTATGGAAGCCAGCCTTAAAAAAGAGTAATGATGATGCTGAAAGTGTTGTGGGAAACAACATGCTTGCTTATGTTGTGCATTTAGAATCCTAGATAAGCTATTAAAGTGATCCACTCTTTTTCCATTGATGAAGCATGTAGGCAATGTTTTCATTCAATCCAGCAGTCACCAACTGGTGAATGCAATCCTGCAGCAGTTTCCGTGAGCTGACACCTGTCTGAATATTCAAAAGAGTACTTACAAATGCTGCCAAAAGGAGAGAAAAATATTAACTTGGTTCTCACAGAATTATCTTTCTAAATGAGTAAAAGGTCAGGACACAAGCAGAGTATCTTGCTGCATTAGATAGTACATTACCTCAATTTTGCTGTTATGCAATTCTAAAGTGAAATGGTTAATAAGGGATCCTGGCATTTAAGTGCTCGTAATTAGCCATCTGGGTTTCCTATCAGAAAACCGCAGCTGGCACTAATGGGTGCCCTGGTTGTCTGGGTCAGCCGCAGGGCAGGGCTGGGCGGAGTGGGAGAGCATGAGCCTTCCTGGGCCGAAGAGGCCCTTGCGGAGTTGTTCAGCCCAGGACTGCCAGCCTGGTCCCTTTCCGAAGCACTGCAGACTCCTCGAAGAAGTCCACGAAACTGAAGTTTAAAGACAGCCTATTAACGGGAATGATGTCTGCAACGTTTATTCTTTCTTTAAGAGGTATGGCATAAGTGCTTTCGCTGCAGTTGGCATAAAGTAGAGCCTGTTTCAAACTGACAATACGATATGTTGTTTTGTATTTGGGGATGGTAAAAAAAATGGCTGAATCATAACATTACCAAATTCATGTGTCCTGCTGCTATTGCAGGAGATTTTTTTTTTCCCCTTCCTGGCTGTTTGCCCAGAATGACGAGGATACATAGTGAGATGATTAAATAAAAAGAAATCTTTTTCTTTTAAAATATTTTTTTATGAAACCGCTTCTACACAAGGGTCCCTGTCTTACCAGCTCGCACACAGAGCTGCGATTGACTTCAGGGAGCGTTCTGCTGGCAGGAAGGACTTGCAGGGTGGGGCCTCCTATTTCCTTGGGTATTTGCATAGGGCATGGGTAGCAGAGAAGAGTCGGGAGGTAAAAAAAAAAAAGAATGTACAACTTCCCTTAGTAGTTCTTCATGGTGCAACATCTCCCCTCTCCACACTCCCTCCTCCACCGCCGGTGTCAAAAAGTTCTCATCAGTGCTCTGCAGGAGCCTCCTGGACTGCATGTGCCTGGTTGTGTGCTCTGCCCAGCTGATGTCTGAGCGGTTGAAGGCCCCTTGAGATCAGCACCTGTGATGGTGAGGCTGCTTTCAGCTGTCTGTAGAAGGCCTCATTGACTTCCTCTTCCTGCTCAGG
>Ga0181612_175702_pt1 | contig 12935 bp, 7 predicted proteins | sample HoacroProtozoa21_FD_119630 | JGI IMG/M metagenome (GOLD analysis project Ga0181612, IMG submission 119630) | Hoatzin crop microbial communities from Cojedes, Venezuel. Combined Assembly of Gp0051906, Gp0051904, Gp0051908 | reverse complement strand
TGATTACTCACCTAAATTTATAAGTTAAGACTAATGTCTTCTTTGGCAACTTCTGGCTGCAGATACTGGAGACTGAGATAGGGAATGGGAGTGTGGCAGCCCTGAGACCCTGGTTGTGCACAAAGACAATGTGAGCAGCCCAAATCTCTCCCATGGCACTTCTCCTGAAGTTCTCAGTTTGAGCCCTTTGCATGTCTGGTTGGAGAAAATTGGAATATCCCTAATGTGTAGAATGTTATATTTGGGTGATGGGGCTGATTTACAAAAAAATAAGACAGCAGCTACTAATATTGTCATGATTAATTAAAATTGGGAACTGGAGAATTAGCAAGAAATGCAATATAGTAAAGTTTAATTGGAGAAAATATTATCTCTATTACCCTTTTGAATCTCGTTGCAGAAAATTGCCATCAGATAAAATTACCATACTGATTAATTTAATCAGAAAATAGCTTTAAGAAGAAAGAGCTGGTGCTTCATAATAAAGGAGGTGTAAATTTTACAGTAGTTCTTAACAGCCAAAGAATGAAAAAGATTAATGGAAACATCTACGTTTCTTTGCATAAAAGCCAAATCAGGAGCAGAGTCATGGGTTTCCTTCTGAACACCACTTCCTTATTTGGAGTGATTTTCACTGTCTTTCCAAAAAAACTAAGAATGTGCTTCAAAATTTCCAGTTGCTAGTGTGGCAGCAAGAGGTTTAAATACCATTAAGGTCCTCTCTATTCAAAAGAACAAGTAATATTATGTGCTGTCAGACCACAGAACATAAATGATGACTGAATCACCTGGCACTGTCTCTTTAACTCAAGACCTGCCACGTCTGAATGTGTGGGGCAGTTTTATTTTCCTGTCTTGAGGCTGCTGCTTCTCCGTTCCCTTCTCCTCCGTGTGAGTTTATTTTCCATTCTGTTTTTCTGTTGTTTAGGTAGGTGCAGTAATGGCATTCCCAGGGCAGCGCTGGGAAGCACTGTCTTCCCTTCTGGAGCAGGAAAGCAAAAGCTGTTTCAAAGCTGAAACCTGATTATGCAGAACACCCTGCATTTGGGCCAAATTTTCGTGAGGCTAAACATAAAATGCTACCATGTACATTTCCTCCAATGGCCGAGGTGGGATATATATTAAACAATTTGATCTTTAATCCTTGGTATTACATTATTTGTTTGTTTTAGGCAATGAGGGATGTTATTTGATCTTTTTTCTCCCTGCCATTTGTCTTGCAGCCTACTCTGCAGATGCACTGGGAAAAGATTACGTTCCTTCATGTCCCAAATAAGCTTTTTGTTTGTTTGTTGTGGCTTTTGTTCAGCTTTTAAGCCTGAATTTCTGTGTGGGCTTAGGTAAATTTGTGTTCTTCTTGAAGTTAAACAATACAGTAGCCTGCTTAAAGGAATTAAACTATGAAAACACCACCTTTTTCTTGTGCACCAGTTAATCCACAGGCTATTTAGAAACATGGTATATGAGTGGACACACCTTTGAAAGATAATAAAAATAATTTTATAAAAGGTTGAATGAATGTAAAACACTGAAATAAGACCTTTAAAATGTTCTTTGCAACTCCTCAATACATGATTTAGAAGTTTTATAAACTAAGTACACCAAAGCATGCACACACGTGTGTCTTTTTCTGAAAGCTATAAACTTTAAATGTAATGTTACCTTTCTCTGTTGTAAGTATCTAATACTCTCCCTTAGATCTTCATAATCTTTAACTCAATAATCCTCACTACGCTTCCCTGAGGAAAGAGAATATTACTACTGTTTTTTATGTAGAAAGCTGAGGCAGGGAGATATTAAGGCCTGGGCTCATAAGTTATGCTGATATCAGTTGGACTTGGATGCGTGTATGCCTCTGATCTGCGCTGAATATTTTTTGGCCAAGAACAAACCAGGAGCCTGGGTCAGGCAGGGGATTGCAGCCGAGGTTGCACAGGGAGGTTAGGTCAGTGCTGTAGCCACTGGGTTGCATTTGCTTCTGCTGCTTTCTCCTCTTCCGCTGCCCACCTCCCAGGCGTTTGCTCAACTAACGCCTACGTGATCAGGTTGTACGAACAAGATGAGAGCTTTTAGCTCACTGTGCACTCAAGGTAGCTCTAGCTCGATGTCTTGACGTTGCAAACACGGACCCCTAGCAGGTACCTGACATCCAATTTATGCCAGAAGTTAAGGTAGGAGACTGAGAGTAATACAGCATAAACTGTGTTACAAGTTTCAACGTGTTGACTATTGCTGAACTACCAATGCTTTTCCAAAGAGCCATGTGAGTACCCAGTCCTTGTGCTGTCCACAGTATTTGAGGTAAGTCATGTTTTGTTTGAAAAAGTCAAATTTTGTTTGAAAACTACATTCTTTTTATTCCCTTTTCAAGTTTTCCTTTATTGCCACATTCTGTAGGTGGAAGCTGTCAACTGCAGTAAGAGCTTTTATTCCATTGTTCTGACAGATTGTCATCTTAAAATTTCTATAAATTCTACAATTCCTTGATTCTTTGCCAGGGAAGCATAGGAAAGATGATATTTTGGATTAGAAATCCCAAATGACGTATCACCATTTCATTGTTTACTTAGATTAAGCTAAAAACATATGTCATTAGAAACGCAAGAGGTAATTTCCTGCCAGAACACCCAAACCTTTGACATTTTTCCTTCAAAAATCCTTAAATGTGTGGTAGAGTATCAAAGCCTTTTCCCTACCATCATCAGCAAAGGTCAATGGTTTCTGACAGATGCGTATTAGGCCTGACTTAATTATGACTGAGTGCCACAATGTTTTATAACATCTGTTAGCCAGTGACTAAAAAGTGTCTATAATTCTATTTTTTTAAAGGACTAGCAGATGAAAATGACAATTTCAGTCGGGAAATCTGAACTGGCAGAAGAAAAAAAAAAGTCCTTTTTTCCTGGAATATTTCTAGTAATTGCTATAATTTTGAAGCAACTCAAACTTTAAAAATTCCCACACGTGGCCTTGACAAGGTCAGCAAGGCCTCAGTAACTTTTATGTTTCCTGCATGATCCCTGCAGGTTAAAAAGAGGGCCTCACTGAAAGGAGGCCAGCCTGCAGAATAAACGCTTTCCTATAGCCCTAAGGAGCAGCTGTTCCTGGGCTGCTGTAACCACTCTCCAAAAAGCCCATTTTCACAACTCAAGCAAAAATCTACCTGCTAGATCATTAAAATGTCAGATTGCTCAGGTCATGTAAATTGTTTCACAAATAAAGATCATTGCTTGGACTCCAGCAGTCAAGAGTCAAGGCTGAGCATGACTGCCCTGCTCAGGCACAGCTTGCAGCCACTGCACATAATGCTGTATCAAGTTTAGGTTGCTATTGACCGTAATGGTACTCGAGCATGTTTTGTGTAAAATAAACAGTAATCAGGAAAGGTGTACTGAACTTTGTGGAGTCCTTGCTGCCTTTTTTGAAGAAAAACTGCTTGTGTTAGTGATGAGTTTTATTTTCATTTATTTATTTTGTATTGTAGATTTTATTCATTGCTCTTTTAGGAGAGCTGTGATTTCCGACAAAGGTACTGACAAGGGAGTTCCTTGTAGTAGGGGTATATTGGAAGCTAAGCCCAACCATTCAGCAGCTTTTTCATGATCTGTGACATTCCGTTTATATTTCAAGTGCGGTGTTACACAAAGCACTCTCAAATACAAGAACTTCTGCTCAGCATTTGGTGCTGAGGCTTCAGCACTGTGTCTGCAGTGCACAGTATCCAGAATAGCGAAACAATTTGTGTTTCTGAGGTACAGAATTGGGGCAAAATCCTGACTCCGAATCATGTACTACAAGACAGCCAGGATTTACCAACTTCTTTCCATTTCTGGTCTTGTCCAGACAGCCTGTACCACTCTGGGTGACTCATTTGACCTCTAAGGCCCATGTTTGTTTACTCCAGCTCTGTACACCCAAAAAAGGTTTTTCAACTCTTGTTGTAGAGATAGCATAGACAGGACAGTGAAGGCCGTGGAAAGGTCTGAACCATGCTCCAAAAGAGTCCATCACCTGCTGAATGGAGGTAACCTAGGACACTAACCTCAGACCCGACATTAAGTGAACTCAAAGCCTTACCTCCTTACCTGAAAAACTAGGGAAATGCTTTGTCAGTGCAGGTTTCTGTTGTTGAAGTCCTCAAGGTCAGTACCAGGCATATTGGTACTGTTGTGGCTGTCAGAGATGGTGCAAACCTTGCAGGAATCCTCTCTCCCCTGTAACGGTCTTCAGATGAGGTGAAATATATCCTGAATTCTCTTTTCTGGCTTGCAAATCAGGTGCATCCAAGCAAGGATGCTTTCTGAAAAGCACAGGGCTTCTCAAACAGCTGAAATGGGTCATTCAAATTTGGAAATATCTACACCTCAAAATGCCAAATGTTCATTTGGGATGGGTCTGAATAAAACCTTTGAAAACTTTAATCCCAGAACAGAGGCCCATGTTTGGCTTTCTCTGAACTTGCAATTAGGAATCCTTCTGAGATCAAATTTTACTTCACTGGTCTTCCAAGGAAATTTGCTTGAGCTTTCTCTCTGCATTTCTGAATTACTGCTAAAATTTGTGATTGTTGAGTTACATGCAGAGAATCCCAATCTAGAAGCAACAAGAGGATCTGAGGCTCTGCACGCATTTCAAGATTTGGGGGATGGAAACTTTTCTGTGGAATAGAAACACATATTTATTGCTCAGCAAATCACAAGTAATTTTTCTAAGTGGCAAATTCAGAAGCTAACAACTAATGGAGTGACACGTGAGGGAAATTACAGGCCATTTTAGAACTGCTGGACAATTCATCAGATCTTGCTTCATTTGTCAAGTATGTACAAAAGGTGCTATACACTATTATGCCCATGCTCTGCTGCACTAGAGCACTCTAGGTGGGGATAGCTTTGATTATTTCCTTCTCCTGATGGACAAATATTGAGCTGTTACTTAGTTTGAACAGTTTTCTTGTTCATACAGATCTCTCAGTGGCTCTAACTAAAGTGAAAATGAAACAGTAGATAGTTTACTACAAAGTAAAGGAGAATGGGGTTTGGTGAAGTAGCCAAAGGGGATGAAGAGACTAAGATTCACTACTGACTGGGGAGTTTTTCTGATTTTCTGGATGATCTTAAAGCATTTCAGAATTAGTGCCTTATTTGTTTACTAATCCATTGCACGATAATTACTAGCACATTGTAAACATTAAATTTTAGTTGCTATTTACAATTAAAAAAAGATATGCATTGAAACTTGGTTGTACCTGTTTGATAGCATCAGAAAGAGCAAGCAGGATGCTGTGTGCTATGTGGTTTTGCAAAAATGTCTGATGGAACTGTCAAAGGAGGGCAGACTCTAGGTACTGTTTCTTTACCTGTTAGCATCATTGCTTACTGCAACACCACCAGCTGAGACTGGATCTTACTGGAAATATAGGACCATTAAGCTGCTGTTTGGACTGGGACACAGTATTTGGAAAAAATAAAAGCACAAACATTATGGCTGAGGACAGTAATGCAGGGAAAAAACTTCTTAATTATTTTTATTCATTATGCAATTATTTCCATAATTCTTCACTTGGTTTTTTACATTTATGCATTGTCTGCATTTAAATAAGGGTCTGTTATATTGTTGCGAGAATGAAATGGGCTTTCATTTGTTTGGTTTTTTCTCTTACTTGAGACAAGCAAAGGGCTGAAGGTTGTGCACGTGGCAGGAGTCCACAACCCCTGACCGCAGGAGCTGCTGGTAAGATCATTCAGGCATGGTGAGGTGCAGATCCTAATTTGCCTTTGGATGTTGATGAATTCTGGCCCACTTGAAGCCTAAGACAAAATCCTTACCCACTTAAATTGAGTCAGAGACTTTAGATGTGGGTGGCTGTTAATGATTTCTTTCATCCCTTCTTTTCTCGTTTACACTTCTGTACGTTTTTGTTTCTACTAGCAGTGTTGAATAGCTGATTTTGTCTGACCGTTTTTGTTTCAGGAAACTGGTATCTGTGAGTGGGATAAGAGTGAAAGAATACATTATGCTGCAGGTGGCATGGGCTATGTATGTCAGGGCTCTATTCTTAAGACTAGGGTCAAAACTGAGATTGTAGATTAATTGTGTAACAAGGTGTCAGAAAATATTCCACAAATAAACAGAACATGGTTAGCTCAACACTTTGAATTTATAGAAAGTCTAAATTGGACCCTTAAAATAACATGATTGTTGCTAAGTTCTAGCCTGAAGCTAAACTGGGGTTCTACTTTGGATGAAGGAGCTCCTGACTGGCAGGAACTTAAAAGGTAACTTAATATGCTGCACTACTAGAAATATAACAGACTGCTTATTGGGACATGTTTAAAAAAGAGAATGTAGAGTAGTTTTCTGATCTCACTGATGCATATTTTTACAAATAACACCAGAGACAAATGAAATCTGTTTTATGGTTTGCAAGAAATCAACTGGACAAAACCCGAGTTTCAGTCTGAGCAGGTCTACATATACAGAGGACTCCCAGCAGAATCTTTAAAAATAAGCATATGTTTCCCCAATGACATCATATTTTTGTTATCTGCATTGTACCATAGTAATTTTTTTCAAATAACAGACAAAGAGAGCTACAGAAAAGTTAGAGACCATAACATTTTAGCTGAGTTCTGTTTATTCCTACTACCATATTTAAAATATTTTGATTAAGTAGTGATGTAGTTAAAAAGCAGGGCTGGTGAGTAATTCCAGGGCTGAAAAACATGTAAAATAGTGCAGAAATTGGACTTCATGCTTTATTTTCCCTACAGATTATAAAGAAGAGATCCATATACCTGCTCACTGAAGTATTTAAGGGAAGTAGCAGAGATTAATCTTTTAGTTCTCAGTTAAATCTTTAGTTTTATTTTTAGTTCTGTTGTTCAGACATTAGGGTGGATTCTGTTAATCCTGTATGCTTGGTGGAATGAGGAAATAGTTGGCAAGAATAAAGAAATTGTACATGGTAACTTCAGTATATTTCCTGTGAAGTAGCAAATAAGTAATTCCAGGTTTTAATGGTCACATCTGATAATTAGAGTCTGTATGTGTGTTTACAAATTTCCTTTATGACCAGTGGAGATTTTGCTTCTGCATTGTCTACGGGTTCATTGTATGTATCCATATTAAGCATATGTGAAGGTGAAAGGTTTCTCCAGTACGAGTTGAACCTAACTCTTTTAAGGGTTGTAGGCAGGAGCAGCTCCTTTCATTTAAGATGTGTGCTGTTTCTAATAAAAATCTGCATGAAAATCTGTCAATGAAATTTGGTATCACTGTTTAAGCCACAGGTTCTCATCTGGTTTAGCTTTTCTTTCTCAATTGCCAAAAGAAATTAGAGTGTTCTTGATTACTCAGTTGCAAAATTTAATTAAAAAAAAAAGAAAAATATGCATTAGAGACAGGATCATAAAAATGCCTGTATGTATTTCTTCTGGCTTGGAGCACTGAGTTCCTTTTTAAGTTTCTTTTAAAAAGGCACAGGATGGACATAATGGGACTAAATATACCTAAGAAGAGATGCACCTACATTGTGGAGCAAAATGAAACCTTGCTTTGAGGTTATATGAGAAGATGTGGGTATAGTGAGGTATACAGAAACGCTGTCTAGAGCCCTACAGCCCTGTATGGGCCACCATTGTTTATGATATGCTCGCAAGGCTAAATTTCATGGCTGATGCAGAGACGCCGCAGAAAACATCCATGTCTAGCTGTATATCAGCCCAAGATCCTACCTTTTGTTTGCAACACTGTTGTCATTTCAACTGCTTCAGCTCAGATAACATCAGCTCGTGTAAATCAGCCTAATGTCTCTGTTTTCAATGCAGTTATACTGACCTGTGCCACCTAAGGCTCTAGACTATAAATTGCATGGAACTGCAGTAATTTTATACTCTATGTAGATTAACTATTATTACCACACTGTCCTATGGACCAGGCTAGTTTAAATGAAATTTTTATCTTGAGCATCTAAATCAGAATTTTCTGCCTTGTCCTAGGTGGAACTTGTCCAAGCGTCAATATTCTTGCTTGCAAAACAGACTGAAGGCAGTGTTTGGGAGATGCATTAACTGTTTCCAGAGACAGATTTCTGTTTGAATTCAAAGGTTTTAGAAGGTAGTTGCAGGTGCTGCATGGAAGAGCAATACATAAGATTTGAAAATATTTCTCTTGACTTAACAGGTTGCATCTTCACTTTTCTATCCGCTTGCACGAAAGGAAAAACGAAGTAAGGCGAACAGGAACAGCAAGCGCATAATTAGTGTCAGAATTTTCCTGGTATGAGCTCAGCTCCTAGTGTTACAGGGGTAACGAGGGAAAACAGAGAGACAGAGAGGTTGAGCAAACCTTAAACTAGCCATTGCTGCTGTCTTCATGATTCAGTCCAGGCCATCCACCAGCATAACGCTGTATTTCCATCCTCTGCTTTCATTAGAAGTTGTGCTTGGCATGACTGCACTCTTAAGAGCATTTGAACAAATAAATAACATCCCTCTTCGTTATTTATTTGCCTTCAAATTTTAATCAGTATTTGTGTAATCAGTAGCAATTTACTACATTCCTATTCAAAGAAATTGGCACAGTGTTTATATATAATCACCCAATGTAGCTGTTTAATTTAAGTGCTGGGTTCTAAATACACATAAATTCAGCAATTATCACTGGAACAAATTTTAGACTTTGAAGTGAATTAGACCAGGAGGAGTTTCTGTAGTTGAAATTGGAAAAGCAAACAAAAAAAAGGCTTCATTTGCCCAGCGGAGGAATCTGAGACTTCTACGCGCATGCGCCTGGTGTTTGATTTTTGAGCGAAAAATGTATAAAGCTTTCCTAAAACTTGCAAGTGACAAAATGCAGGGCTTCCCTCAGCCACACGCAAGTGCACTGTTTGGGTTGTGAGGTTACAATATCTACCTTTCCCTTTGATTGGTTTTGCTTCCACATAAAACAGTTGAACCAAATACTACATCAAGTGCTGATAGTATTTTCACCCTGTTTTCTACACTGGGCTTAGCAGGTGTGAGCATCTGTGCCTGTGGTGTCTGAGGCTGTTAAATCTTTCTAACCCAGTTTACAAGGACAAGGTTATTCACCTGAGCTGGAACCGGTGTGAATGAGCTCTCCGCCGCTCTGCACCGGAGCAGCTCAGGGATATGTCTTTATGCTGTGGTTGGTTAGAGCTGGGAATAAAGTGCCAAAGTCAGCAGCTGAAATAAGTAGAGTAAATCAAGTTAAGAGGGAACAGGACAACATTTTGGAAAAGGACGGAATACGGGATAAGATCATTACCTAGAAGTTCAGGGTCAAGATGATGAGATATAAATTGATTGGTATTTCCTGGGTTTATAAGGGCAGACCCTGGTGGATGACATCATCACCTGCTGGCTTTTCATGTTGCCCTGTGCCTGCTTGGGCTGCCAGGATGCTGCAGATCCTGGTTTCCCTTTGAAATCCACTGGAATTTTATCTGAACAGTCCATGCAGGGTCAGATCCTTTAGAACACTTTTTAAAAAGCTTATGGTGGTCCAAGGTCATCCATGCTGATGATCATAAGTCACATTCATGTGGACATAAACTATATAAATGTGCTTCAGGCTTTGCAGACATGTGAGCTTGCAACAATTTAACTACCTGGGTTCAACGCAAATTCCTAAGTGAGCGTACGCATTTCTGATTGAGTGACTGGTTAGCTTACTTCGTTCCAAACTAATTCAAAGTTGCCTAGAAATAAGCCAGATTTTAATCAAGGCAAGCCATTTATTCTAAACTAACCTGTTTAAAGTCTCACCCTAGGTTTAACTGGTTCAGTCTGTAAAGCATTTAAGTGATGAATATTTAACAGATCTAGGAAAAGAAGAATCGTTCTTCACAGTGAGAATTTTAAGGCCACATGATATAAAGATGGGATGTTCAAAAAGAGCTTGATGTGGCCCCGGAATAACTGTGAGGGCTGTAGAGGTGCACCATTGCAACCACAGTGTGATACAAGAGACTAATGTTCAAACATGAGGATAATTCCTTTTCTTACCACACCAACCTTATTCATGAACTGTCTGTTCCTCAAGATTTTATTCATCAGTACTTTGGTGGTCTGGAAGATTTTTCTCTCCCACTCTGGAGATAGAGGTGGTTGCAAGCAAGCAGCTCTCCACCACAGGAGTGTCTGCAAATGTGCTTCTTTCCTCATCCTTGGGGAAACGGGATATTAAAGGGAAGCCAACAGAAGACCTAGGTGTTCTCGTACCCAGAATCAAATGAGAGGTCATAGAAGGCTGCTAGGAGTAAAGACAAAGTATTTCACAGCTTCCAGGAGTGAGCAAGTCTGGTGGGTTGAAGATTCAAGACCAGAAGACGAGTTATGGCAATCTTACTGCACCCTTGTGCTTAGGTTCATCAAGAGCACTGGAAACTCAGGCCCAAGAACAAATTAGTGAGTGAACAGAGTGATTCAGAGCTTTTGCAGGGCTCTGCTGTTCAGCCATTTTTAAAAGGATTTCAAAACTTTTATCAGTTTGGTTTCATTCTCATTAATAAAGGTTGTTCCTTTCACAAAGGAACTGTGTTCATTTATGGGGTTACATTTTCTGAATGCCATCATGGACAAGAACAGATATTCTAAGGCTTGGTGCAACAGGCTGAGGGGAATTAAACACTTGTATCCTATCATCTTCTGCCTGTGATGCACACACGAGAGAGACTGGAATGTCTAAACATGCATCTGAAATGCTGCAAAATCAGTAGTTGGTATTGAGGTTATCAAAGACTCCTCATACCATGTGTTTCATATTGTCCGTCGCTGGTGTTATGGTAATGGCTCCTAAGTGCTGCAAGAGGATTTACAGTATAGTGTATGATTAAAATAGGGGATTGTGCTAAGGAATTGGTGTGTATTTTCAAAATTATTAGACACAGTTGGAAGCATAGCTGAAAGCAAGACTGCCTTCAAATAACATCTTGCCAGAACTAACTGCTTTGATTTCTTTAGACTAGATGATGATTGTTTGATCATTTTATTAAAAAAAAAAAAGGTCTAGGTGTCAAAGAGTTTCCTTATGTCTAAACAAGTGTTATTAACTTCAATTATGGCTGCCAGGTGGAGAACTGTGCAGTTCTTTTACCATGTCTCAAAATATTTCATTTAGACATTTTGGAAAAACATACATCCCTATTCATAACTCCTGTTACTGTTCTGATTTATAAGTTCTGCTCCACTGTAAATCATTCAAAATGAAAAAATTTAATTTTATGGCATCAGACTTATGTGGCATCGTGCCTGAGCAAAGGGCAGCAGGAATGTGATTCTTATACTGCCAATTACTATTGAACTTGTTTTTTTTTTTAGCAGATGGCTGACATACACATATAGAGACAGGCAAAGTAGAATTCTTCTTTATCTGGACTTTGAATTAAAAATAAAACCCTCTCTTCAATCATTTTTTCCTGTTGTTTATAAAACTTTGATTCCTAAGTATTTTTTTTTAATTATACAAGTATTTGCATCTGAAACACTGAAAATTTTAGTTTCAGGCCATGCACTTTAATTGCTGTGGATGGTTAAATGTATCATTCATTTAGTCTGAGAGGCTCTTGGAGAAAAAAGGGTCACAGTGTTGGAAGTGGCATAGGGAGAAGTGTGAAATCTTATCATTTTTAAGTGGAGAGAGGAGCTTGAACTGTATTAAAATCATGTCCTGTGTTCTCTAGTGACGAAGAGATTTTTTATGAGGGGATATGATGTTACGTTTTTAAAAAAATCTGTGTTCTTTGTTTTACGTATTCCCTAGTACAATTTATCAATGCCAGGGAACATTGCTGACCTGGCACGATTCCTGGTTATGAAGTGGTTCTTCTTTGGCAGAAGATATTTCTGCTCCTGTTTCTGAGGGTTTCTTGGAAGGCATGACGGCGTTATAGGCTTAGATGTAACTTTAACTCATGCAATAATGCAGGAGCTGGTTTTAAACTCTTGGTAACTAATAAAGTCATTCTAGTAGCATGCAGCTCAGTACTTACCAAAGGTATACTTTTCAGATATTCACAGATATAAAATACCAGACAACAAGATTTAAAGGCTTGAGATGATGGAGTGTCACCTTAGAAATGGGTACCTGGTCATACCTCAAATGTTTCTCCGTCTACAAAGTCTCTTGTTTTGATGCTGTTCCTTTTGCTTTATCAGGGAAATCTGTTTTTCGCCTCATCCTGCACTTCTCAGCCCAGCCAAATCCCTTAAATGTATGGGTGCATCCTTAGGACTTTACAGGCACATGAAAATGTGTCAGAAACTTGGAGAGGGGCTGTCTACATTTTTATTACCTGATGGGTACAGTAAGAGTCATTTAAGAGATGATCAGGGCCCTTGAACACTTCCTTACTGTTGTAAAGTGATTAACAATTAGTATTTTAAGGAAACTTTGAGACACATCCAATAGCAGAAGTTCTTTTTGATTAGTATAAGGTGTGAAAGGCAGCCCCTAGTGACAACACTGAACCTCTATGCACTGGTCATCAAACCCTACCTTTTCCATATGGACTGTGGGCACTCTTTCGACTCTGGGGAATATTTTTGCTTTAATAAAAAACTGGACTGAATACTATACTAAAAAATGTAGGAAAATGCATTGGCAGAAAAGAAGAGTGGCTGAGCCTTCTCTTCATTTGCCTCTATTAAACTAATACAGTAAAATAAATTGTATCTGATTTTTTAGATATGCTCAGATTATAAGACTGTGATTTTCTGGTCATGTTCAATTCCATGTATTACTTATATCATGTTAATTGAGAATTTTTCAGCCTTTCCTTTTATAGCATGTATGAACTTGTCTCATTTTGATTACATATAGGTTTCTTTGAAATATATGTTATAACCTTATCTACAAAATGAAATGAATATTGAAATATCTGATCTCCATGTTATAGGTAACAAAAACAACAT
>Ga0181612_140603_pt1 | contig 12935 bp, 8 predicted proteins | sample HoacroProtozoa21_FD_119630 | JGI IMG/M metagenome (GOLD analysis project Ga0181612, IMG submission 119630) | Hoatzin crop microbial communities from Cojedes, Venezuel. Combined Assembly of Gp0051906, Gp0051904, Gp0051908 | reverse complement strand
ATCCACCAGCACTCCCAGGTCCCTCTCTGCAGAGCTGCTCTCCAGCAGGTCCGCTCCAAGCCTCTCCTGGTGCATAGGGTTGTTCCTCCCCAGGTGCAGGACCCTGCACTTGCCCTTGTTGAATTTCATCAGATTCCTCTGTTCCCAACTCTCCAGCCTGTCCAGGTCTTGCTGAATGGCAGCACAGCCTTCTGGTGTACAAAACATGGAAAATGGGAAAAAAAAAAAGGAAAAAATGGAAAACATGGAAGTCTTCATCTCATCCACTGCTATATTCACTTCTGGTCAAATATCTTGTTTGTTAGGGACTGTCTGGTAGCCTAACAGTGAGGCAGCTGTTCTGGAAGGACAGCATTCATTGTTCTGATGGACCAAAAATAGTGTGTCTGACAAAAATAGCTACATTGGGTCAGTAGGGCTACTGAACACACGGTTACGCCTTTGGGCAGCCCAGCTGAGTGAGTTTCACGTGGCCATGCAGAAGGCTCCTTTTCTACCAAGTATTTTGGTAAAAGCCAAACAATATTCATGTACTTTCTTATTCATCAGGTAAGTAAAAGGCTTAGTATGCATGCACTCCCCCACACATGCGCGCACGCATCTATTTGTCTAACGATTCCTTTGGAGATTTACATGGTTTTGAAATTACTCCTGACTGGAGAGCAGCTCCTGTGAAAACTTTTAACTTATTTTTCAAGAAAAAAGCAGCAGCAATTTGGTGAGCATTGCAAACTATGTTGGCATTGTAAAGGCCACAAAAAAGAGACAGGGCTCTGCCCCAGTCTGAGTAACATGGATACGGGCTGGCCACTTGAAGCACATAGGAACTTTGATACAGAGGAGATTGCTACAGGTTCATCTCCTCGAGTGGTGAGGCATAAAACAGTTCATAGAAGAGAAATAAATAAAAAACAAGCAATTTGTTAGAGTTTAGGGTTAGGAAGGATTACAGGTGCAATACCAGTTATGGTCCAGTTAATAGAAATGCTTTCATCACAGCTGCAAGGATCAAGCCTTGGGGGTTTTAGTCTTGGGACAGTAAGAACGGCACAGGAAAAGAAAATAGCCTCTTCTTTCTTTTCAAACTGTCTCCAACAGCAGCTGTTTTTATTTCGCTGTTCCAGTGAGCCACAGAAACAGAAACAGGCTTAGTGAGTCTCTATACCTCAGAGCAATTTACAATCCAAACTTAACACCACAACCAACAAACGGGTCCTTTATACACTTCCAGTAACACTGGAAACAGTCCCAGAGCAACCACCAGTTCCAAACCATTCAAAAGCCTTGGCAGAACTCAAGTCAGGATCCGAATTTAGGAGCTATGAGCTGCACGCTGTGGTTCAGGTTATGAAAGGAGAAAGCAGACTTTCTCATCTGTAGAGCCAGGAAGCAGAATGACTCCGGCCCAGCACATGGCTGCAGGTAATGACCCTCCCTTTGTCAACACAGGGCCCTTAAAAATTCTGGAAAGCAGAGGATTCACAGATGATGATGTCCCAGCTGTCACTGATGCCCCAGGGTCAGTCGGAGTGACCCTGAGGGTAAGCAAGGAAAAGGTTTTGGCACAAATGGGTTCATAGAGATTATTGCAAAAGACCCAGAACAAAAATTGAGATGCTTACGTTCTAGAGTCTCTTGTATATTGGATACACCGTAATGTAACAAACCAGTGATACGTGTAACTTCTCAAAACAGCATCTAATGACTAATCCATAGCACTATTTTATGCCCATCTCTCCATGAACTGTCAATTTTATATTCACATTCCCTTTAGAGCAGCTCTTTCTACTATTTGTGATAGCCCCATCAGTCACAAAATCACGTTATGTACTTAGAAAGGCTTTGACAGCTGTAAGAATTCAACAAGACAAAGCCAGCAGCGAATGCTTAAGTAATCAGTTCGCATTTTACTCAGTCTTGCAAAGGCTGAAGGATCAACTGCTGTTTTACTGTTGTAGTGATTCGCCTCCTAAGAATGGTTGGGAGTGCTGGCATTGTCCATGTAGTGACACACAGAGCAGCGGGACAGACCCCTCTGCTAAAGTCCCCATGCCACCTGGGGGGTACACTGGCACTTGAGGGCAACTCTGGGAAATAAAATGAAGTCTCTGAGCTTTCCATTGATACATAATCTTGTCTCTTCTATCTTTGTTTCTCGACAATAATGGATTTTTCTTCACTTAGCTGCACCGCAGGAGTGAGTGCTGTTAATAAGTGTTAGAAGGCACCCAGCCCTGTAAAAGGCTTTAATTCTTCTATTACAGGGAGAAGTACACAGATAATAGACAGATTAACAGAGCTTTCTCTTCAGCTTTCACTTTCTATTCCATAACACCTTCACCCTCAAAAACAAGGACATGGCCACTACCTGTATCTCCTCTAAATCAACTAGTAATCTATTGCTCACAAGTGACAAAAGAGAGCAGTCATCAACTGAGTAAATACAGTCATTTTTCCAATCACATCTGTAGCACTACCACGTGTCATGGCAGGACAACCATGAGCACGTCAAAGCAACGTTCAGGACGTTAGAACAAGGCTTGTAAGGAAATGATCTCAGAGTGATCTCAGAGAAAAAATCTTGGGAAGTCCCCATCATCGTAAACAGATGATGCACTACAACCTTGGAACTAACCAGAACTTTGACCTCTCTTTTCCTATTTTGTTGTGTTTTGTTTGTCTGTCTCCAGCTCTAAATTCAGATAAAGGTGATGGAGTTGTGGAGGCTACCTGTCTTCTGCTGCTCTGCTGCTGATCCATCGTCTCAGTTGCCATAGAGACAAGATCTGAAAGCCATGGATGGGCACCGGGGAGAAGCTGCTGGCAGGCTCTCCACTGGTGGGCTCCGGCAGGGCCTTTCTCAGCAGGTACGGAGAGAGTCAGGTTCAGTCTCTGAAGGGGAGGAAGAGTCAGAAGCTGCTAACCCGGTGACCCACGAGAGGGACTCGCACACACAGTACATTGCCATTCAAAGAAATTCCAGGTATTACCGGTCCATGAGGCTGCCAAGCAGAGAGAAAAGAAAGACTTCGAGAGAAGCAATGCACATCGGGCGTGCTACAGGTGAGTACTCACCCAAACAGCATCACGCTTCCTTTTTCCAGTGAGATTAGGAACCACAGGAGTCGATGAGATTAGAAAAGGGACAGGGAAGGTAGAAAGCAGCCTCAGCGATGAGCACATTACAGAACACCCCTGCCCCATGGCACAGCTGGCAGACAGGTGCCATCCTTCTTTGCTCAGCTTGGAAATGCAAAATGGTCGGATCGTTAAACATGCTTCACGGCGGAGAATCTAAACAAACGTGGGTCTCTGCTCTGCCACCCTCTGCTCTCTAAGAGAAAAATAATTTGAACAGGGAAAGATGTGAAGCTGTCAACGAAGCAGGAACTTCTTTAGCATACAGAAAGGACATATTCAAAAGCAGTGAGATCTATATAAGTAACTGTATGGCAAGCGGTGTATAGAGGAAACAGTCAGCAAAAACAGAGCAGTACATTTAGGGAACAAGCCTGTGCAAATTGCAATGGACTGTTATGAGAGGGGAGCAAGACCTCTCTGAAAATGCAGTTGCTGCCACCTTGCATTGAATACAGCTCTAAGAAACACCTAAGCTCCCTTTGAACTAGGAGGCTGAAATAACAGGAACACCATCCAGAACATACATGCCCTCAGCCGTGGCTTCAGTAGAAATGGAACGAGTTGGCTTTCTCTGAGTATGAACAGCACAGAGCATGACTGCAAGGCCAGGCTTTCAGTGAGCTGGCACCTCGACTGAGCAGCTGTCTGTGAAAGGCTTCAAAAGAGAAAGATATGAGAAGCTGAAGAGAGAGCCAGGAAAGGAGCTATTGCAGCACACTCAGAAGCACTGGAAACAGGGCTGCGAGAAAAAAAATGGAAGAGGTTTTAACCTAAATGCTAAATGAGAGAGACCTGGAACTGTGAACACAGAAAATGCCCTTTGCTTCAGCGCCCAGGTGTTCAGAGAAACTGAATTTTATAACTGTTTGTAAATAAAAGGAATCGCAGCAAAGATACCTGTGCTATCTTCAGACTGTAATCTAACAGAAACAATGCACTGGACTCTCAACTTTGGCTAGCTGCATGGGTCAAAACGATACAGCCCTACTCCTGATGTCTGAGTGCTACCAAAGCCACTGAAAGCTATTGCTTTGTTATGCAGTGGTACAGCACACCGCTCTAGACCCTGAAAGCAGACCAAGTTCTCTAAGAAAACACAGAACAGACATACTCCACCCCAAAATAAAGGAGGTCTGGGAAATGTCCTCAAGAAAATAGGTGTCTCCTGCCTGCCTCACCCAGAGTGTCATGCTATTTCAGCAGTATAAAGGCCCATTCAACCCCGTGGCATGGACAGCAGGAAAATTCCCTGCCTTCTCCAAGTTTCCAAGCAGACAGCAGCAGAGCAAAGAGCTCCTGTTTAATATTCTGCTACTGTTGTCAGTGAGGTTTGTGGATAAACTGAGCATCGCCTATGCCAGAGCAGAGCTGCTCTCCACCCTGCCAGTGCAGCAGCAGGACCAGAGCAGAGCCGTCCTCTCACTGCCTTCCCAGAGCGCTGCTGCAGAGCAAGCACAGAAGAGACTCACCCTTTCTCCTGCTCCCCGAGCGTCACCGCATCCAGACCACTGCTGAGGAGGCCCTCTCCCCTGTCACCTGCTGGTGCCACTGCAGCAGGACCAGCACAGAAGGACGCACCTTCTTCATACATCTGCATTATCACAGCATTAGGACAATGGCACAGGAGGACATCCCTCCTGTCTAGCCAGTGTCATTGAAGAAGGACAAGCTGAAAGAAAGGCATCTCTCTTAGCAGCTCATTAGAGCATCCACAGAAGCTGACCTGCTCTTCTCTTGCACACACACACCCCCCTGCTCTGTGTCACCACTGCTGAAACAGGACCTATTCCAAACAGGGCTTTGTCTCCCATATCTGCAATTGTTCAGCAGGACTCACTGGGAACGTTTTTTTTCTCCAGTCTGTACAGCAACACCTGGGCTAGGAGCAACAGCTCTTTCTCCAGTATGACTGTAGTAAGTCCAGCTCAGAGCTACAGCTTTTAAATTCAGCTAGGATTGTGTAAGCAGCTCTTCTGCCCTTTCCCTCTACTCCACTGATTCCATCCCCTCTCCCCGAAACTGGACAGCGAGTGCTTCTACATCGGCCTCATTTGTAGCAGGAACTTCTTCTGACAGCATTTGCTGACGTGCATGGAAGCAAGGGATGGGTGAGCTCTTTTATCTTGACTTCAAACCCATTTGAACAGCAGCTATCCAAGAGTCTGACTCCAGCTCAGATGTTAACTTGTTCTCATTTTGCTTAAGGAATGAATGAGGGGGAGGAGGGGGGAAGGAAAGAAGAAAGGAAGAGAGGGAAAGATACAGGGGAAAATACAGAGTAGGATACAAAATGTGAAAAATGAAGACTCGATAAAAGAGAACACAAAAAATAACTTCAAATAATGTAAATTCAGCAGAGAGAAAGGCTTTTTTATATAGGCACCCTTTGCTCCAGCCTAGCTTTGGCTTATAGCAGAGGAGCTGTAAAACATAATAGATGCTTTCCTTTAACTGGAAAAAGAGTTTGTTTTTTTAAGCTATCTCCTCTGACAGAAGGATAAAGTGTTTAAACTATTCAAAAGGCAAAGAGAATAACTCAAGCTAGTGTTTCGTAAGCCTTTAGCACTGTTTTAGGGAGTTTTAAAAGTCTGTATTTCACCCTTTCCCTCTGAAAATCTGCAGCATTGATTAAAAGGGTATGTCAGAAACCGGCTTCAGTCAGAGCACTGACCCGCCTGTGCTGTCACCAGTTTAAAATGCAAACAGAATTATAACTTAGACCAAAATATTTCTAATAAAAAACAGCAAGGCCATTTATCAACAAGCTTCAAACAACGGGAGGCTTCATTTGAAAAGCGAGATGCATCCTCTCCTGCCAAGCACTGCAGTAGTAAGCCATGGACTTAATACAACTTTGGCTCCCTGTGAAAGGATCAGAGGTTCATCTGAAGGAAATTGGAGAAGCAATTAAAAGTAAAGCTCCTGTCTCACCCAAATCTAGCCTTGATTTATCCAGAAAACTGAACATCTACTGTGTGCCTGCAAGCAGAGCAGTAACGAAGCCCTGACTTGAGAAAGCAAATATTGGCATGCACAGGCACACACAGCTCAACCTTTTCTGCTTAAAGAATCGCACTGAAAATCACTAACGTTGAGACCAAATTTTCAGTGGCGAGAGTGCTGTTCACATATATAGGAACTGATGTCATATATCTACCTTCACCTTTTCTCAATTGCATTCGCAGCTGTGGCAAAGGCTGCACAATCTTGCACTATGCAAGCTGATGACACTTCAATCTTGTTTGCAAATCCAAGCTAAAATGCAAGCACTTTCTACAGTAAATGTAAAGAGGACCCTTAATAAAACTGTTTCAACACCTCTTGGCTTTCTCTTCTGTCACAGGTTCACTCAAAAACAATGAGCCTGTCAAAGAGCCTCTGAACATTTTATCTCATAAAGGATCGCCACCTCCAGTAACCTCTGACAAGACAACTTTAGACGAACTATGGATCCAAAGGTAAGGAAATGCACACGCAGGGCATTCAGTGTGCCTCTGCTGAAGAATATAGGCAGAGTGGTGTCAGAGCAAGAATGCTTGCTTTGGGAAGGACAGCTGGACTAAGCCATAGCTCTGACCCATGCCTTCTCACCTTGACTTGTAGTGCTCTTTTCAGTCTTAATGATATAAAGAGTCTTAGTGATATAAAGAGTCTTGTCAGCATGAGGTTGGAGAAGACAAGGAAAAAAGGGGAACAAGAAGGCAGAGGGAAGACGGAAAAAGGGCAATGTGATGTAGGATCGCCCAGTGGCACAAGCAAAGTGGGCAGACTGCCTGAAGCAGCTTGCTGAGAGAATAAGGAGAGCCTGCGGGCATTTTCTTATGGAACATACCAACATAAGGGTGATCTCATTCTCGGCCTTCCCAGAGGGCTCTCCTGAAGCCTGTTATACAATCCCATGTGGAAAACAGGATTTTAGAGCTGAAGAACTAGCTACAAAGATGCTTTCTAAAGTATTCTGACTTTCTGTTTGCTGTTTACTTTGAAGAAGAACTGATAGGCAACAGAGGCTTTCAGAGAGGTAGCCTTTTTTAGCTTAAACCCCTCAATGGCCAAGGTCCAGCAAAAGGCCCTGATCCCACAATCCATAAATTTACATACATCCCATAAATTTACCCTCATCCCTGCTCTCTTGCCACTGCAGCCAGGCAGAGAGAGGAGCAGTCACCCAGCCTTACATTTTCTAATATATGAGTGAGGTATTCTCCCAAACCACCTCTCCAGCTCCTCGTCCCTTGTGTGTATTAACTAACAGAGAGTCCCTACTCGTACCGTAGAAGATCAAGCTGAAAGTGCTGCATACTTGCCCTCATGCGAAGTGCATGCATTATACAGCACTGCATGGTCCTAATTACGGAGCCTAGCTTGCTGGTGTAGTGCATAGTGCCTTTCCAGTCACCCTTCCTTATGGAGAGGACTCCAGTAAAAATATTTTTAGCTAAACCGTCAAGTTGGATTTAAATAAATTAACTGCCCTGGCTAAAATTGATTGCCCTTTGGCATTAAACTGAGCATATGAAACTAGACAGCTACAGTCTGCTGCAATGTCAAACCCATCTGTCTTCCTCCCCTTGTGGCATAATCATCACTGTCAGTCTCTGACATCCTGACACTGCCACTTATGCAGCTCTGAAACGTGCAAATTCTGATTCTCCCTGGAGCTGGAAACAATGAGCCTGTGCTGGGAGTCAGTTTTATCAAAGCTGCCGCTGTGCACAGAGCTTGACAGGTCAGTACAGGTTCGAAGGCATGTGTCTGTGAAAAGCAGGCAATGGTGCTGAGCAGCATCGTATCTTGCAACTGAGCAGAGAAATTTGGCAGAGAATGAGACCAGAGCTCCAGCTCAAATTGAGCCCATGTCCTCCTCTTCCCTTCTCCAAAAGATCAGCTGTAATTTATAAGAGAACCACTAGAAATCTGCACTGTGAAAAGCCTGCAGGAGGATATTGCCATTATTTGCAGTAATCACTATTCTCCTCCTTTTATTGGGAAAACAGGCAATTTTGCAGATAAGACATCTAAAATACTATCACTGGTCTCAAGAAATGCATTTAGTCTCTCCCTAAGAGAATAAAAATGGTAACTGTCAGCTAAGAGTTCTTCCAAAAGCAGAAGCCAGCAGTTCTGCAGGAAGGACAGTACAGGCACCTCTGCCCAGCACTGGGAAGGTCCGTGGGGCTCTCAGGAGCGAATCACCACAGTAAGGAGGGCAGGTGGGGCATCCGTACTGCTTCTCTTCACATTCAGCAGTGTCCTGCAGCAACTATATAAATGCTATGGCTTGGTAGGCACAATTCCTTCTCCTTGCATGAAGACAACCAGCAGGTCTGACATGAATGTGTTCTTGACAGATAGTGATGTCACTTCACATACAGCCATGCTACATCATTTACGACAAGAAGTAAACACAACTGGAGAATGTAATAAACAGCTCAGGAAGAGGAATAATTATCTGAATTGTACTCAGCTGGGATATATTCTTTAACACTCTGATTAAGGAAAAGCACCATTCAAACCACCTTTCAAACCTACTGATAACTTGAATCTATGTGTCATTCAAAGCTCTGAGAATAGTAGAGTAGTTCATTGATCTCAGAACATTGATGTCTGAAAACAAGATGACCTCAAACATTATTGCTGGTGTTCCAAAATCTGCCTTATGCCCTCCACAAGATACATCTTAAGAGCATTTTTATGTCTAATTATACTCGAAATATTTTTCCTATGACCTTTCTCCTCTGCGATCCCCAGGCTCCCCCTAAACACTCTAGAGTTCACAAGATCACGTGGCTCCCTCCCAGCCTTCCGCATAGTACAAAGATCCAAACCCCTAGCATGACGAGCCGCTTCCTGACAACTCGGCTGAATTGCCCTGAACATTTTAGTGCTGAGCTTTTAGCACAACTTCTGTTTTTCAGAGTAACCAGAGGCAAAGACCTGGAAGGAACTGAACTCAGCAAAAGCTTCTCTATCCCACTGTGATCAGTCCTTCCAGCTTCAGAGTGACAACAGTTGTGCAGACTGAGATCATAAAAAGCCATCACAGAAAAACATCCACCCAGGGTGTCCATCCACAACTGTCAGCCTCAGCTGAAAACAGCTCCCACAGAGACCAGAAAATTAGTAATTTCAAACTCTAGAAAGGAGATTCACTAATCAGTGTCTACGCTATATTAATAGCTAATAGGATGTTGACTTCTCTTCATTTCTAATACAATACAGATGCTTTAGCAGCATGACTGTATTATTTACCTACCTTTCCCGCTGAGTCAGATTCCAAAAATGATGTCTTTATTGTGGGCCACTAGATACAGTGGAAGAGAAACTCAGTGTGAAATTTCATGTTGCAAAGCTCACTGCGAGGTCATCGGTCTACCAGTGCAGAGCAAACTATTGCTTGAGGCTGGTTATGAAAGCTCTAATTCAGAGAAATGGGGATTATCTAAAAATCACCTGATTGTGTTTGATCTAAGATCATAGAACAGAAGTACTACAACTCTGAACTGTCACCTTCAGCAGCAAGTGACAATCTAACTGGTTTGAATTCATGCCAACACGTGCCTTAGAAAGAAACACTCTGCATGTAAAACAGCGTAGCACTCAGAAGGATGTTTGTGCGAATTCGGGTTAGGTCAGGTTCCCATGGCACAGCACTATTTGTCCTGGGCAGCAGAGGGCACTGCTTTTGCAGCCCGAATTAACCAGAAAAGGAAGGAAAGCCTCCAGACAGGCTGGGAGCTGTATTGCAAGAGGTCATATACCATACTCGAGCAGTTTCTTCCTACTTCTGAAATAAATTTCTTATAATCAACTCTTCCCTCTGCTGCCAATGGTGCTTCAATTTGCAAGTGCTGAAGTCAGGAACAGCTGGTGCAAACGCATGTTGACCAAACTTTTACATTCTGTCACACTACAACAATTCTATGATCTTTTAGAGATAGATAGATAGATAGCTACATACATACATACATACATATATACATACATACATACATAGACAGATAGATAGATAATTTTTTTCTTATCCCTCTTTCTGTACAATCTGAATCTTAAAAAGTCTAAAAGCAACAGTGTTTTCAGGGAGAAGAATTTTAAAAACTAATAAATTTTCAGTAAAAATAGCCACTGTAGGTATTAAAATGTTATTACTGTCAAAATCTCATATTTCAGAGGATCATCCAGAATAGCGAGCAATAACACGCACGATTCTAATCAAGTATCCTTCCAGCATGCAGCCAGTGGGGATCCCAATCCCCGTCTGCCCACCTGTTCCACCCAGTCTCTCCTCATTGGGTTTTTCAGCCCAGTCATGATTTCATTACCACCAAGTCATAGGCTTTGCCTTCCAGCTCCCCCAGTCTGATCTGCTTTGTCTGGACATAACCTGTGACCCTCAGGTCCTCAACCAATCTCTTTGTTTCACTCCTTCTCTATCAGCTTCAACTTGTAATTCCCCACATGATTTCCTCAGCCTGCTGTTTCCCAGACACGTTATTCCTCTCTCTTCCCTCCTGTGGCTCATATCTCAGTGTCCTGCTGTTCCTCAGGCTCTTCACCCTTTGGCTCCTCGTACAATCTTAGTCTTCCATGCTACATTTTACAGCTGTTTTCCAACACACCATTTCCTGAAGCACCCAGCCATGGGCGAGTTCCTCTCTTCATAGCAGTCTCCCAGTCCAGAAGCAGACCCCTCCCTCTCCATGCTGGAGTCTTGCTCCCTCAGTTTTCCAGTCAAGTAGTTTTCTCATCGTGCTGCCTGGACCCAGTACCAGGATCACAGAGGATACGGCAGAAACGGCCTCTATTCCCAGTGCCTAGAACGGGACCAGGCAGAGTTTATAGCTGCAGCATCAGAAATGTTTCTCTCAGCCCTGAGCGGGGCACGTGTCCTCTCCATGAGTAGCACCTCAGAGATTTTATATGCTATGATCTAAGTCCATTGCAGAGAGTAGAAAAGGGCCTATAATCTCTATGGTTTTTCAATAGTGTGGCAAAGTCAAAGCTCTGGCAACCCCCAAATTTCAACTCGTATTTCAACAGAAACCAAAGCCTCTCAAAAGACAGAACAACAGGTTTTCTGTTTTCTTTTAATAGGGATCCAATAATATTTTCCTAAGCCTAAGAAATTGTTAAGCCTTTTTTTTTATTATATAAAAAATAACCAGTCTATGGCAGATGGTCTGTAAGTAAAGATGTAACCCTGATGATTATGAGCACCAAAAGGTTAGAAGCACCTAAAGGCAAGGATCTCATATAGGAAGTTCTGAACATTTTTAGTTATCTCTAAGGCTGCCAGTCCCAACAGATATAATTAAGGTATTTTGCTGAAAGCAAAGAGATTCAGGAGAACAGATGTACTATTGGCCTTTATGATCTAAAAATATTAGAGATGAGGAGTTCCACTTATCTCCCACTAAAAAGTCAAAAACAGGAATAAAAATTGCCCAGACACCTGTTGTCAAAAACACTGCTAAAAACCACACGTGAACAGAGAGAACCTGAATGATCCTGAAGTATGAAAATACACTTGACTAGGTATAACATTATTCAAATCTATTACTAACTTTACACTTCTCTACAAATTTGGTTAGCTCAGATTAAAACAGTGCTTCTTATGTCATTTTGTGGCCTTTCTTGGTGTGAAACTCCCACTGACTAGAAGGGTTTGGGGAATTTTTCATAAATAAGATATGCTGGACTGCATCTTCGCTTTTTAGTTTCTGGAAGAGGAGGTCTAATTTCTAAAACCTGCTATAAGAGGACATTAAAAAAATGTATTTCAGCGTTGTTTGAAAACAAGCTCTTTGCACAGCTTTATTCTAAGGATTGCTTTTGAGTTTAGATGCACATAAGAAATCTTTCATAATCTCACATAAGAAATCTCACATAAGAAATTCAAATTTTTAATCATTTTTCAAAATTAATAGTCCCTGAAAATACAGGCCAAGACTGGAAATTCATCCTGTACACATAACCTAAATGAGATAATTCTAATAAACTAATTATAAACTCGCACCAATTATCACATTTTTAATTCAACCATGGACCAAGTTAGCCAACATTTAAAATCCTTTCCAACGGCAGTATAGCGAAGCTAGGAACAGTCTACCACCACACAAAACCCTTCTTTGCAGAACATACGCAAGCTCAAACCCACTCTCCTTTGCCCACAGGGAGCTGAACCATGGTCATGCTCCATGGCACCAGAGCATGGCCATCCAATGATGGCCATGAGGACCATTTCCAGTGTCTGTGTGCTTGGGGATCCTAAGAATTCCTGAGAGAAAACTGGGCTTTGATCTGTCATGGAGTTGCACGACTTCTGTCACCAACAAGAGCATGAGGCACACAGCACCACTTGTGTGATGCTGGGGTAGGATTTTTAGCTATTTGCTTTAATGCACGTTGTTCTAGCAGTCAGATTCTTTCTTCCCCCCTATGAGGAATTTTAGACTGAAATACAGGGATTTTGGTCAGAAAACTGTTTTCTGAACATCCTGAGATTTTACTGATTTTGATGATACGGGGGGAAGATTTTTCGGCTCCGGATCAAATTTGTTGTTGATACAGTGAGAGAGAAAAGAAAACCTCCTCCAGACTCCTACCCAGATGGTTAAGATTGGGTGGAGTGGGAACTTCTGCCTGAGCCTGCAGTTCCGCAGCAGTGTAAAATAATCCAAGGTGGCACTGCCATGGCCCTGCCATCCATCTGCATGTCTGCCACCTCCACTGTGCTGGCACTCGCATTGAGCTCACCCTGTAGTGAAACAATCCAGACACACACAAAGCTAGTT
>Ga0181612_180412_pt1 | contig 12936 bp, 4 predicted proteins | sample HoacroProtozoa21_FD_119630 | JGI IMG/M metagenome (GOLD analysis project Ga0181612, IMG submission 119630) | Hoatzin crop microbial communities from Cojedes, Venezuel. Combined Assembly of Gp0051906, Gp0051904, Gp0051908 | reverse complement strand
CGCAGCCCGAGGGGTACACTGTCCTCTGTTAATCTTTACAAACCCTCAAGAAATATCGTCGTGTATTTTGCCACTGTTGCTGCCGGTAACCCTCCCCCCACACCGACCCACGTGGGGACCATGGAGTCCTCTGTCTCCATTTGGCATCATACGTTTGTTTGCATTGCTAGCTAAATTTATCCAGTTCCAATTAACTGTTCTCTTTAGCATTTTTCTCTGTGTAATTACCTCAACACCAGCAGGCCTTTGTATTTTTAATAAGAATTTAATTTTGTTAGATATAATCGTTTTAGGACATTTTTTTTCTGGACCAGCGATGTGTAACTGTGTTATTTGGCACAGTTAGAGACCGTAGCTTATTTGCTCAGTGGGAAAAAGGAAAAGAGAAAGAGCTGTTCTCTCCACAAAAAGGTAAAAATCTGGTTATTCAGAGGCCGGAGTCTGGCTTCACTGAAACGTCAGCAAAGCCAGTAGCACTGTTTTAATTTCACAAAGGCACAAACAAATTGAGATCCTAGCTCCTTAGACTTCGTTGCCTGGTCAGGGCTCAGCTGAAGTCTCTGGCCCAGTCCGGGCTCGCTGAGGGCGAGGAGGACCGTGCCAAACCGTGCTCGGCTTCGGGAGCCCACGGCCGGGCTCAGCATCCTCCCGGCACCGGAGAAGAGCGGAGTCCCCCGCGGCGGCAGCTCCTGGAGCAGCTGGCTGTCTCCTCGGGCATTGCTTCGGCCTCTCTTTCCGTGGGAGCTCGCAGACAAACCGTTCCCGCTTTGGTGTTTCAGGGGCGGTTCCGCAGACACGTGCAGGCGCAGAGCCTGTATGGGCATGGTGGTTGCGCCCTGACTTTGGAACACACCTAATAACCCCCACAGTTTTCCTGCCTTCTTGTCTTCTTTTTCCTAGATTATTTAAGGGACGTAAGAAATTCTTCAGTATGAGTATTCGGTAAATTTCCCTTGGCTCATTTTGACCCCAGTGATAATAAAACATATGGTATGTATATAATTTTATGCATGCACATGACACCAACTGGTTTTAAATGCGGGCCGCCCACAGAACCAGCCTGCTCAGTGAAGGTGGGTGTGCATTTATCTGTCGGTGATGATAGCCAAGGAGCTTCTTGCAGGGTAGTGTCTACATACCCAAAGCTCAAAAAAAAGTGTACTGCGAACCAGGGAGATACTTCAGTTTTTCTCCAGGCGCAAGGAATGCTCTAATGCAGCGAAGTCATTCTGTTTCTGTAGTGCCCAGAAGGCAAGGAGAGAGCAGCAGCGTGGTCGGAGCATCTCTGGGCGCGGGCGGGAGCTGCGGGCTCCAGGACCGCTCTCTGGAGAAGTGCCCAGGGCCACGGGCTTGACGAGGCCCTTGGATCTCCGGGCTGGTGGGTGGCCGGATGCACTGGCTGCTGTGTTGCTGCTTGCTTCTCTTTGACCGCAGCAGCTGGGGTGTGTGAACGTTGTTGGCTGTCTAGATTCCTGGACCTTTGCTTTCAGTCTTGACCACAGATCCCAGCCACAAATGGAGTCTGATCACGCTGGTGCTCGATGGGGGTACGCAGACAGTCACTGCCACACATAGCCATCCTTGCCATGGACCACAGCTGAACTGCGCTGCTGTCAGATCTCGGTCACCACTGTGCTGAAATGCAGTGCTGTTTCTCAGTCTTAGTCTTTCCTTTCTTGTCTACAAGAACTTAAAAGCTGTAAACTTGTAATAACTGCAGGTGTCATCACTTAAAAGTTACTGTGCTTTTCAAGATCTTTTTTTTCTGTTTTTTCTTCCAAAGGAAAGGTAGGGTATCCTACAAGGGCGTGCAGACGTGTGTGTGCATGTACGTGTGGGATTTTTTTCATACAGGCAGAATGGGAACAGCAAGCACTCGTGATTTACAACAGTTACATTTCCACGAAAGCCCTGGGCCAACACAGCAGACTCAGCTTTCGGCTGTACAAGGCAAGAGCGTGACTGAGGTTCACTTTCTGTCTATTTTCTCTTTGGCTTCACAGCTTCCCTCTTATCTGCCATCTCCTGTCTGCACATACACGCAAGTGTAACGTTAGGCAAGCTGTCCGTGATCCTGCTGCTGAGGAGTGCGATGTTACGTCTTCTCTGCGCAGAGTGCTGAAGGCTGCTGGGTGCAAAGGTGTTGCTGGTGCACAGTCCAGCAGGCATTGATACTGCTTTCTGGGTTTACGTGTCGCGCTGAGTGCAAAGAGCAGCTCGGCGGCAGGCAAAGCGCCGGTCCTGCTGGGCAGGGAGAAAGCGTTTTGCTGCTGCAGCTTGTGGACACTGCTCGTGGGAGCGACTGGGGCAGCTCCCACTGGCCATGTGTGTAGGAGGATGGAGGAGGTGGCACTGAGCCACTGAACCCGGAGTGGTTTTGTAGCTCTCGTGAGTGTGATAGAGGTGCACCTGCATCCCCTCGGAGATGCTGGAGAGCGTTCGTCACACACGAGGTCCACTGTTGGGAACTGATCCACTTGTCACTGGTCAGTCCCCCCCATCCATATCAGTGGAACTTCCACCGGGGGACCGGGGAGGGTCACACTCGTGTGCCGTGAGACAGAGTCTGGCCGCTGCCGTTTCACAGGGCCACCGGGTCGCAAATCTTCGGCAGCCGGACACATCTGCGGTGGCCGTAAGAGCCGTAAGTAAGGCGTCAGAGCTATGGATGTCTTGTTCTGAGCCATTTGTAAAATGTTAGTGCTTGATTCAGTCATGTGGGAAATGTCTGATCTGGGAAAGGACAAGTATTATAACAACCCTTGCTTTACGGAGCTGCCTGGATGATCTGCAGCTCCAGGAAGGGATTCTTGTATTTCCCCTTCAGCCGCCAATGTCATAACAGAGGCGGAGGAGAGGACGTGTTTCGCATCAGCAGCTCGGCTCTAGGTAAAAGGGAAGTTCACATTTTCAAGGAACTACAGAAACACGGGTCTTGACTGATAATAGTAAGAATTAATATTTAATTAAACTTAGACATCATATTAATCATCTGTATGTACTGCACTTTCTATTCATCCATCACGCTGTCATACCAGTACATAATAGATATTCTGTATGAGCACAGAAAAATAGCTTTAGCTGGAAAGGAAGCACAAACGTAGAATAGGAAAATGTCTTTATTTCAGCTTTTGACTAAAACTGTTGATAGTCTTAGGGATATAATTACTTTTCTCTCAGTGGATAAATAGCTGCCTAAATGCCCAAACCATCCCATACATCAAATCACCAGCTACTGCAAAAATTGTTGTGACTTCAGTGACTTCTGTTAGCATATGCAGATTTCTGTGATCTGCCTCTCAGGGCCATTGAATGGAAATCCTGCTGAGCCATGGAAAAGTGGACGGGGTGCTTCTCTGCCTCGCTCCCCGCCGGCAAAACTGTCACCCGCGCGCCGACTGCGGAGCCCTGTTACCGGGAACGGCACAGGGCGGGAGCAACCCCGCTTGGCTTTCCGAACACGCGGGAAGTCACGGTAGCAGCAGTTAGCAAGAAAGTATATATAATCTTTTCATATGTAAGTGGAGGAAAATTGCTGCCGAATCACTGGGAGGGAAGAAATGTGAGAGCTTAAGATGTCATTTTTACAGGCATAATTTTTACTGTAATGGCCTTTAATAGCCTGCACCAGTCAGTGTAAGGCTGTCAGCTGCAGCAGAGAGAGAAGTACAGAAATGTAATAACTCAAGCTGCTTGGAAGAGTTGTTTTCCTGCTGCAGTTAATTAGCAAGGTATCGTGGTTTTCCTTTTCTGTTTGCTTATTCAACCTGTGAAATGGTAGCTGGTGTCTTGGCTGTTCTTTCCCATTTATCTATTGAATTTCTTCTTTTGCCCTTTCTGCAAATGAACGTAGCCCCTTGTGACCTGCAGTAACTGGCCGTCAGGCGTGCCACAGGAACCCTCCGATGCCCAGCACTGGGTAGCGCTTCGTGGCGGTGCCTCTCGGGCAGCAAACAACCCAGTGCGCCGGATATAGCTCCCGTGTGCTCGGAGAGCAGTTCCACGGAGCCAGGAGAAGCACCATCTGTCCTAACAAGCAGTCGAAAACACTGCCGAAAATACCTGTTTGAATTCAAAGGTCGGTTTGTCTCCTGGGGAAGGAAACCTGGAGAGCGGGGGAAACCAAGCGCAGTAAGCTCCGGCAGCGCGGGATGAGGTTACGCAAACACTGTGGCTGTCGTGAGGAGGGCAGTTATCCTGGGGACAAATACTGATCCTGTCCTCCGAAATCATGGAGATACTGCAGGCTGACCGTGGTGGTCCTCGCTGTCTGTTGGAGTCGGAAAAATGTGTGTTGGAAAGGACCTCCAGAGGTCTCTGATCCAGCCCTCCTCTCTGACAGGGCCAAGCTCAAGCTTAAATCTGTCTTCCCTTAGGTCGCTCGGGGCCGTGCCCACTTGAGGTATGCGTATCTTCGAGGCTGGTACCCTCGCTTGTTCGGCTCGTGATTCCAGCGAAGGCGAGCTCCAACGCTGAGTAAATCCCGTTCCTGTAAATTACTCAGCTTCTCCTGCTCCCTCGTGGGAGCGATGCGAGGGCCGTGTTGGCGGGGCCGGGAGTCGGCCCCACGGGCTGCCGCGGCCGTTGGCGTGAGCTCGGCGAGAGGAGCGGCTGCTGTCAAATGCGCCCTTGGCTTGGAAGGGGAGCTTTGCAGAGGAGCAGGCGGATTCCGTGCACGCAGGAAACCAGAAGAGAATGCAGAAATGAGCAAACTGAAAGAGCTGAATGCCTGTTTCAACATTTTCCCCTGGGACATTTTGAATCTTGCTTCAAAGAGACTTTTAAAAAATGTTTTCTTTTGACACTTTGATATTATTTCAACCCTTTGTGTGGAATATATCATCTGATTTTATCAAAATAAAGCAATTCAGTTGACTCCACATCACTTTTTAAAAAAAGGTCTTAAAAAAATTTGGAAATTCTTAGATTTTTTTTTTTTTGCCTGTTTAGCACAAAACTTTTGGTTCCCACTCAGATCTTGATGAAATAAATTGTGCACCTCAATGACATCTCTCTAATACGTGCACATAAACTGTGTACGTGTGCATTTGCATATGTATTACTTTAATGCCCTGCTGGCACTTAGAAATTCGCACGGGCATCTCCTCAGGTTAGCAGCCCAGCTTCAGTGTGTGTTTTTTAATTTAATGTCTCTCATTCGTGATTCTGCTGACCGCATAAAATCGGCTTTTATAGGCACTCGGCAGCGAGGCGCCCTCTCTTCACACGTTATGCCTGGATGCTGAGGCCTCACTCGGAGAACGTCTCTGGCAGAGGTCGTTCGTTCCCGCTGTAGATGGTGGTTGAGACGGTGGCCGCTCCTTCGAGGCAGCGCCCGTGTCCTGTGAGGCACCGTGCTGCGTGACTTCTGTGCTTACCAAACCCGGAGACTGCACCTGCGGATGATCATTGCTTGTTCGCTAAGAAAATACGTGCGTTGGGCGCTCAGCTGAGTGACGTGGTCGGTGATTTAGGAGACCTGAGGATTCATGGGCACTTCCTGTGTGTCTGGAGCCCGTTCCCTGTGGCAGCAGCGGGGACATCGGTGCTGGCCTGTTTCTACAAAGCGCGCTGAAATCCAAAAACCTAAAGGTCAGAAATACTGCTTTGGGAACCCGAGGCAGACTGTTGGGTCAGGACCACCAAGAGTCTGCGGCAGGATGGTCTGGTTGCTGATCTGCTGTGCTTATGGGCACGTGTGAGTTTCAGAGCAACGAGATTTCCACTTTGAGGTTGGATTCCCCCTCCTGATGCGGAAATCTGCGGGCAGGTGGGTGGCGCAGGGGCCGGGCAAACAGAAGAGTGGGTTCCTGATCGCTTTGAGCAGACGTTCTCGGCTCGTAGCTGGTGGTTGTTTGATGAGCAGGGGCCTGTTGTACCGTGAGTGTGTTGGGTGGATCAGGAGGAGCACGGAGAGCACGGGGAACGTCCCCTGGATGGTGGAGAGACAGGAAGCCCAGCGCAGACGCGTGACGTGTCCTTGCAACGGAAGGTTGAAGCCCGAACAGACGAGAGGCTGATTCCTGGGAGGTAGAAAGGGAGCTTGGTTACAGAAAAACATACTTCATTTCACTGACATTTTCACAGCTTTGAAACACTTTGTTAATTTGCAATAACAGCTTTTGCAGTCTTGTCAAAATAAATGTCCACTGCAGTTAGGAAATCCCCGGCGTGTGCTCGGTGGCGGCTGACTGGAAGGAAGGTGGACTCGTTCGTCGCGGCGAGGAGGCTGCAGGCGGCTCTGTGACCGAGCACGGGCGCAGGGGAGGGCTGGGCGTGAGGTCGCACCCTTGCTCTGCGACCTCGGACGAATCACAGCGGTAATCTGTGCGTCATTTCAGAAAATACTGGCTTTCCCCTGCGAGGCACTGAGAGGCCTTATTTGCTCACGCTGTGCAAACGTCCGGAGGTCCCTGTGTGAGAGGCAGTCCGTGGAAGTAGGCTGCAGGCTCGTTTTTTTCCTCTATTTTGAAAGTCAGGAGAAACAAGCTGGAGAAAATGCTTTGCAGTTTTATTTTTAGAAGACGTGAAGTCTCCTTGGATGACAGCTGCTCTCTCGCTGTTCTCCCTGCAGGTACTATGCTATCTGCTGCCAGCCGCTGGTTTACAGGAACAAGATGACTCCGCTGCGCATTGCTGTGATGCTTGGAGGGTGCTGGGTAATCCCGACGTTTATTTCTTTCCTCCCTATCATGCAAGGCTGGAATAGCATTGGCATCATTGATCTGGTGAGTAGCTACGGGGGCACGCCAACCCAGCCTGGGGTCAGATATATTCGGTGCTGTATATTCTTCTTTAAAAAGCAATATTCAGGGAAAAGAAGGCAACAGAGGCTGAAGGAAAAACTTCTTACTAATGCGAGGGGCTGCTGAATTTCTGGAGGATTCCTTTTAGGGGGTTTGAAATGACTCTGTCCTGGCAGGACTGTCGCAAAGACAGTGGCGGCTCTGGGAGAGGGTTTTACCCGTGGCTGCTGGCCAGTTCGGCGGGCAGTCCCCTGAGAGCACGCCAAGCCCCAGCTGAGCCCTGGGCATCCATCTCGGGAGTGCCTGGTCCCCTCACCGTGCCGTGCTGGCGACGCTGGGAGAGCCGGGAAAGCCAGGCTTCCCCAGACGGGACGGTGCTGTGGGCTGGTCCCAGCAGTATCCCCTCCCCTGGTGTGAGCCTTAAAGATGGGGAGAAGGTGAAGTTCCCCCACGCAAGTCGTTTCATCAGGAGCCAGTTTTCCTCACCACAGTCTGGCTTCACTGGTAGGAACCCGTCTACAGGGCGAGGAGTTAAGAGCTGCAGACCTGCTCTCCTTCCAGTCTGGAGATGCAGGGATTAAAAAATGGCAAGCTGTGAAAACACCTTATTTAGAAGAGCTTGTTTAAAGAGACGTAGCACCTTCTACGCCGAGTCTCAGCCGAGGAGCTGTGAATACTTTTTGGCTCGTGGAGAAGAACAGGTGCAGGCTGCCAAGGCTCGAGACAAGGCGACAAAGCTGAGATGGCTTCCCGACAAGCAGCTTTAGGACATGCAGCTGGTAGGAAATGGAGGCGCATCCTGTTTATTTAACAAACAATCTCAGGTATCTGATTTCTTCCACTGATTTCTTGCCCTGACCTTCTCAGAAACGGGTCGACACCCGGCTGGCTGTGCCAGCCTTTCTGAGCGCCAGTGCCAGCCCTGCCCTTGCCGGTGACTTGCCGGCGTTCGCGGTGCAGATTTCGGTCGCTGCATGCCGAGAGGCAGCGCAGGGCTCGCCCACCACCAGAGCCCTGCCTGCCCCCGGTCTGCCTCCTCCTGCTGCCCACGCTCGCAGGCAGGACCCCTGTCTTCACCTGCCATCTCTCTTTCCGTCACAAGTCGTTGACCAGACCTCAGCCTACGGACTCAGCGTGCAGAGTTCTCCCGCCCGGGCCGCTGCCCACAGCCCCTGTGCCTGGGCAGCTCGGTGTCCCCCCCGCCGGGAGCTGACCCCCCCAGCTGCTGCTGCCCAGACCCTTCCCATCCGTCTGGTCCTTCCCAACACCCCCGTGGGGCTTGGCTGGGTGGGGCTGGTGCATCTTTGGTGTAGAACCACACCTTGGTGAGCAGAGCAGCGGGCACTGCGAAGAAGCACGGCACCAAGTGAAGTTACTCCCCTTTGCTGTGTCTGAACTGGGGGGTTCAGGTGATTTTCACTGGCCAGGCTGAGGCACGCACTGGGGTGCTGGAGCTGCAACATGGGCTGGTCCTGCAGACCTGGGGACCGGTGGGGATGGAGAGCCCACGGTGTGGGCATGGGCAGGAGAGGCAGCAGCGGGTGAGGCGGATACCGCGGGTGGGAGAGGGGAAGCAGCAGAGAGAATCGGAAAGTGGTGGCGAGATGTCCTGGCACACAGACCTCTGGTATCGGAGGAGAAGTGCTGAACTTCTTCCCTTCTTCTCTGCCCTTGTCCTCCACCCCTGCCCCAGATCCAGCAGAGGCAGTTCAACAAGGCTTCCAACTCCACGTACTGCATATTCATGGTCAACAAGCCATACGCCATTACCTGCTCCGTGGTGGCCTTCTACATCCCCTTCCTGCTGATGGTGCTGGCCTACTACCGCATCTACGTCACGGCCAGGGAGCACGCGCGGCAGATCCGGGTGCTGCAGCGCGCGGGGGCCCCGGCCGACGGCCGGCAGCACCAGCCGGACCAGCACAGCACGCACCGCATGAAGACCGAGACCAAAGCTGCCAAGACCCTGTGCATCATCATGGGCTGCTTCTGCCTGTGCTGGGCCCCCTTCTTTGTCACAAACATCGTGGACCCGTTCATAAACTACACGGTGCCAGGGAAGCTGTGGACGGCTTTCCTGTGGCTGGGCTACATCAATTCAGGGCTGAACCCTTTCCTCTACGCCTTCCTGAACAAGTCCTTCAGACGTGCCTTCCTCATCATCCTGTGCTGTGGTGATGAGCGATACCGAAGGCCTTCCATCCTGGGGCAGACGGTCCCCTGTTCCACCACCACGATCAACGGATCGACGCACGTACTAAGGTGAGTGCTTCTCAGAGGCTGCGAAGTGCCTGGAGTCACTGGAAAGAGTTCTCCTCTAGAGTTTTCATAAGGGATTGGTTTGGCTTTGCATTTGAAATATCTGATCGATTGATTTTTTGGAAAGGGAGGGGGCAAGAGGAGCACCCAGAAATGCTTCGGGTGCTCAGACAGCCGGGGTTTGTCGGTAATGGGTACGTGCTGGTCCGCGCAGTTTCTCTGGAGCTGTGTTCAGGGAGGAGCTGGGAGAACGCAGAAGTTGTGTACGCGTTTTCGGCAAGCCCTGCTGCTTGGTCCGAGGGGAACGGCTGCTCTGAGGGGAGGCTGCCAGCTCTGTCTTCTCTAGCGAAGGGATCATCACCCCACAACCCCCTCCCCAAGCCCTCTCTCAGGTTCTGCCTTTGCAGGCTCCCCGTCCCTCTGCTGTGACCCCGCCGAAGCCTGTCTGTGTGCCGGGCTCTGCTGGAGCCCCGGGAGCCGAGGGCTGCGGACGGAGCCCTGCCGGCCGGCGGGTTGGGGTCCCGGCGGCTTTGGACCCCGCACCTCGCCCCTCATGGCGTACCGCCGCGTGTCCATGGCGAGCGAGAGCGTGGGCTGCGCGCCGTGGGGCTCGGGGGGCTTCGGGGGGCTCTGCGGTGTGGGGCACGCTCTGCTGCCTGCTCCTCACCGAGCGGAGAGGCGGGAGGCTGAGCGCGGGAGGAAGGCAGGGAGGAACAGTGGTCTCCGGGGATACCAGGGCAAGCCGCAGTCTGGGTAAAACCAGAGGTGTTTCTGCGCAGCTGTCTGGAGGAGATCTGCTTCTTCGGGTAGGTGGAGGCATGGCTCTTCGCGTGCAGACAAGGACCTGGCAACTGTACTGTGTTCAGAGCTGAACCGGTCCGGAGACTGAACCCGGCACTGAGCGCGTCCCCGCTGGGTCCGGCCTGCTGGTTTGCCCCGGGCTCGCTTCTGCAGTGAGCTCTGAAGTTTTGGAGAGTCCTGAGCCGTGCAGTGGATGGGAGACAGGGCAGGGCTTGTCACAGCCTTGAGACAGACCTCTCAAGCTTTCTGACTGATGAGGGACATTAGATGGTATTTATCTTCTGCTGATTAACAGCTGCTCAGGGGCCGTGGTCGCAGAGCCTGCTGTCCGTGATGGATGCGTGGCACCGTGCCGCACTCGGCCGCTCTTCCCATCGGAGCCGTGCTCCCGGGACAACCAGATGCTCCTCTGCTGCGGGTGGGAGGGCTGAGAGGGCAGCCCTTGTCGGACGCAGCTCTCCGTCCCGCAGCGAGCGCGCCGGTACCTCTGGCCAGGGAGCTGCAGGAGCTCTGCAGGGAGCAAACCCGCACGGGGCACCTTGTCTGCTTCTCGCTTTTATGAGTGCTTTTATGGGTAAGAGCGTGTCACCACTCTTCACCCCCTCTCCCACGCGCGCAGGTCAGGTTGTCTCCTGCCGTTCGGTGTCACTGCAGAAGGCACTCGCCTCCCGCTGCTGCGTCCCCTCCTCCCTCTGCGTGCCGGCGGGATGCGGCTCTGCGCGTCAGCGCGTCGGAGAGCAATTATTTTCTGCTGTCCTGGGCTTTGTCACTGACGAGGAAAGCACGACTTCTCTCCCTGGTGCAGATTATGCACTGATGATGATAGAGGTGTGGGGATTAGAGCAAAACCAACTAACTGTAGTCTCTGGATGGTTCATTTCACTTGAGGAATTTTGATTTCCTCACTCCTTCTCTCTTAAATGCAGAAAAGGTTGGACCAGCACGGATGGAAGAGGATTTAGTGAGGCAGGTTCTCTCAAGGCGTAGTAACGTTTGCTTTACTAGCTTGGAAATACAAGGGGTTTGTGCCCAGCAGCTGAAATATTGAAACCTTCCTGTATGTGTCGGCTTCATACCCACCCATCCGAGAAGCTGCGTAGGGGCTGGACCTGGCTCGCACCCTTCCAACAACCTCAAAGTTATTTCTTCCCAACCAGGAGCTTCTGCTAAAGGGGAAGTTGTGCGAGTGGGGTTTGACAGCTGCTTGTTGTACCCTGGCAGGGGGAGCAGTGAAGGGCGGACGGACCGCGTGCTGAATCTAGGGCAGAGCTCGTCCGCCAAAAACCGCAGAGATTTGGGATTTTGTATTAGGCTGACGTGAGTCGTTTAGCCTCAGAGGGACTCAGGAGTGGGTGACCGTGGGTCTGGGATTTCTAACTCCTCTCTGCTTCCAGTCTCGAGAAGATCTGGGCTTTCCTTCAGCTCTGCCTGTGCAAACCGTTCTGCCCTTGCTCACAGCCATCCCACCGGTGTGTCTGCAAGTGCAGAGCGTGGGGTTGTCATGGTTAAAATTCAGGCTCTTGCTCTTGCGTGCGCCTGACCTGTGAGAGTGCCTTGCAGGGAGGGAAAGCATTTCTTCTTTTTTTCTGCCGATAACTTCAGTGTCGAAATGTTCTGACATTCCCATTTTGGGATTTTTCACATTTGTATTAGGAATGGGAAAAAAAGAAGAAGGAGGAGCAGAGTGCGATAACATACGGCAGTGAGAAGAGACAGACGCCCTCACCACACGCAACCACGAGGCCGCTTGGGAGACAGTTCTCATTCTTTCTTTTTTATGTTTTTTTGTAATTTATTTTTCAAGTGATCTGTGAAGACTGTGGTGCTCTGGGTGACCCAGGCTGGGAGAGACTTTTCACAGCCCACCCGGGACCAACCGCAGTGGCAGTGGGGCAGGGGAGCGGACTGCACAGAGGCTCGGCCGTGATCCGAGCGTGACCGCGGCTTTCTTAATGCCCTGGCAGCCACCCCACTTTATCCCTAAATTATGAGACAGAAGATGGGGGAGAGGATTTCCCATCACCCATTTTGTTCTTGAGCTCTCCGTCAGCGGGTGTGAGAGACATCCGTCCTTTGGGCAGGGTGAGACGTGGGGCGAAACGTGCTTTGAAGATGTCGTGAACAGCCAGGAGGCAGGATTTGGTTAGAGCTGGATCTGTTCGTATGAGGGGAAAGAGTGTTAAAATTAAATACGCAGCTTTGAAAGAAGATTTTGATTTGCCTGTTTTCCGAGTTGGCTTTTTGCAAGGGTAAGAACTGCCAGAACCCTTTTTTTTACCCCCGGATAGTCAACTGTTTCCGTTCCGACATGTACCATCAGCTGCAAAATTCAGGCAGGACACCTGCAAATGGTGAACTGAAGTCTGCAGGTGTGGCTGCAATCCAAAATTCATGCCCGAGTCATTTTTCAGCGGCTGAGATTGCAGCTCCCCTGTCAGATACAAAGGTTTGTTTCTCTGGGTGCAGCACAAATTGTGTAATTCACTGTAAATGTTTGCAACTCGTAGTTCTAATAACATATGGTTTGGAATATCTTTCGTCCAAGGGACTTGAGAATCATTCCAAATAATGAGTGGACAGGGGGATTTACAGTGAGCGCTCAACTAATGTGTGGCAAAAATTGGTACAATAATGGGCTGCAGTAGGTGGGGGTTTCTAGGTGACTCCAGCAAGTGTGCAGGACAACTGAAAGCAAGATGCCATAATCAGCTGGAAAATGCTCTCTTCCCCTTTAAACATATTGTTTGCATATCTTTTGTCATGCGTAGATATTTATTCAGCACAAACTAACCAGCTCATGCCTTCATGAATCATTAAATTCTTGTACTGCACAAGCGAATGGGAACCCAGGTCAGCGTTGCTGGAATTCTTGGATAAAACAAGTGCTGAAAGTTTTCCACAGCGAGGATGACTTTGGGTAACATGAAGCTGAGTGATGATCAGCGTAGACAGACTCTGGCCCGCCTGGGCCAGGGAGCTCACGCGGGTGCATCCCCCGTTTCCTCTCGGAAGGGCCCTGTCTGGCGCGGTGCAGTGTAGGAGTCTGCGGGCAGAGCTCCAGCCGCTGGTTTGTTCACTCGTTTTCCATCAGAGAGAGGTCTTCTCGGGCAGGGCTGGTGCCAGTTTTGTT
>Ga0181612_138714_pt1 | contig 12936 bp, 4 predicted proteins | sample HoacroProtozoa21_FD_119630 | JGI IMG/M metagenome (GOLD analysis project Ga0181612, IMG submission 119630) | Hoatzin crop microbial communities from Cojedes, Venezuel. Combined Assembly of Gp0051906, Gp0051904, Gp0051908 | reverse complement strand
GGAAGCTATTAGGGGACTGCTTAGACCTCAGCGGTTCTCTCCTGTGCATCTGAAGAAGTCAGGCTGGCCTGTGCTATCGTTATGCGATGACAAGGGCAGATGGACACAAAATTGAGATTATTATTCTAAAATTGCTTTGTCTACTTTCTGCGTTCCTACTGTTAGCATAATCAATACTTCAGTTTTAAGAAGACTGATTGCTCTTCGTTGCTAATTGCACGCTGGTACTGAAAGAAACCCAGCTGGACCTGCAGTGTACAAATGGTTAATCTGCAGAAAGTGGTAGCCTTAGGAGAGAGGAAATTTCGTTCTTCCTGGACCTGACTGGGAAATGGTCTTCTCTCTTTCTGTGTTCATCTTGCAATCAGCTTTTTCATGTTTTGGGCCTAATCCAGTGAGATGTTGCTGGTAAATGACAAAGCAGTAAACAGTCAAGTGGCACGGCAACAGAGACCACAAGATTTGGCTCGGCTGCGTCCCTGCCAAGGCAGTACATCTTCGAAGGCAACAAACAAATTGGCTGCCTTGTGGGACAAGAGATGTGCCCCTCAAGAGAGCTATTCCAGCTATTACTGGGGCTTTAGTAACGCCTCCTGTGCCTGAGGGCAGGGACAGTTCTGGGGCTTTTTTAAGGACTGAGCATATGGGCACTCAGGACTCAGCGTACAGAGCTCATCCGAAATGTATCTTGTGGCTGGAGAATATGTGGTTGGGGATGTAAGTGCAGATGTTTAGCACCCTTCATCTCTTTACTGTGGGTAGAGAACCTCGGTAGGGGCATCTTCTTCGATCGCTCTGTGCAGTTAGTTTTCTGAATGATGATATATCCCTTTGGCTACAGCTGAACATGTGAGATGTTGAAGATCCAGATGTCTTCTGTCAAACTTCCATTAAAAAACAAGCAAAACAGCAACCTTAGCTGCTGCTGAAGGCATGTCATCACTGGTAGAGCCTGGCTGAGCTGATCTAAAAAGTCATCCCAAGACTTTTTTTTTTGTGATAGAGGCTGTCACTCAGTTGGGTGCTGAGCTCCCTATTTTGCATCTTCGTCCTGGAGCAAGGTCCTCCACCCCAGCAAGATTTCACAGAATGGGAGCTTCTCTCTATTTGGAGCTTAGGCCCTTTTCCCCACAGAACTCTCCATGTCCCGAAATCCCTGGGTCCTCAAACCCACATACCCCACACCCTCTCCTCTGTCCCGTCTCATCCCTTTTTCTCTGATAAAGTGATGTGTCACCAACCAAAGGGAAGAAAAGTGAAAATATGTCTTGTTTTCGGCGTGTGCCAGTGGTAGAGCACAGGGGCCAAGCAGAAGCCACCATCTCTGCTTGGTGGAAAGGAGTAGGAGCAAAGGAAGGGGAGGCAGAAACACGGCTGCAGGTCCAGGTGGCTCAAAGTAAGGCTTGCTCAGGCCTTGTAGGCTCAAAGAGCAGCACAGAGAAGAGGTCAAGATTAGGGTCACGGACATCCTCATGCTATGGTACCATCAATACGTTTGGTATTGTGTTTGGTTTGCTTGTTTTTTACCACCTTTGGTTTGCATCTTGCTAGCAGTGGGCCTGGTGTAGCTCATTGCTATCTGGGAGAGTGTCCATCTGAGCTTCCGCCCCACGTCCGAGGCAGCCTGGAGAATTCTTGACGAACGCATTGACCACTCTCAGAAAAGTGCTATTTCTCCTCAGAAAGCTCTGCAAGCTTCCGCAACTCTGTTCTCTAGTTGGCACCGTGGAAGAAATAATTTGTGGGTTAGACCTTAAAACAATCCGGTATCGACCTTCTGATTCCAGACCTTCCTACACCACAAACAGTAATGGTTATAAATTTATAAACTATGAAAAATTAAACATGCAGTGAACTACAGCAGCACTTTAAAAACAACACATTGAAAGTTGGCACATACTGCTGAGATTACTCAGATACTTTCATAAACGTGGGGAGCTGCAATCCACTTGCCCAGCACCGGTAGACGATTCATTTATTGTTAATAGTAAGAGTAGTAGGAATTGCTTGTTAGTGGAATGTTAGGAAACTAGTCAGCTTGGTCAAGACTTTTCAGAAGTGCTTAGACTTCCACAGTGTTTACTGGGAAGTGGAGAACATGGGATAGAAAGTCCTCCTGGAAATCTAGGCACAAGTCACATGGCGTACAGTTTTGTTTCAATCCGCCTGTGTGCCAGATGTTCAACCAGGAGATTGCAAGCATGTTTCTGGCTGCACACCACTTAAAAGCTGCAATCAGGAATGTTTTTTAAAGAAGTTCATCATTTAATAGAGCTGTGGGTCTATATTTATGCCCATTCTTGGAGAGACTGAGGATTTTTGTGATAGACTGCATTGTCAGAACAGCCAACCTGAAGTTGGGAAGTTGCTGGCTGTCTTTGTTTTCTTTGTGGTAGTCTGCATAACCACTTAAGTCTGTTGGGTTCAAGAAATAAAAGACTAAATTACTTCGTGCAGCCTGGGTTTTTTTTTGGTCCAGCTTTTGTTATCACCCTGATGCTGACCATGTCAGAGCCTCTGAAGACTCGATGCAGCAGGTATGTTTTGCCATAAAGATCTGCTGTTTCCTTAACTTGGGTTCCTCAACTCAGTGACTGCCAGCTGGACACAGAGCTTCCTTCCTTCCTTTACTCTCCTCCTGGACCTGTAAATTTCTGGATTCTAGTTTAGATATACTGCTATAGTAAATAAAATCTGAAATGCTGACAGCTGAGTGTGAACCATAAGCTTCAGACCAAGTGTCTGAATGACACTTGGATGAAGGAGAATTTGGAATGACAACCTAGGTACATGTAATTAGTAGGATTAATGGAAGACTTTTTAAAAAACCTTTTTGTTTTGATAAATGATTATTTGCAGTCTGACAATGACCTCTTTATTTTTTATTTTTGGCTTTTTAGTCTTGAAATGGTACTTTGTTCATAAATGTTGCCTTTTTTTGGTCCAAAATAGTAGCAGGGATGTGGGTCAAGACTTCATCCAACTGGAAACAAAATTAATACACTGGTTCCAATGACCTTGATCTAAATAACCTATTCTGTATCCCATTTCTTTCTAATTATAAAAACCCCCCAAACTCGAGCTCTGTTTTTCTAAAATTCTTGGAAAGATTGAAGTTTTTCTGCTCATGCACATAAACATGTGCATGAAAAATGAATATGTTACTACTGAAGTAATCCAGAAGCACTGAAATATTCCTGGCATGTAAGCCGTGGGGGAAACCCAATGCATCTAAGAGAGGTTTGCAGCTATCAGCTTTGTAAAATAAGGTCTTGTTGTCATACTTCTGGGCCTCTGGAGACGCCTGCAATGCTTTATTGAGGCTAGAGAAAGGTGAAATGGAATCGTGTTTTACAGAATGAACTCCAGTGGCAACTGTAATGGTAGTTCATGATGTACCAGGGTATATTTAGCCTTTTGAGTGTTTGTGCTAATGATAAGCCCCAAATGCTACTTAAAACTCACACATGCTTTAAAAAACTGATAATGAACTGCTTTCAGCTGTGAATGTTGGACTTTTGCAGGATAGAACTAAAAAATGGTGCTTTAAGGTTAAATAAGTCAATTAGTAAAAGGACTGTTATCCTACAGCTGCCTGGTAATGACAGTAGATGAAATGGTCCACATAAGATATGTCCTAAGGCAAACCATTCTGATCCCTTACTAAAAAAATGAGAAAGGTCTGTGATCTTAGAAAGTTTGATTACATTATTAATGTATAAAATGTTACATACCTTTGCACTTCAATTTTTCTCTGTCTTTACAATAGCTCATTAATCCTCATCAGATGCAGGCTTATAGGTCTTCTCATAATTTATGTCTCCTACCGTTTGTTTCAACTATCCAACAATGAGAATAATTATGCTTGCCTTTTGGTATTCTTTGTTTTCAGGAAACAATGCATCAGGGAGGCTGTTTCAGAGACGCAGACTTTTGCAGGCAGCTAGCCAAAAGAGGCAGAAGTCTGAAAACAGAGCTTAAAAAACTTCAGGTGATTCTTCCCTCATTTGTAATTGCAGAGCCCACTGAAGTAAGCTAGATTGATTTTCTGCTTGTAAGGGCAAGATCTAGCCATTTTTCTTCAATTTTTCTTTCCTTCTTAATAGTTTATACTATTTCTTATGTTGGACATCAGAAATCTACTACTTGGAGCTGGTTGCATGACTTCTGGTTGATAGTGCCCAGAACAGCAAACTAGAGAAGTTTATAACTTTGCTAAACTCAGCGGCTGAAGTTCTTTGGACTGCAGGTCTCCCAGAGACTCATCCTACTTTCTACAAGTTTGTTCCTGGCCTTTCTGAGAAACAGACTGGAGACAAGCATATCGTTCTGCAGCTTAAGAAAAAATCAGTCCATTTGTGTGTATATCTGTGTGAGAAGCAAGTCTGGAATGTCCAGGTGCTAGAAAAAAAACGCTCAAAGGAGAGTTGCCTATCTATGAGGTATATCTCTTCTATTGTTTTCATAAAAACAAATCTGAGCATAGTAATAGTTATTGTCCTATGAAAAATCAGTTTACATGTGCTCAGTGGCAACCCACCTAGCAGCTAATTTTTTCCAAGGACCCCTTTCACGCCAAAGACATTCCACCTCTTTGTTGGTCTTCACCTTCAGGCTGGAGAGGGCTGTTTGGTCCTGACATGGGACTCGGTAAGACTTTATCTGGAGTTACCGCACTTGGGCACTGCAGTGCTAGATACAGGGACAGAGATGGTAGAAGTGGCAACAGACCGCTGAGGAGACTGCAGGAGGACCAAACAGTTTCCACACTGAAATGGAGCAGGACTTGGCCTCGCAAGCACAGGAGTGAGAACAGAAGAGCAGTGACAGCACAAAGAGAAATGGACCTGCACAGTGGCATGAGCCGGAGAAGAAAAAAGGGTAAATATGTTGGAATGACAGGAACAGGCTACCGGCACAGAGCAGAAGAGCCCATGGTAACTTTAAAACACTTCTTACCAAAGAGGAGGTGAGTGCATGAGTCCAGTATGCCTCAGATGAAGAGTTTGTTAACTAATTAAGATTTCCCATACAGGAATTTGTTCGGTCTGTTTTTGAGAGGAACTAGACCTTCTGGATTCTTACAGGCATGTAATTGCTTTTTCCTTCATAGTCTCTGTCTGCTGGATGAGTTTATTGACTGCATTTTAATACCTTCTGAAGAACCACACAAAAAAACCTTCATGGTACTCTGGTCTCCATGGCAAAGGTTCTGCTGCTATTGCTTTTGAATATGAATTTCAGGATATAGTACTGATAATCCTTTTAGTCTGTCTAGGAAACAAAAAAATAAGAAGTAGACGTTAACTCAGTGTTGCAGGTAATCTCCTTATTAGACTTGTATGAGAATAAATGTTTCAAAGAGAAAAAGCATTCAAGAATGGCTGTTTCATCTTTCTAGGGTCTCATATAGTCTGAAGTGCCATATCTTGACCATATAAAAGGACTGAGCAAGTTTTTGGTTACCTTATATTAGCAATACCCTTATCCATCTCCTATACCCTGTTAACACCTGGGTAAATCTTATCCATTTATAACAAAAGAGAGCTATAACATGCAGTTTCGGTTCACTCCACCGTGTATAAGCAGAGTCTGCTTTAAATAGGTCATAATAACCATTTAGATTTGAAGGAAAGTTGGCAGGAATGCCTTCTGCTAGGTGACCTTTGCAAGTGCGTCTGCTGCTGCTACACGTAGTACCTAAGAAGATGGAGTTTACTGTACTGGTTCTCTCCTGAGAGCTGGGGAAGAGGACACAGCAGCTCTTTGAGGCTTGGCAGAAGATAACCAGAAATGTCACTGCCCAATTCATTCCTGCCAAATACAATTAGAACTTTTGCTGGGGAGAAAATAATTTAGGGGTTGCACTTAAATCTTAGAAAGGAATTGAAGACACGTGAAATATTTCATTTTCAGCAGCTGATGCTGTAAACAGAATGCAGATACTAGTAATAGAGTAGAATTTGGGTTTGTTTTTGCAATGAATACAAGGTATAAAGTGTTTATTGACTTAAAAAGAAAAACCGAACAAACAGAATAAAGAAGAAAGCATGCACGGCTGCTTTGAAGGAAAGAATGTTTTTATTTCATACTTTGAAGAAATTGTTCAAGTAGTTCAGCCGTGTAAAAGTGTGACCCCTCTAATGCTGCCAAGGGCAGTGAGATCAGGGATAATCTGCTGAGGAAATGCAGCTCACGCAAGCCAAAGAGAGAGTTTTAAACTTACAACACCGATTTTTCCAAGAGTGGAGCATATGCAGAAGGAGACACTTGTACTGTTCTTTGCTTGGTGAAGAATCCCGCTACCTGTTTTGAGGAACATTCTCTCCACTCGTTGCTGTAGTTCCATGTGGATGTGAGGGACAATCTGACGTATCTTCCTCCTTCATACTCTCCTTTCTTCCCAGGTAAAAGCTCCGTATATGAGTGGCTTTAGGAAGACTACATAAAAGTTACATTGCATCTTGCATGATTCTTCTTCCAAAAGAATTGCAGGACGACTGCCTGAAAAAAGGGTAGACCAAATTGGTGCATTGCAGCATCATTATATGGTGATACAGAAATCCATGCTCTCATCAGTGCCGTGGTAATGGGTGATGTGCATGTGCCAGCCTTATCATGAGTCTGAGGGTGTGCAAGTTCTTATTCATATCAGTGTGATATTGTAGTGCCCTTGTACACCGCTGCGTGCACCCTCTGACTCCCAGTTTCCAATGTAAATTTTAGGCAGTGCTTCTTCTACATAATAGAAGTGAGGAGGAAGAAGAATGAATGGAGACCATTTCCTCCTTACCTGTCCCTTGCAGATTGGTGTTGCCAGGTCTGTGTGGTTCTGTGAATACCGAAGGGAAGAGTCGGAAAGAAGGGTTCTGTTGCATGGGGTCCTAGGGTCCTCACATCAGCTTGAGACAGATGAAGTCTCATAGAGCAGGCCTTTCTAATCAGGGAGAGAGAGATACCCCCTTTAACACACTGCTTCTCTTAAAATGTCATTGACTTCTTGTTGGAATATTATAGTATCTCTTTTTTGTATCTGTGTTGTGAAAATCTCCAGTGAAATCGCTCAACACTCCCTCACAGTTCCAAATATAAGATCCTATTTAAAACAGTCCACTTCAGAGGGTCCTAACCCCTGAGAGGTTTTCTGTGCGACGTGGAGGCACCCTCTGGCCATGCCTAGGTTTGTGCTTCCAGACTTCTTGTCTGCATCGAGAGCGAATCTGGTCTTCAGGATGACTTTTGCTAGGACAGTGCGAGCATAGATATTAAGTAGTATAGAGTATTAAATGACTTTTTGTTTAAGCACTTCAAGTTATAATGTAAATATATTTATGGCAGTTAGTGAAGAACTAGTACACTACAATAAGGGCATCACAGAAAAGCTCACAGGCAGGATTTGGATGACGTGATAATTCACTCATGGAGCACCCACTGAACAGTGAGGATAAAAGGTAATCTTGAATAGCTGTCCATTTAGTGATTGCTGCCCACCTTGTAAGCTCAAAGAGGAACAGGTCCTGCAGAAAAAAAATGAATGTGATAATGCTATAAATAATAATTAGTGAAAAGGAAGGGAGCCTGAGAGAAAGCTATACTGACAACTTTAATTCTGACTTTAACTTAGTGCTTGACTATGTATCATTAATGTTCTTTTGAAATAGTTCTGGTGTAGACAATCCAATGTTTGTCCATGTACAGACACCCTCTTTGCAAACCCCTGTAGTCCAAAGATTAATTCTTCAGTTTTATGTGGGGGCAGGGGGGAAGCTCCCTTTGTACTTAGGTCCTTGAAATGATTCTGTCAGGTTTTTCCCCTTGGGGAGGTATGAGTCAGTGAAAACGTGGGATTATAGTGGAAGGTCTCCTCTGTATAGTTTTGACTCTTACAAGTATTGCCGTTCTGGAATTCACTGATGACTAAAGAGCAGCCACTTCTGAGTGACTGCTGAACATAGTCCAGGTGCCCCATAGGTCAACTTAAAACAAAAATAAGGAAAGCTTTATTTATTTAAAACTGCAGCAAAACCAGATTTAGGTATTTGCTACTGAAACTATCAAGGTTACTATTATTTTACCTATGATTTTTGTTCATCTACAGGGATTATTCCTCTAAGACTTGTACAAGAACATAACTAATGTTACTTAAACTCTTTCGAGTTCATTTGGTCTGTGGTTTTGTCTTATGCTTTCTTCAGTCTCATAGAGAGTTTATCAGTGCCCTCTCTTCCTAAGCTCTGATTCCCCTTTCTCCATATATTTCTTTGTAAGCTTAAAATGATTTCCTAGCGTATGAGCTGGCATCAACATTTATTTTGTAAAGGCAATAACATTGCATTCTAAAGCACCTTCCTATTCCATGGACAACAGACTAGGGGAGTCTTTACATCTTATTCTCATCTTTGCCCTGTGACTTATTTTGGCTGTAGTCACTCAACACTTCGATTCTCTTGTTTTTGAAGTCTCCCCTAGAGCTATTTGTGCTACAGCTGAAGTCTATAAGGTCAAAATACCAATTTTCTTGAGTGGGCAGAGATGGTATACCTATTGTAGCAGAGAAAAATGGTTGGGCTATACTTCTCTGCATCTCAGAGTTTGTTTCTTCACCCTGCTGTATGACTGCTTTGCCCCTTCTGGGAAGAGAAACCACCCAGACACAAGTAAGTGGAACTCACAAACTTAAGAACACACCGAGTTAGAAAGAGATTCTGCAAGAAAGAAAAGTAACCTTCATGATAATCCTCAAGCGTTAAGGGATGAGCCACTTTTTAGCACTTTGCCCTTCAAAGCACTCACTCCGTGTCATTGTAGTACCAGACATCCTTGCTTTGTTCAGGAATCAAGTCTCCAGTGCTGTGTTTGACACATTTCTTCTTCATTATCATGGTACTGGGGTTTCAATTCCCCTTTCTTCCAACCTGACTGACTGACTCTGGTCAAGTTTTTAGCAGTTTTGAGGTGCTTCTCTTAGCAATGTGCCCAGGGTGTTGGTTTTGGTCTCTATGTTATCTTTATATTTACCCTATCAGCAACACTTTTGCTCCTGGCTGGTGATATTGGTATGCTCATAGCACCCAGGTATGTTCCTTCTTTCTTGTCTGCTCACATACTCATCCATAATTCTGTTTCTACCTCCCTTATCTCCCTCTTGGAGAGATACAACCACTTTAAAGATAACAAAAACAGAAGTTCTTTTCTTCCCCTCTGATTCTCACTATTCACCTTTCCTTTCTCTCTAGCAACGTTTTTTGTCATTTTTGTTGTTACTGCCAAGAAAATACCTTTTTAAAAAACAGTGGTGCTCTGCTCTGGACCCTTCTCTCCCACACTACCATAACAGGCATGCATATTTTTAAGCGCAGTTCACTGTGAGTGTTAATTTTGGTTCAGTGGATAAGCCCTTTCCTCTGTCTCTTGTTTTGTGCCTCAACATCAGCCATATTATCTATACCTATTTCTTTGTTTCCCTACCTACCCTCTGCAGTCTCTTAAAGCTCATGAAAATCAGACTGATTTTTCACTTTTTGCTGTTCCCCATGATCCCCATCTTTTCTGAAGACTACCTATTGTTAGTCTAATATTCTTACCTTATCCTTATTATGGCTGTTCTGTTTATTCTTCTCAGCTCCCTCACCGCCTGCCAATTCAATCTTTTTGTTTTAGTACACTTTTCTCCTTCCTTGCTTTTTCTACATCGTGCTTTTCTTTGCTTGTCCTTTGGAATGATTTCATTAACTCCTTTCACTTCTTGTTTTTTTCCATAGTTCAAATATCTTCTTAGAACGAGTTTCTGTGTTTTGCTACTTAATCCCAAGCATACTGTCTCTCATGGATCAGCATTGCTTGTTTTCTTTACTAGGCTATACGACCCTGGAAGGTGTTGAGCTTCCCTGATGTTTTTATGTTTTTGTTGTTGTTTGTTTCTTTATGTAATCCTCCTCCAAGTGTCGTATTGGAAACAGTTACAAGGGATATGGGCCTTTTATTTCCAGACTCACCATTATTCTGTTTCAGCTCATAACTAGGGTAATTTTAGGATTATATTTTCCAGAAAGACAAAAATATAAGAAGACTTATTTAGAAAGGGATCAAAGATAGAAGAACTCACAAGCAATTTTTTTAGTGCCTGAAAAAATATTGTATTTGGCAATCCAGCTGTGGAAGGGAAAGGAAAACTTTGGAGAAGATTCATAGGCTCAGCTAAATGTCACACCTTGGGCTGCAGATAGTTTCTTGGCCTTTTTTTATCCGATGCATTTTCATCCCAAGTGCCAAATACAGCTGGTCACAGATTTCAGAAGTGCTAAATGAGCCACAAGGAGAAAGAAAAACACTACAAAACTGTGCATCATGGGTGCCTGGAAGCCTGGAGGCAGAATCCAACTGTGAAAGTCAAAGTAAAATACTTCTGGTTTGGGGATTCACCATATTGTTTAGGGTCCTGATTTCATCTGGAGTCTTTCTGTAGTTGATGCAACAGCTCCTGCAGAGATGCTTTTGGTGCAAGTCTCCCCTTTCACTGAAAAAACCCGTTTTTCTAACCTTTACATCTCTAGAGGAAATAACATTTCATGTGCCTATGCCTGAAATGTTCATAAACCAGAATGTGGTTGTTGTATGAATTCTTTTAAATTTTTTTTTTTTATTATATTATTATTTTAAAATCCATCTTCTTGGTTTGGGGGACAGATGAGTTGTCATTTGCTGTCACAATCAGGGTTTGACAGTACTGAATGCAAATACCTCTCTTTCCTACCAGAGGTGGGGAGATGTGGAAGGATGATTTCCTTTGGTAGGCCTTTGCAATAGGAGGGAGCGAGGGAGAAAGGAGTATTTCCATAGGAAAATCGCTGATGGAGCTGGATTTATATGACACAATTACTGGGGGAAAGGCCCCATCATGTACAGACTGAAAAAGCTGGGAGAGAATGATGAGAAACTGTTTCATGTGGAGGCATGCCTGAGAGGATAAAGATCTCTTAAAATGCTCTGAGCTGTAGCTAAGTCTGGAGTGGGCTTATGTCTCTGGTTCAGAGGTGTGAGGCTTGGAGACCTGTAATCAAGTACGCGGGCTCTTTAAAGACCTGGAAGGATGGCTGGCTCCCATGTGCAGTTCAGTGATCCACAGCTGCAGGGATTTAGACCGAGCATTTGGTTTCCTGTCTGGCTTATGGGAACAGGCATAGAAAGAGCAGGGAGAATGACGGTGCTTCTCAGAAAGGGAAAGGATGTGCCTATGGTAAGGGAAGCCTGAGGGTTCCTGGTCTTCACTGTATGGAGCTGCCCTGGGCTTTTGATGGGGGGAGGAAGGGACAGGTGGGGGAGTCAAACAATAAGGGCTGGTCAGGAAATTTCTCAGTAGGGTGTCGTGATGCTCGTTATCCTGGAAGGTGAGACCAGTCTGTGGCCACTTTCAATATGTTATTAAAACAGCGGGCCTAGTTCAGGACCTCTGATAGCCAGTTTACTGCTGCCTGCTTGACACCTCAGAAAGAAGCCTGGATGCAGAAGTAGTTCGGCCCATGTAGGGGAATTCTTTAGTTTGAATGTCAGATTGCAGAACACAGCTGTAGAGCTTTTGGACCTCGAGCAGTATGTGTGGGTGCTGCTATGCTTAACCAGGCAGATTTGTGTCCGGGGGAACATCTGTCGTGTGGTCCCCTGAAGGATGTAGACAGGCCTGAAACTGTGAGATGGATGTAGACTTATGAAACTGATCTGCATGCAGGACTCAACACGTGGAGCTTTTTCTGTCTCCTGCCCTTCAGGGTGTTGTACTGTCTGCACTCCCAGAATGGCTCTGGAAAGAATTGGTCTCCAGGAGAAAAATCTCTCTGAAATATAGTTTCTTCCATGCCCTGAAAGAGTGTTCATGCAGACTCACAGCTGGGTTGTATTAGCAACAAATTATAGGAAATGGCGCATAGTCTGGTTGGGCTAATTTGGGATTAAAGGGTGGGAGAGAAGAGATTTGCACAGGCTTCACACCTACCACCAATAGCAGGGGAATATTTGTTTCAGGGTGCCTGCACACCTCTCTGGGCAAAAGTCACAATGTGGCATTCTGTTGTGTTAGCAATGGATACCTATTTTCCTCATTGTCTTCTTGCACAGACATATTCAAAAGCCATTAAATCCTTATGCAGATTTTAGTCATTTCAGTCCAAACTATGATCCTGAGAACCTTGCGCTTGTTGCCATCTAAGCTTGGAGACTACTGAGTTCTTCTGTCTTCTCTCCTCCTCTTCCCTGGCATTTTGCTTCCCTGAAATGTACCTGAATGAATGTCTCCCCATACATAGAGACACAATCACTTCAGTGTCATAGAACCATGGAATACTTCAGATGGAAAGGACTTCTGGGTGTTACAGAGATCAGGCTCCCTCTTGCAGTCATAATATTCGCGACACTAGGTCAACTGTGGCTCTGCCTAGCCAACTCCTCCTGTAAACCTCTGAGGATGGAGAATCCGTGCTGTCTCTGGGCAGTGTGTTTCAGTGCTGTGCCACACTCTTCTGTGGAGGAAATATTTCTTAATGTCCGACCTAAACCTCACAAAATGTAACTCGTGGGTGTTCCCCCTGGTGTTATTGTCTGGCACTGCAGGGAAAGGTTTAGCTGTGTCATCATTGCAACTGTCTTTCAAGTTCTTGTAAGCTGCTGTGACATCTCCGCTTCACCACTTGGTTGCAAAACCAAAGCCCAGCTCCTCTCAACCTCTCGTCGCAGGTCCTGTGTTCATGGACCCTGATTTATCTGGTAGCCCTCTGCCAGTGCCTCTTCTCTTTCTCCAGATCCCTGTTGGACTGGGTTCCCACAGCTGGCCGCAGTCTATTCCAGGTGTGGTCTCACCCGTGCTGACCCGAGGGGGAGAGTGACTTCCTTGGATATGTTGTCCATGGCCCTCCAAATGTGACCTGGTGTAAAGTTTACTGTATG
>Ga0181612_134969_pt1 | contig 12936 bp, 11 predicted proteins | sample HoacroProtozoa21_FD_119630 | JGI IMG/M metagenome (GOLD analysis project Ga0181612, IMG submission 119630) | Hoatzin crop microbial communities from Cojedes, Venezuel. Combined Assembly of Gp0051906, Gp0051904, Gp0051908 | reverse complement strand
GCTCTCCCTTTGTCTACCCAGCCAGTCATGTCATCATAGAAAGCTATTAGATCGGTCAGGCATGATTTCCCCTTGGTGAATCCATGCTGACTACTCCTGATAGCCTTCTTTTCTTCCATTTGCTTGATGATGACCTCCAGAATGAGCTGCTCCATCATTTTTCCTGGGATGGAGGTAAGGCTGACTGGCCTGTAGTTCCCTGGGTAAGAGAAACAACAAACACTCCAGAAAACAATAAAGGAACAGAAAAAAAATGTATTGCTTTTAATTACCCCAAAGTTTTAGACATGCAGAAGTATTGTAAAAAACATGCTCATAGGTTGAAACCTGGTATATCAAGTTGGTAGACAATGGCAAGGTTTTACAGTTTAATTCAGAAAACCACAGGAAATCCCACCCAAACCCCAAACTCGAAACACAGACGGGACACGCTGCCACAATTCTAACCAGTTACCAGATGTGGCACTGAAGGGTGAGCACTCAGCTCACCGCCCAAACCAGCGACGTGCCAGGCCCCGGAGGGCTGCCTGCCCTGCCAGCCCAGCGCCCGGCCGGCAGCCCGGCTCAGGCTCCGCTGCCCAGATTGGAGCACCTGTTCATTTACTGCTTCTACCACGCATCAGCCCCTGCGTCTCACGGCGTCTGCCAGCCCGGCACCGTGCAAAATGATTTTCCACGGAGCTGTTAAAACCTTAGAATCACAATCAGCCACATATTTCAATGGGAAGTGAAGACAGAACAAAATATTTATCTGTCTGAAATTTCCACTGAAATCAAAAGGAAGGGGGGAGGGAGGGCAAAAATAATTTTCTGAGTTGAACTTGGGACAAAAAAACTGTAAGGACAAGGAGCTTAAAGTATAGATCAATATTACATCTATTAGCATACCTTCTTTAGCACTTCCCTGCTCTATTTCATTTCTAGTTTATATTTTAATAGTTCTAACAATAACCTTTTGGCCAACTTAACCTTCCATCTGAACTACTGAACTATCACATTCAATTTTTGTAACAGCTATCTAGACACAGATACTGCATTTTAATTATAGGCAGCAACAGTCTTTCTGCCATTACAACTGAAATCTATCCAGACTAAACATTTGAGATTTTGCATTTATCGTTTTAAACGGATGATGGCAGAGTATTTTTAAAAAGGAGCTTCTCCCTGATTGCAGCAGGTGGCAATAGCTCTGCCCTGAAGCGCTCAGGGAATCTGGTGCTTCAGAAGGGGATGGAGCAGCGCAACCCTGCCCGCGCACGGTGCGCTGGGGAGGCTCCCAGTAACACCAACCAGCAGAGCTATCCCGCGAATGTTTCTTCCTCTGTCAGCCCCTAAATTCACTGGGAACCACTAACGTTGTAACCGAAAATGGAGTCCCAAGGAGATTTAAATAATACTCTAAGACCATTTATAACAAAGTAATTATTTCACGCTTGGTTCAGGAGAGTGAGCACTTTAACATAAAGTGTCGCTCTGCTTTGATTTGTGCATGCAGGTACAATGCCTATGCCAAATCTAAGGAATTTCATAAAACACAGAAATGATAAGCAGTTACACTATCTCTAGTTTATGACATTTATAAATGCTAGGTACCAAAGCTTTCATTGTTACATGAAACTCATAGTTTGGGATCTGGCAGTAGGAGAACTCAGCAGAAATCAAAGTAATCATCTATTTTCCATGGCCTCTGACAACTAAAAAGAACTTTACATAAATAAGTGCTTTTTAGCAATAGTTATTTTGCCAAGAAAATATGCTAAATGGGAACACACATCATCTGAATCACAGGTCTGAAAAACTAAATAATCATGCAGAGCCTCAAACGCATCTCTCATTATCATCTATGCGAAGCTAATGTGACAGCTGTGGAAAGCTACAGGAAAAAAGAAAGTCTATACATCCTACAAGTGAGCAGAAATGCCCAAAGTGCTGCTGTTCCGAAGTACGCCCTGCCGTCGAACAGACTGCCCATTTCCTAGCCTCTACTAGCCAACGAGATGAGTTAAAATAAGGTCACGACTTTAAATCAAATTAATCAATAATTCCAGCTCATCTTGTGCCAGGGAGGAATTGATCTCACTGCCTCCATGCTCAAGGAAATGAACCACACATGCAGACAGCACATACAATAATTTATATGAATTAAACTCATCAAACATATTGAATTATTCAACGGTCCTAATGCAGAAATGTGTTAATTTACTTTCCCTAAAAAAGAAAAAAAATACTCTGAAAACTTAATCCTTTTAAGAATGGAATATCAGATGATGTGATTATTGAAGAATTACTCATTGTGGAAAAAAGGTGTGTAAGATTTGTATTAGGGATGCTGTTAAAGGTACAAGCTGCTGCACAGAGGGCTGGGTTCAACCCTGCTGAATGTTCTTCATCCATAAAAATCGCCAACTACATGCATCTTTCAAAAATATCTTCTGCCTCCAAAACAGAGAAAATTTCTATTTAGTAAATTCATTTCAGAGTGTAAAAACATAAAGGAATCTGCTGAGACAATTTTCAATGAGGATTTTTATTTAAATCTGAACCTCAGAGTCAGTAACTGAATACACGTGGAGAACAACTACTGGAAATATTCCTCTCTCAGAAAAAAAAAAATAAAATCCACATGCTCCCAAATATGAGTCAGTTCCTTTTGCTCTGCCTCCAAGGCAGAAGGGGAAATCCCCCGCTCTCTCCCAGCAGTAGCTCCCTGCATATTCCTGCTCTCTGGCGAAGCATCCTCCTCCGGCCGTCGCTCCCATTCCCTCGGTGGAGAAGAGCACCAGGGCCACGCTCTGCCCAGCCGAACACCGCTCCTGGGAGAACCCCCCCCCGGTGAGGCATGGGTGCCTTTCAGCCTGTCCCTGAATGGTGAGCAGCTGAAGAAGCTAATTAGCAGCAGGCTCCTATGGGCAATAAAAGACTCTTCTCTCCAATGCACATTTCGTAAGAGAGGGAGAGAAAAGCTGCAGGAATTATAGAAAAGCTGCAGGAATTATCCACATAGTCTAAGCACACTGGCAAGAGACTGTCAGTTCTCTCATGTACGTTGGCATTTTTTCTTCCTTCGCTTTCCTGCCAGTCTCCTTTGTTTTCTAAGAGCAAACATGCTTTTTAAATGGGAAACAAGATCAGTTTATCCTAGTCCCGTCTCAGCTGACCAGAGAATGGCTGAAATGAGCAAAGAGTTTGCTCCTACAACAGGATGTAAATTCAAATTTCAAACACCACTGCTTCTTCTTCCTTGGACCACTTTTAAGTGGTGAAGAGCGCTCACTCAAACAGTTTTCCATTTAAATAACACAATTTTTCCTGACACAAACCAGCATTTGGGAATGTTTTAGCTCCAGGGCCACTTTTGCTTTTCTATTCCAGTTACCTCAATGCTATAGCATCTGAAGTAGTTGTTACAGCATCTAACCCAAGCAGCTGTCAGCAGCTGCCTCTTCATCATTTTAAATAGTAATTCAAGTAAGACCGTGAAGCAGTGTTCAGCAGCAAACTGCAACACAAGCAAACAGGTAGAGAACAGCACAAATGATGTTCCAAACTAGCCAGACCTGCTTTAAAATCCTATTTTGTGCTGGGTGTCTCTAACAAATAAGTTCTGTCTTCAGCATACAAACTAAATGTTTTCAGAGTCAGAATACAGTCACTCCATAACAGGACTGACTAGGACTATATTTTGTCCTTCCTTTCAAGCATCCAGAATTTTTGTCCTTCCTTTCAAGCATCCAGAATTTGCCATTGGTTGAGTAGATATAATGAGTTAGAGCTATTAATAGCAATTCCTAAGTAATCACCCTAAAGGAATGTAAATAGTTTCAGTTTAGATTATCTTGTTGGTCTGCTCATTATTTGACCTGAAATGTGGGTACAACACACAAAGGACCTTAATTGTTCAGGCATTAGATTCAGTCAAAAATAAAATAATACAAAATGGGTTTTCTTCCCCTTGAAAACAAATATGAAGAGACTGTATTGTCTGTTAACATTACAAAAAAATCCCCTCCTCAATTTAAATTATTCAAGTACATATATAGATTTTACCACATTTGTAAACGCTTAAGGAGATCTTATAATGGTTATCAGTCCCACTATGTAATAATTCCCTTTTAAAAGAACTTAAAAACCTGATGCCTCGAAGATTTGAGCAGGAAGGCTGAAAGGATCAGAACATTAAAATTGCACTTATTTTGCTACCTGCTCCTGCATCACCAAAAGCATAGGATTCATTTATGAGGATACAATATTCCGCATCACTTTACCCTTCTATTCTTCCTATTTGCTCTTCACCAGTTAGCAGAGATGGCATTAAAATATGCATACAAGATTTCTTAAGTTCCTCCTCTACCTCCTCAGCTCTCCAGAATCACACCAGTATTTGCAATAATTTGACTGTGATACACCATCTAATATCCTTCTCCCAGAAAAGACCTTGTGCCTTAGATTTTAGGCTGACAAAGTCTGTAATCAGTATCAGATCTTTTTTTCATTTCTGTTTTTGCATACCTCACTAACGCATATTAGATGTCGTTAGGCTGAAGGACATACTCTTAATCAAATAGGACAAACAGCATTGCGTCCGACCACCCAGCTACTCCAGCTTTCCCTGCCTACTGGCCATGGGGAGCATAATCACAATTTCATCATATTTGAAACTGCAAATATTTTTATTTTCTTTCCTAAATGATCCCAGAGTGGAGAGGGGAGATTCTGTGTTCTGGCTGCTACTTAAGTGATGAATATTTCAATTTATTAAACTTCTAGCATATTGTCCAGAAAGACACTTTGCTAAGACTACTGGTTATAATTGCAGCTCTTCTGAGTGCTGCCGATATACATGCAGATGTAAATATTCTGTAGATCCTGCTACTTTCCTGAACCATTTACTCCCTCTACTATATTTCTGCTTTACAAATGTGAGAACCGTAATCCTATGCATAATCTTCATCTATTGATCTGAAGACCTAGTATGAGAAATACTAGTTTCTCCTCTAATTGCTGCGGAATCTTGCAGCACTTTTCAATGCAGCCCCTTGTAAGAAGACTCCAAATCATCACTTCAGCAATAAAATCTTCTACCAATACTTCCTGCCCAACAAAACAAGCAATGTCTGCCCACGGACAGAAGAGTACTTCATTCCTGGAAGGCTGCTCTGGTGCTATCCTTTCCGTGGTAACAGGAAAGGTCTGTATACCCCTTCCCCATGGCGTACTGAAAACAGATTCTCAGTCTTTAAATGTGTGAATACGCACCTACATTTCTTGGCATTCGTAAAGCTGCCAGCAACTTTCACAAATGTACTTGTCGTGTTGAAAAAGCATCTTTATAAGACAGCGACTAAAAAAACTAGTGTAATGAACTTATTTATGTCAGTCTTTATTTACAAGCGGCAAAAGGAACCTGACATTTCTGGAAAAATCTAATGTTGCTACAAAGAAAAAGTATTCTAATCATTTTAACAGTCTCATCTGCCATGTATTAGACAACAGACAGCACTGTATGAATGTAAAGCTCCCCAGAATACTCCGGAGGCCGTGACAGGCACTGGCAGGTCCCCCGCTGGACTTCAGCCAGGCTGTTGTCTCAGAATCCAGCTAATGAACTCCTCATGTTTTTTTTTAAACACTGGAATCTAGTTAGCATCCAGGCTCAAATGCCAAGGTTGACTGCCAAGGTCGTTAGGCACATTCCTGCGGTAGAAACTCTCCTGAAGCTGGGAACCAGAGTTTGACCGCCTGCCTGACCTGCTTCCTCACATTGCCTGGGTTATCTAAACCAAATTTTCCCTGGAACAGGATTCTGAGATGCAGCTAAACTCCTAAGTGAACGGATGGATACAAGCAACAGGCACACAGAGACACATAACAGCATTACTGAGCATCTGTAAACATGCCATTAATTTTACACAGAAGGAAGGAGCTCAGGAAAGCACTGGCCAGAGGAAAATAAAGAGCTTCCCAAATGCAGAGCTCCTCTTGCACTCGCCTTTGACATGAATGCCCTTAGAGAGGGGAATGCTTCTCTATATTGATGAAAGTAGGTTTCTCCACGAAGCATTAAAGTCCTGTGGCAGGAAGATGTCCCTTTAATGAAGTTAAAAATGGCTGAAGAAAGCAAATCACTCAGCTCCTCTCCCTTTATAGATCTCTGTTCCCAATTGTCCCCCTTTGGGGACCATGGAGACCTGCCAGCTAATTTTGTGGACAGGATGGCTTCTAGGCTTGCTCTGATCTGCAGATAATGTTATTATTTCTTCATAATTGTTTACTGTATAAAGTCAACATCTGCCTCTCCAGAGGGAAATTGCTCAGAGTCTCTCATAAAAGCTTTTTAGCTCCTAGCTGTGGGGCTGCTGTGGTCTTGACAACATACTCATGTCAAGGTTAATGTCATGTCAAGGCACTATTAGTAGCTCCTTTCCTTGCACAGTTATTCTTTCAACTGTAAGAATATTAATGCAATTTAAAGTTGCCTCTTGACTGGCCTTTAAGGTTATTGCAATTACACGGACAGAAGTTTCAAGCTTTCCGAGAGTACTGTAGGAGTAATTGCAATTGTGGGGAAAAACTAGATTCGATTTGTGCTCTGAAAGCAATCACCTCCACACTCAGCCCTGCCTGAGAGACAGACGCTGCCCGTGACCTCTGTCCTGCCATTTGGGCTTCATATTGGAACTTTCCCACTGCATCCCCATCTGTAAACGCGAGATAATGCTTTTTATCAACTTCATGGGGATTTTATAATTCAATGTTTACAAAGAGAACAGAACTGCCAGCCCTTCTGCACTGCTGCTAAATGCAAAACTTTCCCAACACAGAACCCTCAGACCACAGTGAGAGAGAAGACACAGCTCTTCGTCTTTCATTACAAAGTGAATAATTTACGAATATCCTTGCTCACTGTCTTGAAACCATCCATTACACGTCCCTGGGCAGAGCTGAAGGCAGCAAGGTTTGCACGTCAACGGTTGTTTTGTTAACTGGTTCAGCAGTACCAAGGGCTGCAAAGCACCTGACTGTGCTGATGCCCTGGGCAAGATGCTCCTCCGTGTTATTCCAATACCAGAGTCAGGCTTATGTAACTGATTAAATAAATTTTTAAAAAAACAACAAAAACACCCTACTCTTCGTCTTACATTTCTGATCATACAAGTGTACCTGTTGTGCATTACCCACGCTGCTTCAAGGCCTCACTTGGACTTGGTTGCATTTATTCTTATGTGATCTCCCTCCCCCAGGGCCACTGCTGGCCACAGAGTTCCCTATATTGAAAAGAACGAAAATGCTATATTCTTCTTGAGAAACATTTGGAGGCTCTAATTGTCTCCCTAGGTTTCTATGACAACCACAGCAACATAAACAGCCTTGCTGGCAGCCACAGGAGACTGAAAGCTCTGCTCTCTTCCAGCCCCTCCCCAGAACTTCCCCATTTAGAACATACCATAACTGAATAAATATGATTAACAATAAACATAGAGGTGGTGTCTAGTACACCAGGCTGGCACTGGGGAAACTTCTTGCAAATAAAAATACATTACAGTACTTATGATAGTCAAAACATTGCCTCTTAGAGCAGTGTTATCAAAGTACCTGGGGATCAGCTGTGAAGAACAGAGCAAAGCTATAAATATATAAACAGGAGGGTTTTCTATGTCAGCTTGCATGGCTGCAGAGAGCTTTCAAAAAATACGACAAGGCCTTCTCTGCCGGTGCCTCTAAGCACCTCTCACCTCGTTGGCAGGTTACGCACCAGGAATAGGTAAACCCCTGAGCGAATGTCAGGATGGTCGGGGTTAAGGCAGCTGCAGAGCTACATGGCTGCGTGCAGATCGTGTGATGTGACTGTAGGCACCTCTCCATGGCTGCGGCTTCCAGCTTCCCAGCAGGAAAATCATAAACAAAATGTGATCACAGCAGCAACGAAATGCTCTGCACGGCACCATCAATCTGAGCCCAGCAGAAGCCGGTTCATCAGGCAGGACAGTCAGAGCTGCTGCTTCTGCTAACGCTCTGGCAAACTGAGGCCCAACGAATCGCAAGCAAACAGCTCAGGTGTCCCTCCTGCCCTGAGCAAAGTTAATGGCAAAATAAATTGGCCATATCAGGCCAGTGTAACTCTGGAGGTTTTAAGCCATTTAAACCCATTCAGCCAACACTGGATGGCATGAAGGCATCAGAATACACAGGAGTTGTAAAGAGGCTGCATGGGATAATCACAGTTGTCAGATGTCCATAGATCACCAAATCATCTTTCAAACTGTTAAACCAGTTTCTGATCATACAAGTGCCATGTAATTTTAAAATAACTGCCACTGTACATCCAGCACGTGACAAAGTAACTTTGCGAAATGAAGAGATGCAATGTCAAGCCATCAGCACAGATGTAACTTCTTCCTCAGTGAAGCTGTGAGTTTGTCTCAGGCACATGTTGTCCCTCCACTGCCAGGAAGGTACAGGCGATTTTCACTGCTCCAAGACACAACTGGGGATGTCACCACGCCATTCTCACTGCAGCAGTCCTCTCACCTAGAGAGCGAATCCTGCGGCTTTGTGGGACCAGTTTTGCTGTAAAACAGCCTCAGGATTTGAGGAAGGAGAGCTGGGCGGGTACGTGAATGTGAACCCTTGGAAGCCAAAAACTATCAGGCTTCCCTCTGGACCCGTATGCAGAAATACACGTATCTACGAGGAGGAGGAGGTGGAACACTTGCCTGTTTCACAGGGCTTGGAAAGCACAGAAGGTGCCACCTGACATTTCACAGCTTGAAGGACCGGCTTTCAGAAAACTGCCTGATTACACAGACCAGGTGGAGGCGAGATCAGAAATAAACGCAATAAACACTAGAAATGGGGATGAACATCCACATTTCTTTTTGAAAAGATTGTATCTTTCATCGATATTCCTTCTTAAGGCAGGACACTCACTCTAGGGACTAGCAACATCACAAATGTAAAATTGTTCTGTTTTCTCTTCAAAGATTTTGAACAGGGTCCTTACGCTACAAAATTATTGTACAGTACAGAAATATAACACTTTGCAATATGGAAAGGAAATATTTCTTCTTTCCTACCTAATTTGCTCCAACAGGCTGTACAGCAAGGAGTGCTATGTGAGAGTGAATCATGAATATAAAAGGATTACTGATGCCCACATTTACTACGTTATACAATAACACTGACCAATAAATATAGTTTGATTTTATCTATTGAGTATTTGTAACAAGTTTATGTCTCCACTTACGTGTTCCTGTGTGCTAGTAAGATTTTGCTAACTACAGACATGCTACTTCCAATTACAGCATATGTGAAATGAATGTTAACTTGGAGTACCAAGAGAGATCTGTTACCTTACAAATACGAGAGCCCAAGTGCTGGTGAGCACATCAGGATATTAGGTCGTATGTAAGGTATGTTGTATAATGCCCCACTGAAGACAGTCACAGAAAAAGCAAGAAGGATGAAATCTTGTTGTTTTCACAGTTATTTATTAATAAACAGTAATAACCCCAAAATGTCCACAGTGCTTTTAAATTAGGATTACAAAGAATATAAGATACCCTCCTCTGCATCTGGAATGAGCTACTGGGCATAACATTCTAATAGTACTGAAATCAAAAGGAGGGCAATTTTAGAGTAATTTTAAATTAATGAGTTTACAATTAGTAGATATTTTCATGCCTTGCAACCTCCATCCAGTATGACTCACTGTCACTAAGGTACTTGGTTTTAACTTCTGAGAAATACACATGAAAGTTAAATAAATGAATTAATAAATAAAGTCCAAACTACCACATGAACCTTTGCATATTTCCCGAGTATGTTTATGGCGTGTGGGTGGCATAGACGAATTATGGCAAGGAGGTTTTAGCAACAGTTTTTACACATTTTATCAGCAGTAATTATATAATTCCCTTACGGCACTGAACCATTCTGAACTCTAATCCAAGCCCTAATCATTATTAAAGTATTGATACAGCCCTTACAGAACGTTGCTCCAACTCATAAAGCCATTCCTTAAGAACAGTCAACAGTTAAGAAAACTTCAAGACTGCTGTGACTGTTCACAGAGAATCTTTGTGCTGCTTCAGAAGGTGCGATGTATTTTGCAGTTGCATTGGGACTTTTCCATGAATGCACACCATTTTACAGCCTAAGTGCAACATATGGCATGACGTTGCTTTTAAGCACAGGAACACAAAAATCTGTGGCCAGAAACCATGCTTTTGACAATTTGAACTTGTTCAGATTTTTATGATTTTAGATTATTCAGCTAAGCTACTCGGTTTCTTTAGTAGACCAATAATAAAAGTGTGATTTAATTAAAGCATTTTAAAAGAAAATTAATTCAGAGGTCTTCAAGGGTATACCTAGGGAATATGCCCCTCAAATGAATGAAGACAGCAGGGAAAAGTGATTTTCCTAATTACTAGTGTACTTCTGCTGTACTTTCTAAGTGGCAGACTACACCAAACCCACTGCATACATCAGGGTCAATGCTTTTATTTAGAACAGTTCTTACAATGTAATCACCCATTTTTGACAGGGCCAAGTTATTTTTTTTTCTTCCAGAACATCCTAAAGTAACATTTTATGTGAAAGCAAAAGTGTTTTCAAGAGCATAAAATACACTGTCAGTAGCGTACAATACCGGAAAATCTTGAAAAGTGACATACCTGCCCCACGCTGCTTTCATTGTAGAATCTGTATCAACAGGAATGCACGAGGACTCAACAACACTTGATTTATTCAATTTGTAGCAGAGACCACAGTCTGGATCTAACATACATCCATTACAGTAACTGAAAGAGAAAGAATTAAATACTTCAGCCACACTTTATTCATTTGTACATTTGTCAAAATCAACAGCATCTACTGATCAATCTTGGGATGCACATAGTGAAGTTGTCAGTGTTGGAGACAAGATAATAGAAACTGCCCACAAACCAATACAGATTGCTTTCGCTTTCTTCTGCACCACATTTTGTTGGTCCAGTTGCAAATCTCAGTGACACTTGATCAGGCTGGAGAACTCACTCATGGAATGAGTTTTAATTAAAAAAAGGCAGACTGGGGTTGAAAAGAAAGAATCACACATCATATCTAATACTCAAACTAGGATTTAGGCTTATACAGGTGTGGGAGTCAGTCTGAGATCACAACACCATGTGTCTCCATGTGGGACCTCAGCGCCCGAGTTCCCGTTATACTCGATGGACGGAGTCAATATGCCAGTGGAGCCAATCCACAGACAGGCCCCCAGTGCCCCATAATACCATACCCCACCTGCCCTTCGCCCGTCTCTGCAGAGTGTGCAGTGCTCCTGCAGATCACTCCCGTGCATCACACTTGCCAGCTCTGTACAGACACCTCTGATTTGCTTGGGAGTCTCAAGGAGCAAGAGATGCTTACATTTCAGCAAAGTTTCCCCAACGCCACCTTGCAAGCTATGCAGGTGACTCACCAGTAGAACTGTCCTCCAGACTCCACAGGTTGCTCTGACCGCATCCCCACTGACTACTGGGATGCCAGATGCCAAGTGCCCTACAGATACTTCACCTAGGCTGGCAGTCTGAAACCTGCCCCTGTGAAACAAACGGAGTGGGATCTGGGCATGTGAGCTACGAAGGTATTCCAAATCCCTTCATGCAGCACAAGCTATCTGAAAGCTTCTGGCATGAGCTTCCCCAGACCTTGCACATGCTCAATATCACTGCTATTGTGGTTAACCTACCCAGCTGTTCACCTTCCCCAGAAGCCATCTCCGATTTAGAGATACATTCTCATCAGCAAAGCCCTTCATCTATTCTGAGGGGTAACTTTAAGAGTTAAAAGTAGGAGAATGAAAAACTGTAAAACATGGAATACATCCAGAAATTTGAAATTAAAATTAAACTTCAAAATGTAACATCTGGAAATGTATAATTAAGGTGATAAAAATAGCTTCAACATATATCCCTGTAACAATAAAACCAACGAAATAATCCTTTCTGAGTGTGTATCTTCACCATAACAGTGACTTAGTGAATGAAGAAATAATCTGCTTTGACTACTATGCCATTATGAGAAAAAGTAAAAGTAACTGTATAACAAAGTCCCCAGAAACTAAAACAGTAAAGCAGATCACATGGACTTAAAAAGTCTGAAAGTACATGCTTAAAGTCTAGTCATTCAAAATTATCTTACTATGATGTTTCTAAAAGAGTTATAATAAGGTCAACACATATGGCAGTTGGCAAAAAAAAGGGCTAGAAAGTGTTAAAACCAACATATTCATTTCCATGTTCCTACTTCCAAGGTTCAGAAATTTGTGCTCTTTGTTATCGTGTGCTTTCTAAATTATCAAATTCCTGCAGAATTTCCATGTTGTCTACTTTTGAGGAAATAAATCTATTTTAAGTACACATTCATCTTGTTTAACTGACAGGTCAAATTCAGGTTTGAACAGCTTCTGTTTTTTTTATATTAGGAAAGCCACATTAAATCAGCTCTTTAAATAGAGATATAAACTGTAGAAAACATTTTTACAATGGAGATGAAATAAAACTTTCAGGTAGAAGTCAATCACCTAACTGTAGCAAACATTTCTTCTCTTGCAAAGATAAACAAGCAAATGATAACTCTGCAATTATCAATTATGAAAGGAAAGGACAATTCCAATATTACATTAGCAAGACTCAGCTACATTTTACCAATATTAGGACAGCAATGGGCAGCAATCAAAACAGTTGACAGGAACAGAAGACTGCAGATGAATAAAAATATTCTTACAAATCACATGTGTGTTAAAGTATCACAGAATCACAGAATGGTGAGGGTTGGAAGGGACCTCTGTGGGTCATCTAGTCCAACGCCCCTGCCGAAGCAGGGTCACCTACAGCAGGCTGCACAGGACCTTGTCCAGGCGGGTCTTGAATATCTCCAGAGAAGGAGACT
>Ga0181612_133482_pt1 | contig 12936 bp, 6 predicted proteins | sample HoacroProtozoa21_FD_119630 | JGI IMG/M metagenome (GOLD analysis project Ga0181612, IMG submission 119630) | Hoatzin crop microbial communities from Cojedes, Venezuel. Combined Assembly of Gp0051906, Gp0051904, Gp0051908 | reverse complement strand
AAGCACACTCTGCCCACGCTATGTTCTCAGCTTCACACAAAGGCTATGTTCACTGCAGACGGAAGAGCTAAAGCAACTCATTTTCTCACTCCCTCTGATCATGGGTTCCTTTTCTCCTTTTTACAGTTACTATGTGGTTGGTTGTTGTTCCCCCCCTCCATTTCCTTCCCTTATTTTTTGCTATTTCTTTTCTTTAAGATTTGCATTCAGCTACGACTGCAGCTTCAGAGCTGCCCCACAGGCTGCCTCCCAGAGGTCTCCCTCTCCCCTCCCCAGCTGGAAGCAAGGCCATTTCCACCCTCCTCCCTTGCCAGCCATGCAGCTCTGGTCCATCCACTGCATACACCAGCCGAAGCCACCATGAGACAGCCCCACCCTGTAAGCTAATGTAGATTCTTACAATGCAAAACTATCAATCCCAGCACTTGGTTTCTACAATCACACAAGGAACTAAAGGAACTGATTTGCTAGAAACAAACCTAGTAAAGGACATAGGCTGGTTTAAATCAATGCGAAATTGTAATTATGTGAAATTAGTGCCTTGCATTTTATACATTTGCACTGCTTTTACAGATGCTACATTGTTCCTTTTTCCTCTCAGTTTAAGTGCATTTTACCTCCACTTACTACCTTAAAGCTCTCTCTACTGCTGCGTATTTTAATGTGTGTAACCATCACACGTCCCTATTTTTTCCAGCATCTCCCTCCTCTTTCTCTTCTTCATTTGTCGAATTACCACTTAGAGCCAAGGCTGGCAAAGCCATGGAAGGTGTTTCAGTAGCAGGTGGCCTCTTGGCAAGCCAGGTGCAGCACTTTTGACAGCTGCTATACTGTCTTCAGGCCTGTCCTACGTTTGGTCAGCTAACAGTCTTTCTCAACTTTTATTGTCCCTTTATTTACCATCTTTTACCTCAGCTTGTTTTATATTCAGACCAACGTATGCTTAAAGCTGAACATGGTTATCAAGAATCTTGCACAAGTCAGACATGTTACACAGGAATCACTAACTGGATATCAGGATAGCTACAATTTTTAATCATGCTGCTACAAGTCTGCAACACACACACACAAAAGAGTCTGGTGAAATAATGCATTAAGTCCCCACAGTTCTGCTTTCTTTCCACCTGAGGGCTACACATGCAAAACTTAATTTTACGTGATACCACTGAGGTAATCTGAGCAGTTCCCCCTCCTTAGGTTAAATGCATACATACATGTTTGGAAGATCACTAGAACTCTGACTAGACTTCGAACGCCTGTGATCAGTAACTCACAAATATAGCATAATTATGCATGTCTTGTATACCTTCATTTTGTAGACATCAACATATACGACACACAGAGAAAGGGCAGTGAGCCTCCCAGTTATATAATGAAACCAGCTATTTTTATCCCGTTAGTATCTTTAATGTCATAAAGACATGTTATTTTAGAAAACTTTTATGCTTATTGCAAATATTTTAACATAAACATCACCTGCCACACTTATAAAGCGCATGCAGCCTATTTTCAAATAAACACAGTTAAGCTTTAAGCACTCAAGATAGTTGAAAATTTGTTTTAGATTTTTTTTTTTTAATTTATTTTCTGGTAGAAAAGATCAGCAGAGCTGAAAAATTTAACCTCATTAGAAGTTATGAGCATATGCGTAAAATGATTTTATCTAATAGATACCATGTACTTGAAGTACTTTTTAAAGCTTGAGTTGTGTTTCTGGAACTTCAGCCTATATAGGTATGGTTTAAAAGACCTCTTTTAATCCATTACTAATTATTTCAAGTGACATTTCAAACAATCTGTATGTTTAGATGATTTCTCCTGCCAAAGCTCAGCCCCCTTGTGTGATCCACAAGCCTATTAAGGGTAACCCTTATTCCATCCTTCAGGTCATTAAAGAAATACCAGCTCAATCAAAGCAACTAGTTCATTCACACCTACAGAACTACTTAAAAACTGTCTTCAATTTTAGATATGTAATCTACAATATTAACTGGAGAGAATTAAAGGGGGTAAACTTGTTCCACTCATGGGTCTTTACAAATTTTAACTCACTATCCAGATTCTGCACCTATACGTGCATTTCCTGATGTTCTGTATCTTCAGATATCACACTGATGTCAACAGCACTGTATGTTACACAAACTAAAGCCACTGAAGAAGCAAGACCTTGTCTATCAAAATTTTATGTCCTACAAGGGCGGGATTTTTTTGATGTTGTAGTCTACTGAGGCCCCTACATGTGTGAAAGCCATGTCAAAAATACTATGTAATTTGTAAAAACTTTGGTCTGTGTAAAATAGCCAGACAGTAACAGAATATAAAAAAAGTATATAAACCAACACTTTGACTTGAAAAAAGTAAAAGTCAAATTTCTAGTGAGAGTGTGGATCCACCCCAAACTCAAGGCTACTGATAACACTAATAATTCCTTTCTTTCCTCAACACCTTTGAAGACTCCTGAGGAACAGACCTCGGATTGCTTTTCAACTTGTGATCTACACATCTCTGGCATCAAATATACTATTTCCATTTTAAAAGATATAATTCACAAGCCACATAAGCTAACCTATGTATCTTATATACTGAACAAACACCCTCTAAACTGATGGACTGTCAAAAGTATTCCCAGGATCATACAGGTCATAAAGAGATAGCCAAACAGTTGAAGAAACTATGCCCTGTAGGTAGGGATTAGTCACTGCCCCTTGGACTAAGAAATAACTGTAAGTGCACACAGTCCTTTCCAACACAAAGGCAAAATCAGGCTGATCTGAAGTTTTGAATTCTACTACAAAAATTCAGCTATCAGTGTTTTTAAATTAAGATTTTGATAAGTTATATAATCATTATGTATTATATTTCATATAACATATAAACCAAATTCTTATTTTACTGTAATTTATCATACTAAAATATCTGGAAACCAAGATAACCAATGTCTTAAGCCAGGCTAATGGTCAGATGAGGAGTCTGAGAAGATCATTCTGATTTTGGTGGATCTTGCAGATTTAAGGAAGTGTATTTGAAAAGAAGTACAGTTAAATTAAGTGAAAAATCTGAACTAAATGGTGCAATAATCCAGGCTAAAATAGTATATGGTTCAGAAAACTAGATGTATCCATGTCATTAGACTCATATTTCTAGACATTAACAACAACAAAAGAAGCAGGGAAAGAAAGGCAGTTTACGTGTTAACAGAACTCCAATTAAACATACTTTCAACTTCAATGTCAGTTACTGCTATGTGATTTTTTTTTTAATTGATAAATTATGAAAGTTCAGATGGTTTCAGCAGCTCAGGCTCACAAGAAGTCCTGCTTCAGAAGACAGGTAGCCTACCTGAGAATGATCGTCTTTCACAGATAGTGGCAAGTCTAAACTAACCATGGTGCAGTTGCCAAACCTACCAGTTGCAATGCCCATCAATAACAAAGGAAACCAATGAATGCAAGAAATCATAAAGTTGATGAGAACACAATTATCAGCTTTAGACCATCCCACTCTATACCCGTTTCCTGGCTACATTCCCACTGAATGTCAAGTCAAAAATAAGTACTTCTGTTATCTTCAGAACTCAATGCATAAATAGCACAAGAGAGACAGACACCCCCACCCCTCCAACTAGGACTGTTTTGAGCAAGTGTGACACCATCCTACAAAAACGAAAATGTGTCAAATGCATGCATGATTCTCTAAAGAAGGTTGTGCCTACAATAACTTCTCTCCTTTCAAGTAAAAAATAAAAAATATCCTGTGACCCATAACTTTTGTCTGGGATAACTGCACTGAGGGGCAGATAATCTTACAGAATAGGCTCTAATTTAATTTACCAAAGTTCCAAGCATTGCTATATACAAGTTTAGTTCTCATCACAACCAAAAAAAAGGAACAAAAGCCTAAAAACCAGTATGTTTTAGGAACATTTTCAGAGAGCAAGAACAATGTTTGGTTGGTCATCCCCAGCCCCCTCGAGGGAGACTGGGCAACAAGGTAAGACATTTCCTTTCTGCTCTCAGCTTGAACGATGCTAAGAGCCATTTCAAATTAAATATTCTTCAGACAGTAGCATCTTTAAAAGGAAAAAAAAAAAAAAAAAATCTATATTCCTCATATGTTTTCCTAAAGAAGTATCAATTCTCTAGCTAAGTAGTTGTCACTCCTGTCTAGATTTGTATTACTGTGAGGATCCTCAACTCTTCTTCTTTCAACTAAAAACATCAGAAACCAAAATGTACTCCCTCCAAGAACAGAAGCAACAAAAATCTGATAATGGAAAGCACTAAGTAAAAAGTGTCTTTGTGACATGTTAGGCAGGCTTGTTTGTTTGCTTTCCTCAGTTCAGAAGCGAGAACAACTGGTAATACCACACTCCTCTAACTACAGTTTTAATTTATTTAAATTTTCTTCTTTGGTAATGCATGGGATTAATGCAGCTTTAGCACACATAATAACAGCACTTTTTAAAAAAGAGAAATAGCGTCCTCTGCCAACACTGAACATCCGCCCAAAGCAGCAATCGTAAGGCTTCTTTAGAACAGCTCCTCACAGGCTGTAGTACAGACTACAACAAAGCTTTTCAACCTTTGATCTGCAGGCTTCAGCTGGGTCTAAATAACACCACGAAAAACAAGTCTCCTCTAATTAAGTTTACTACAAAAAGGAAGAATTTCAACTATTTTAACTTCTTTTTCTTAAAAAAAAAATTCAGAAACCAACACAAGAATTAAATTCTGAGTATCTGACATAAATACTACCACCTAATGCAGAAGAGCAGAACTAAGATACCAAAGGAGTCAAATCAACAATAAACAAACAACAAACCCCTTTGTTAAAGCTGAAGAAACCTCACGGAAGACTGTGAGGAAACAAGAGAGTCCCAAAGCAAAACAGCTACGGACAACTGTCTTCATATCTGAGATACAGTAACAACCTGCACAGATCTGAAATAAAGGAAGCAGAGGCACAGCAGGTTAGGAAGACTCCATTTGGAACCTACTCCTCAAGTGGGGATGGATGGCAGCACAAGAGACAGTAAAGAAGTACAATTTACAAGGTTTTCATACCTGGACAAGAATTCAGAAAAGAGGTCAGAAACAAATGGAGGGAGGGGGGGGAAATTATTTAAAAAAAAATCAGAAGCAGGAATACAATGATACCATTTAATCTGCTGAGGTCATAGGAAAGAGTAACAGGAACAACAGTAACTTGAACAGGCTTTTAGTAATAGATTCAGGAAAAATTCTCATTATAGAACTGAGAAAAGTTACAAGTTTATTTTTTTTTTTAAGAAACAGTGACAGAACAAGAGAAGACCTACAAAACACCATGCACACAGGGATCATGAAATCTGTAATATGGAACACACAGTGTGAAAAAGGATCAGGATGAAAATTTGTCATAAAAAAAGTTTCAAAACGGCTTCTAGACATTTATATTAAACAGGCAATGTCAAGCCAGAGGATTAACTATGACACGTCAAAAAAAGGATACAGACAGAAGAAACCTGAAAGATTATGAAAAAAGACAAAGATAAAAAACAAGAAAGCACATTGCTTATATCTATCAAAGATTAATAAATTACAAAGGAAAATGACACATTTTAGAAATTTAATTTTTAATGACTAAATGTCACAGGTTAAACCAGGACACTAAAGAAGGGCCCTTTGATGCAGAAGACAACATTGAACATGCTGGAGTCATCTAAAAAAAGATTAAAAAGGGCAAGAAACAGATCAAGTGTAATCAGGACAGTTTAAAGACAAGTTCCAGGTACAAGGAGAAGGTATTGTATTTCCAGAATCCTGAAGCAAAAACAAATGAATGAGAGAGTCGAGGAAAAAAATAAACGTGGAATGCTGGAAACAAAAACTGAGCTGGTGAACCTGGAAAAGAAAATTGTGGAAAGGTCTTTTCTACAGAAAAGTAGTAGGCAAACTTTTCACCCCAAAAATGGGTGTGGGAAAAAATAAAGGAAGAAGAGATGGAAGTGAGTATTTTGAGGAAGGAGAATATATAGCCAAAGACTAAAAATTAACTGCATGTAAACCAAATGGGAAATGAAACATGGATGTTTCTGTTTAACAGCATTGTTCACTTCTGAAAAAGCAGCATTTCAGTTCATGACAACACAAAAAATGTGTTCATCTCAAGTCAGAACACAACAATTTTAGGCTTATAACTAAAAAAGATTGCCAACATTCCCCTCAGCACCCGGTCCTAAACTGCAATGCCAAAAAGCAGTATTATGTTGTTGTATTCCACAGATGACCCATTTGAGCCTTAATCCTCTTTCTGCAAGTCAGAGCTGTGCAACAGATCCATCCCTGGTATTAAGCACACAAACACTTGTCTGTGGCACAGCAGTTAACATGACACAATAATCTGATAATTCAACCACTGACAAAAACTGCTAAATATATTCCTGAACTCAGCCTTGCTAAATCACACCAAAAATCTCTGTACAGAGGCTTTCAGAACATTTAACCTGCAAGAAGGCTATTAAGACTAAGTCTCAGAACTGTCATTCATGTCTGTCTTTAGGTTTTGAATTTTCTTATCAGTTTTTAGGTTGCCTTTAAGTGACAATTCACTACTCAAAACCTGTGGAAGACAGTCTTAATGACAAAATTAAAGAAAGCTTATTTTAAGTAAAGCCTTCCAGAAGGAAAAACACAGTTACTGTAAAATTAGACTTACTTAGAACAACAATTTTGCAATGACAATTTTAAGTTTCACCTGGTTTTTAAGGAATAGAAGTTGCATTAAACAATACTTTTGTCAAATATTCTAGTATCTGCTTCTCATGGTAACTGCCATTCATAGTAGGAGTTGGCATAGAGAATGAGCTCTTACCTACAGGGTCTTCACGGTAACAAACGACCAACCATGACGTTATCACCTCTCCTACACTTGATCTAAATTGCAAGTTTCTTACAAGCATAAGTTTTCAAGATTCACCCAAGAATTCAGCAAACACTTCAGGAATTTCTCAAGACTGGTAAAAGCTTTGAATCATAAGGTGCAAAGAAATGACAGGTAAAGATGCATCATCCTGCAATACAGATTGCTGAAGTTATCAGTAAGACAGACCAAAACCAAAAAGTGCTTTATGGCTAAAAAAATAATCCTCTGGTTTGTTTTGATAATGAAGGTAGTGGGAATCAATTCACTAAAGGCTTCAATCAGAAGATATTAACTCAAAAGAATAAAAGCTGATTTTCCTTGTTTAGAAACCAGCAGTTAATTCAACCAGAAATTCCTGCTGTGTGCACTCAGTCTTTTATTTATCCACATGGACAGACTCGAGCCCCATAAATCCTTGAGTTATTTTATTGTCTGTATCTGGTTGTTCTCTCTGCTCTCACACTGATTAGGAAACCTTGTTTATTTTTTTTTTGGCCCCCATAAACAATCCTTAGGACTTGTAAGTCTATACAATGAGCAAGTCAAAACTCTCATATCTTTGATTGAGGTGAAAAATAATTATGATTATTAGGGGAAAAAAATCAGCACAAAGAAGATGCCTCCTGTGATAAGATGATGCAGTTTTACAGCAGTTTTGAACATTGCATTGTAATAATTTCTACAACTAGTACTGAATCGTAGATTGATACTAGAAAAATAACACTTCTGCATTTACTTTAAAGGCATCTCATTCATAGTCATTACAGCTGAATCATAACTACACCTCATATTCCTCCTTTTTTAAATAGGGTGGTGTACTAACCAAAATAAATTATCTAAGCACCACAAACTGCAATATTCAAATACATAAAATCTTATACATCTAAATGTAGTGGTTTTCAAAGAATGCTATAAGCTTTAATATCACAAACTGTGATGCTTGGTGAATTTTACGCATTTTCCAAAGCAAAAAGCGACAGGAAAGAATCTGTTGGAAAGATGTTCAGGGAATAAAGTAATACTGTCTAGAGACTTTAGATTAAACAGCTCGTGGGATATCATATTTTGTCTCCTCCAATCTTTTGTTCTCTAAAGAGACACGAAAGTCGGTGGAAACATTTCAGAGATTATAGTGCTGCTGGTCACAAAGGTACTGTACTCTAAATTAGTTAGCATTGTACTTAATTGATCCTCAACAGTTCCAGACACATTCAGTTTACCCCTGCCTTCTTCTGTCTCAAAACTCAACCTGGGAGTTGCTCTGAGAGCTTTCCTACAAAATTAGGAGTAACAATCTTTGTGTTTGCAGTACAGCAGGAAAAAGACAACCCACACATTTGCACATTTACTTTTGCATACAGCAACATTCATGTATTTTTATTTGGTGATGGATGGGGCAAATATAAAGTTTCTCAAAGCTGAGACAGAAATAAAGCCCTTCCAATGATTATGCAATATAAAAAGATTCCCATTCAGTGCATTAGCACCCCATAAAGTATATGAAAAGTAACACGTTAAATTCATCTGTCTTGTTTATTTTTATTTGCAGCAAGCAAAGGATTCACAAAAAGCAAAAGAAAATGCCCTGGCAGCAAATATTAAGTCAAATCTCAAAAATACAAAATAAAGTGGTGAAAGAAAATCTGCATTTTTTATATACCTAAGATTCTCACTAATGTGTTGTTTTTTGGGGTTGCTTTTTTTTTTCTTCCCCCATTAAATTTATTTTTTCTGAGTAGATCTTGCCCACAGAATAGTTAATAGTTGACAGAGACCGCAATGGAACTAAATACCAACAGTTGAGTAGTTCTCTGAGCAGTAACCCAACAAGCAGTATTACACAACTTATATCTCCAGTGTACGATCTAGCACGTATAGTCTAAATTCTCTCTAGTCGTTCTGGCTGAACTGATTTCCTGGAAAACAGGAATTCTTTCTCTTTAGAGTTCTTCAGATTATGCTTCACTGAGAATCATAACCCTATGTATGCTTGATATTGCATTTCATGCACAGAATTAAAGAATTAGATAAGAAAATACACAATTACGTGAATTCTGAAGTTTACTTCCATGTAAACTGCTTAGTAACAGAACAGCACAAGAACTGAAATAAACAGGCAAACCAGTTTCTGATTACTAGATTAAACCAAGTTTTCAAAGAACATCTAATTACAGCCCAGATCTCCACTTACTTGTTACTATTATACTAGTAAGGTTACTTCTACACACATTGTTTCAAATAAGACAGAATAGTGATAGTTAAAGTCACATGAAAATTAACAGCTTGGGCACAACTCTCATGATGTCAACTGTAAGCTATCTGAAAAGCTGTTTATATAATTAGATGGGTATTTACATTCTATTAGGATCTAGTATTAGTACCAGCTGAAGGAGTTTCCTTTATTTGAAAACCTGCCAATTGTATTGGTCTTGGCACAGTGACTGAAGACAAAACAGATTTTGTCTGATGATCTCCAAGATTACAACAAAGCAATTATACTTACAACTGCTTTAATTCAATCCACTATTACTCAGAGGACTGCAAAAGCAATGAAACAACACATTCTTTTAGCACTATGCTAAATTCCAGTCCCCACTGATAAAGTCTACAGCTGCCTGCAAATATGATCTTCAACTCAGAGTTCTTTCAGAGCCAGAGCTCTGGGAACGACTGCCACACTGCCATAGGATAAACACTTCAAAATCCAACCAGTACACCTTTTCAAACAGGCTATGAGCAAACATTTGAACCGCTTGACAGAAAGCAGCAATTACATAAGACAAATATGTTATGAAATATGTGTCAGCCTATTTGCTCTAAAGGTTGTAAGACTCCTTTTCAAGGAACAACAGTTGTAAGGAAACACTCTGATTCATCTGCTGGCTATAGAAACTAGGTCCCAGGACAAGAGTAAGGATTCTAGATATTACCATAGTACTCTTCCTTAATAATATTAACAAACAACAACAAAAAAGAAGTAAGGCTTACAGTCTGACTTTCGGGAAAGTCCATCTTCAGCAATTTGTGAGCACATTCTTCAAAGTCTAAGCTGCAATAATAGAAAAAATACTTCTCATTATCTGTGCATCATATGCTACACTAAAAACATTTCAGAACTATATTGATTGTTGGTGCTGAAACTCCAATTGTTTTGAAACAAAGTATCTCATTAACATTCAGAAAGCTGTTTGTTTTGTTGGGGTTTTTTGTTGTTGTGGGTTTTTAATAAACAATAATAATAAAATGAGTCTGTATCTGAAAATTAATCCAAAGATATTACATTTGCAGACAACCTAAAAACAAGATGACTCAGGTTGTTATTACTATTACATCATCTTACAAAACTTAGCAAAACACAAACATGTGAGCTCATTTCGCATATCCTGAAAAACACTGAAATGCACACACTGTACATAAGCTCCAAAAGCAGTATATACCACTCCCCTCTTTGCACTCCCGTTCTTGCACACTGAAAGCCTTTACCTGCCAGTAAGTACTTCCCCCCACCCAAGCATAAAACAAAAAAGCTGAAGTACAGCAAGAGAGTATTGAACAGTAACTTTGAGAAATAAAAGAGCCCTTCATACATCTCAGTATGGTATTAATTCATGTCTAATGATAAATACCACAATACATTATCATCTCACTTCTCATGCAGGTTCAGACCTGCAGAATAATTTGCAAATAGGCCACGCCTACTTTTCACAATGGAATTGAGTGGCACGCAACAGATTAATCTCTCCTTTCACCCAGGTGACAGAGGAATTATACCACCATGTTTTGATTATTTGTGTCATGTACTGCAAGGGGATTTCATCCTCAAGATGAATACACATACAGCACACGTCAGGGTTGGTATCTGTGTACTTATTTTCTGAACAATGCAGATGGCAACAGGCCTAAAAAGTACCACACGACGGAACTCCTTACTCTCAGAAGTGGAGAAATCCTACAGCATCTCTACCTCAAGTGCATCACATACTTTATTCAGAAATTCTTAAGATGCTGTACAGTCTGAGTATCACAGAATTTTGTTCACCTCAAATTTTGATTACAGCAACCCTCACAGAAAACGCCCAGTGCACTACCCGAACATTCTGAAACAAACAGGATTTATCTTAGACTGAGAATTTGGATTCCCATTTCTTATAACAGTCTGCTTTATACAATTAGGTCAGGCTTCATAAAGAACGCTACCCTGCTTTTTTTTTTTTTTTTCTCCATTGTACACTAAAAAAGAATTTTAAAAGAAAGAAAATTCCAGTTCACCCGCTTCAAAAGAACTACACTCACAGGTGTACAAATCATATTTACCTTGACTGAATAGCAAGATAAATTGTACGACGGAAAGAGATCAGGTTAATTTCTGTTTTGTCATGGACAGTAACTTTCTGCCCTGGGAAAAAAAAAATACGTTTTTTTAAGAGTGAAACATTAAGGCAGATACATGTAATCTCTTAGAACAGCTCTATTTACTATTTACTAAGTCTGTAGCACACTATATAATGCTTTGTCTAGAAATATTTAGGATTGTTTAGCAGGTTTATGTTATTTGGGGTTTTTGTTTGTCTGTCTTTGTTTTTCCACAGAAGAAAAAACAACCAGTATTTGCCTCATCTGTAACTAACAGGTAAATATCTAGAGATACAGTTTTAAGAGGATAACTCCAGTTTTAGAGGTTTTCATGTGACAACCACTGCAATCTCTGGGTTTAATATTTCTTGTCTACGTTATAAGCAAGGTATTTTTTGCATAATTTAAAGCACTTTCTGTAGCCTCCCTGATATTAACACACAAAAAAAATCTTTGTTTGTTACTTGTAGGACCTATGCTACAGCATTCTGTAAAGTTCTGTTTTGTCCTGGAGCAAGCACAGAAAAACCAATTCTGAATCACAATCATTCGGGGAACAGCTTCATTCATAAGCTATTCACTATTCCGTCATTCTTTTAAAGTTTGGTAACAGCATAAATGATGAAGTTATGTGAATTCTCATACTTCCGATCAGCCTGGAAGCTCTGCTTTTCTGTGAGATGCTCCAGCAAACTGGTGGGGAAATCCATTCCTGGTATTCTACAAGAACAGGATTTGGCTGGCTTTCAATTACTCACACCGTCTGCACAAACATTTCAGTTATGCTTATCCATCAATTTTTTTTCCTAGGAATCAAATACATTCTTTGAAACTGTGTAAACAGTGACTGCTTCCACCAAAGATCAAGAAAAGGGGCAGAACTGAACTAAGAAGTGTTTTCATATTCATTATTTTCAATGTCTTATGTTTGCAAGGCTTTTCTTGCATGAAACTGATATGGACAAGAACAATCAGGCAAAGTTGATTTTCATTTTCTGCCTGTACCGAATGCTTCTTTTTAGATGATTGCTTTTATGCTATTTGCTAGTAAACACTTAGATCTGAGAATAATTTAAGATGAAAATATCCCTCACTATTTGAACATTCTTAGTTTCACAAAACGTGTAACAAGTTAAGCTTTTCTTTCCTGTTTCACCTACAGCCAAATCCATCACTAGTAAGGTGCCAGCCATATGCTTACCATCTTCATCCTCCTCTTCATCATCATCATCTTCATCTTCCTCACTACTTCCAGCCTCTTGATCTGCTTCAGATTCACTGTCGCCTTCATCAAGAATTTCTGAAAAAGCAGTATCCCAGATTAAAGGCATATAGACCACAGAAGTTTCATTAACAAAAAAACTTGATCCAACACCTAAGAGTGAAAGGGTATCTCTGGTGGACAACATGGCAGAGCCAAAAAAAATAGGTATGTCACAACCAAATGAAAACGTAGCTGAACAAACAGCACTGAAGAGAACAGCAGGAATACATAGCAAAGGTCTACAATGAACTGAAAGACAGTTATCTGGGACACAAACATCACCCACTGTTAAATAACAAAGGTTGGTGACAATAGTTAGATAAGTGAACGCCCTGTGAGTGTGTAAATACATATACATTTAAATATAAAAAATACATATATAACACGTATACACACACCTACCTTTCTTCAGTGTT
>Ga0181612_129198_pt1 | contig 12936 bp, 7 predicted proteins | sample HoacroProtozoa21_FD_119630 | JGI IMG/M metagenome (GOLD analysis project Ga0181612, IMG submission 119630) | Hoatzin crop microbial communities from Cojedes, Venezuel. Combined Assembly of Gp0051906, Gp0051904, Gp0051908 | reverse complement strand
GAAAATAGCATATCTAATGTCTATAGTATCCTGACTAGTTGTAGTTGGGCCTTTGGTCTTTTGCACTGTAGCAGGCTCCAGCTGTGGAGAGATCGCGCTGTGTTTTGATCCTGCTCTTTCTCATTGTGTTGAACACAGGCGGAATCAAAATTAGATACTGTAGTAAGAACTGAAGCATTCAGTGAATTATTTTTTCTTCACAATGAGTCACTGATTTTATGTTTTTTCCCCCAGATAAGGCAAGAAAATATGGGGTACTTTAGAATTGAGATACTTAAGATGTTCAGATGCTCATGAATAAGAATGCAAGTGCTTTCATCTTAGACCATTTTCTAAATTTACCTTTTGACCTTTTATATCGAAACATGTGAAAATTGTTGGTCTTCCTATCTATAACATCTTGAATATGCTTTTTTTGGTAACTGCATAAATTTAATAGTATCATCACCTGTATATTTGTCAGGTGTGTATATACTTACAGTTATGGTGTGCCTTGCCTCAATTCCTTACTGATTTGCATTAACTTTTATTATTATTATTATTGTGTAGTTTTGAAGGCTGCTTCTTTAGCCTCTTTTATAGCTATCTTCATTATCTCTGCTGTGGCCAGTAAGCCTTCTATAAATTAAATATTTTTAATTGATTGCTTATGGGCGTGAAACTTGTCATCACTCCTTGTTTGTGTAGAAAGTTGTACAATATAAGCTTATGTTTTCATAAGGGCACTGTCGCTCATAAGACAGTGTGAATTTAAAGTATTTGTTTGAAGTAAGTTTTAGTAAGCATTACAGACGGAGACAAAAAAACCTGTTAAAAGTTCTCCCAGAGAATAAGATCTTGTCAAAACAGAGCTGGTGTTGAAAATTTGGGGGTGAAAAGAAGTCAGGCAGCCCATATCTTCAGTGAGTGTCCCCTCCTTTCTTTAACTTTTTCTCCTTGTCATGTATTTGTCCTGTCTCTGGGATGTTACATGTCTGCATGGCTCAATTAATGCTCTATGGCAGGAGGAGGAAAAAAATGTCTCTCTCTTGTCAGAAGCGAAGTTATTTACTTTCAAAAGCTGACAGAATAGCACTGCAGGGGCTTCATTTATTTCCGTTCAGAATGTCATTATTGTGTAATGCAGAGGGACTTCTGCATGCATTGCAGGCTTATTCTTGTAATCTGTAGTCTGCTGGATGGCTGCAGAAGTGTAAAACGGCACTGTGGAATGTTTCCCTATTCTGACTTCAGCTCCTTCGCTTTTTCAAAACTGCATTCCAAGTGTCTTAAATATTTACTGTTTAGATGGCGATAAATTCGTTTGGTGGTGGTGCTGATGCTTGATGCATTCAGAATCATGCTCTGGCCTCGCTGAAAGACTGATTGTATCCTTAGTTACCTTTATAATGTGTGTCATTTTTCCTGATGGGTAGCATATGGTTTTGAGACTGCTTTTTCAGCATTACTCTCTCTGTCATACTCTAGTTTTTCTAAGTCTAGCCCCAAAAAGAATATTTTAGTGCAGAATGTTTTATAAAGACTACTTGCTGTTTCATTTCAAACTTTGAAAACACATTCAACTTCATTGTTGTTGCATTGCATGTACTTCAGAGGCAACATAAGTAGTTTTCATGTTCCCTAGCCAAGTGCAGTGTGTTTTGCTGCAAAAATACAGGAATGTTCAGAAATTGCAGTTCCAAGAGTTTTGGTTTATTTTTCCTTTCCCATTGCTACCATCTTTTCCAGCTCCACTTAGAATACCACGCTCAGCTTATGCATGTGAAATTGCCTGTTGTGCTGTGGAAAGATGTGAAGATTTTTGGTACACCAAAAGTAAGAACAGTGATACAGCTAACTTCAGGAGTTCCTCGTGCCCAGACATTGCTCTTGTTTCTGCCTGGTCTTAAGAAAAAATAAAAATAAATGCTCCAATGGAACATTACGTCATTTGGAGAGGCGTCACTTTTTTCAGTGACAGTTGATTAGTTTATTTTTTTTTTTTTTAAGATTAACCCCACTTTGAGTAGTTTGTTTCAGTTTCTTTTTAGTTTAAAGTGGTCAGCTAAACATCTAAAAAACTCAAAATGTATTCGTTAGTAATAGATTTTATTTGAACACAACCTGTCTTTAAACGAAGAGAAAAGGATTCTACTTCTAAGTGGGCTTGCTTGCTTCTTTCCTTCTTTTCTCTTCCTTTATTTGCAGACACAGAATCCAATAAATTTCTATTGCAGTTGTTGGGCTTGGGGGAGAAAAAGGAAAGGAAAAGTACAAAGCTATTGGGAAGCGTCAAACACGGAGAATGATGAAGTACGTTTCATAGCAGTCAATTCCAACCCCAAAATCCCTGTTGTGCAGGAAGGCTTTCCAGCTCACCCAGGAAATTCAGCCATTGCACAGAGTAGTATTAATGATTTATACACACCGCACCACTGCTCCTGTTCACTAGCAGAGCCAGATTGTGTTAATAAAGGAATTTCAGGGAAAAGGGTCCCGGCATGCTGAGTTGTTTTGCTCAGTGCAGTGGATGCTGCCTTCATAAATCAAAGGAATTTAGTGCTTTACAACCTTTCAGAGCTGGTGAGGGTGATTTGTTTGTTTGGTTTTTTTTTTTCTTAATCTGATTCACCTAGGAATATTTTCATTTCTATAAAGAATGAATGAACTACTGGATGAGATCTATCTCAGTTGTTTTAGAGTTGATTGGTTTGCTTCACAGTGGCATTATACTTCCATTTGTTTTCCATTTGGTATTTATGCTTTATGGTGTTGTCTATGGAAAGAGGCTAGCATGGTTTTATTAACACAGAGATGCAGATCACATTATATTCTGTCTTGTTTCTTAGAAATAACTAAATAAAATGTAAAGGCAAAATATGTTTGCACTAAACAAAGAAATTTTGTATTCTTTATCTAAAATAAAAAATTTAATAACACTTATTAAAGCACTTATTTTAAATCAAGATAATTTTTTATTAGTAAAAATATGCTTCCTTTTTCTTTTGCAATAAATGTGAGTGTTAATTTTCAAAGTTGTTTTTTTTTTTTCTGGAAACTTTGTTTCTGAATAGCAACTGCATCATTAGTACTTGATTTTGTTTAAATTTACACAATGATTCTTATTGATATCGATCCACTATTTGAAATTACTAGAGAAAATGTATGTCTACCTTTGATTATAGAATTAAAGATAAAGGATGATTTTTAAAAGGCTCTCAAATTCTGATGTGTAATAGAGTATATTAGTGTTATGGGACACTCTCCTAGAAAATAAACACTTGGTTTGATACTTACGGAACCAGATCTTTACTTTCCATAATTGTTTTACAAAAGGGGTGAGGGTAGAAAATAATTACACGAATCCTGTTTTGCAGTTTAAGGGAATCTGGCTTTCCGGGGAAATCTTAAGACTTTGTATTACACAGCAGGTACAGAGTTTTTAGTCTGTTTGGATCATTTGGAGTCACTGATTCGCGTAGCTTTTGCTTACAGAACCTGCAACTGCCCTGTCCTGGCTTTGTTACAATAGCAAATATGGTTCCCTCCTTGCTTTATGGCAGTCAGCAATGTGGGCATCGGTACTGCCAAAGTTAAAGCTACTTCATACTGAGAGGAATTTTTTGCTTGTAGTTTTTTCTGTAGTCTGGAAACAGATGAACACCTTTTCCAGTATCATCACTGGTTTAAATATCGCAGAAAGGAGACAGGTGCCCAGTGAATGAGGTTTGTGTTTATAGAGTACCATTTTTATATTTGTTTGTCCTCTATTATTTGGGTGCATGAGTGTTTCATTGTATTTAATTATGTCTGTGAGGCACAAGACAACAGTCAACATCTGCTCTATTGTTTCCTTGGTTTACAGATAGCTTTGATGGGTTATTAAACAATCTATTTTTCAAACGGAAAACAGGGAAACAAGCTGCACCCATATTATGTAATTTTGTGAAGGTACATTATGTAATTAGTTGTCTAGTATTTGCGCAATAATCTGTCTTTTTGGTTGAATACTACATTAAAAAATATGTGATGATCTCAGGCAGCTTTTATTTCTAGTTTATAGTATTTTTCTAGTTTATAACATATGGGTTAAGTTGATTTCACCACAGATTTTATATTTAAATAATGCTTGAGTTGTGAATGCTATTTAAAAAATTAGATATGTGTATTAACTTCCATTTATTATTGAAACAGCTACTGATGAACTTTTGGTGACTACAGAAAAAAAATGCTAATGAACTTGAATTATTTTTGAGTAAAAGTTGATGTTGTTGCCAGAGCATCACTTGGGGATGGCAACACTCAAACTGCTGTTGCTCTCACAGATCTTACTCAGGGCAGAACAACCCTTGGCACTCCCCTCCCGAGACAAGTTGTACTGTACAGGCAGGGAGGCAACACGGTGGAACTTGACTCTCCTACAAGTAGATTTCCTGTTTGGTTTGAATGTAACTGTGACCTGTTTTAAGTTTCTGTGTGTAACGCGGATGTCCACTATACTCTGTCTGGACAGATTAAGGTAAATCACTGAAAAATTCCAACTACACAGCATGTGGTCTTTTTTGCCTCAAAAATAACATTCAGAAGAAAATTTTCCAGACACTAACGATGAAGTATTCCTAAAATTAGGCCTTCTGTAGCTTTTATCATTGCGGAAAGTCACCTATTAAAAATGTTTAAGGAAGAACAGGAGTTTGTAGTATGTTCATGGCTACTGAGGTGCCCCTGTATACCATTGTGGAGCTGCACTGTCTTTAGCAGTTTCTTACATGGGTACAGTTGAGGCCTGTGAAATGTTGTTACTGTAATGTGGTTGGCTTGTGTGCACAGGTTTTGCCATTGAAATAAAGTTGTTCAATCTTGTTTTGACATGAACTAAACTAGCGCTTGTATATACATAAAGAACTGAATTCAAATGAAAAAAAAATTTTAAGAAGCATAGTTACTTGGAATTCTAAGTATGCATTATTAACTCATGTAGGACTGATGCTCCAGCTCCTTGTTTCAATGTCATTTTGCAAAATGGCATTCAGTTTTTAGCATAGAATGAAAATACCTCACTTATTTGTGCAAGGGCTTAGAAATACTTCATAATCTCCCTCTCACCTCTCCACATGCGTCAGCAGCAAAAGATGTAAATGTAAAACAGGGATTTCGGATCTGTTCTTCAAGTGCCATTAAATGTTTCTCAATAGTTTTGGAGAGTTGCGCTTGCAGTTTTGACTCTCCACAAATGTGACAAATGGAAACTGAATTTCTAAATACAGTTTTCTGAAAGAAGTGCCAGGGTAATGCTGTTTGTAGGCAATTTTGTTTTCAAGGTTTTTCCAGAAACCCACTGCAGGGTTGGGGCGAAACTGGTTTTGTTTGTTTTTTTCCTATGATGTTTATTGCTAAATGGTTTGGTAGGGCGGGTCTCTTAGGAACTGCTCGTTATAAACAAGCATATGTGTTTGTGTGCAACCAAGCAAACCATGCCGGTGTCTCCAAATGTATGCGTGGGAATGGAGCATTCACGGGCTGTTTTTCTGGTGTGCAATGCAGAGATTGATTGTAATGGGAGAGAAAACCAGGATCAGAATTTCTGCTGGGGTGGAGCAATACAGTTCATTGACTTCCACTGAGGATGTTTTCCTTGGCTTTGCTGCAAAATTAATGCATTGTACAATTTACGTGCCTTTTCTCTCATCATCATGTTCTTGTATGTTTTGCTTGAGAACAGTTTTAAGGGCTTATTAACACTAAAATTATACAAGGGGTATGTGTCCACTTCCAGCAGAAAGTGAACTTTGAAACTGCTTTTTCAAAATCTAAGGAAAAGTGTTTACCTCACAGATTTATGAAGGAAGCTTAGTTGCAGCAGGTGGCGTCTGATCTGTGGTGGACGCTGGTCGCTTGCACAGCTTCCCGAGGAATTAGGGCTATGGAACACAAAACCGTTCAATGTTTGCTTTGTGCGATCTTAAGGAGCTCATCAGGGCTGAACAGTAGAGGATAAGAATTCATGAAATTTAGCTCTTTTACTAGTACCACAAATGGCCGAATAGATTAGTAGACAACGACAAAAGTTGTTAAGTTCCATTGCTTTTGCAGTAGTACTGAATTCCACAAGCATCTAAAGAAGCAGGCTGTGAAGGAGACCTATCGTTAAGAAAACATTTGAGGAAAATATAAAAACTTTCGAAAATAATTTCTATAAGAATTCACTAGTCTCAGTTGACTCCTTAATTATCCTGAATTCTGACAGTTCTGTAAGGCAGCTATGTAGTGCTTTCTGTCATTGCAGTACCAGAGAGATGTTCCAATAATAGCATTTATAATCCAGATGTGCAAAAGTTATGTCTGTGAGAACAAGAGGATACGAACTTTCAGTGCAGTTCATGTTTGTTGGGCAACACAAGTCAAAACATGTAGGGGAATATTATATTTCTTATTTTCATTTGTTGCTGGTGTTCAGTAATATGCATTTTGGTGTTTTGCTTAGTTGCTAAACAGTATCATGAGTTGCATTTCTTCTGCTTAGGGACAGATCACCATTAAAAAATCTTGAGAAAAGGTAAAATGCTCTCAGTGAAAGAGTTTGATTTAAATTTTTTGCGTCATTCTCCTATGTTGCACTGCAGGAGAGTTGTGCACATCTCAGGTCTTAGAAGGAGACTACTTAACCTTTGTCTTATTACTTGCAGCAATAAAATCTTACTCATATACAACTAATAACTTTAATATCAGCTACAGTACTGGTTTCAGTAAAAACAGAAATAATGCTTTTCTGTTGTCCTCCTTCTCTGCACAAATTTACACCAGTCCTTTGCTGGTGAACTCCAACGGTAGTGACAAAGGTTGATTAAAGCCTAAATGAAGGTGAGATTAAAAAGGCCATCCTTTTGGTATTGGCTTCCAATACCAAATGGAGTTAACCAGAAGTAAAAAAGTTGATAAGTGGATGATAGGAAAGGCTCTTACCATCTGGCATTGATACAGGTGTTATGGTTTTCTGGTCTTTGGTGCTTATTCTGTCCTCTTCTGTTATTCCGATCAGTAACACGATCCCCATGGGTTTGTCTTGTCCTGAGGAAGTTGTTGGGAGAGCTAAAATTAGAAATCCAGTGTTCGCATGAATACAGTGTCCACTGGGGTTCCTGAAGAAAATCATGTGTTTAGTAGAATAGTTATTTAGGACTGGAATGTATAATAAAAAAGTAGAATATTGTCAAAGAGCTCTTGTGGAGGGAAGGAAGAAGACACATGATGTGATTCTTTAAGGTGACATCTGTTTACTGTAGTACCAAGAACTTGTGTTGAAGCTTAACCCAGGGAACTTTATTCTTTCGAAGTAGTTTTCCCATGTGCTAGCTGTTGACATGAAGGTGCCTGCAGAGAGTACCAGAGCAATTCCACTCACATTGACCTGGCCTCAGTCACAGACCCTTGGACTATGGGCAGAAGAGATCTGACCCATTTCAGGCAAAGGCGGCTGCTCCTGTGCTCTGCAGTCTGTTGGCTGGACAGGCCATGCACAGCAGCTGCTGTAAGACAGCAGACTGAGTCCAGGAGCGGGGGCTGAATTGCTGAACATGGGATGAAGTGCGTCTCCAAACAGCTGCATTAGGAGATACTTATGAGGCTGAATTAACTTCAGACATGAAGTATCAATAAAGTTGAAAAAGCTTTCTTAACTTTGTGGTGTTCATATTTGGAGGCAAACTTCATGTGAACGGTGCGCTCTAATGCTTTCTGCCAAATCCTGTCTGCCTCAGATGCTCCTAGCTTGTAGTTCATGGCTAAACTTCAGTACTTAAAAACTGTTGCCGGTATCTTGAATAGAGCTGGGTTATAGCTTGCAGTACATCTAATGCCTTCAAGTCTTCATATTTTATCTCTGGAGAATACTAAACTTGTCAGTTCTGAACAGAAATTCCCTCTGATCCCTTTAAAGACCTGTAGGGTCTTTATTATTTTGGGGTTTGAATAGGTTATTTCTCCAAGGCACCCTGCTCATTTAGGATATCTACCCTATGCTGTTTTCCGCAATCAAATCATTGCGCTTGGCATAGTAGGGTGCTTGAATGGTGTATTTATACAGGCAGGAGGCATGATTTAATACCATCTCATGATTCACCATGCAGTCCTATTAATATAAACTTTGCTCAGGGGAATGAGTAGCTGTTACTTGTCAGCAAATCCTGTGTGTATTAAGGGGGTGAAGTTGTATTGAAAGATCCTCACAGTGATACTCTGCTGTTCCCAAGGGAAGCAAATGAAAACTGTACTTTGAATAATGAATGTGCTAATTGGGATCAAGAAGAAGTCATAGCTTCCTGTGATATAGTAGTCAGAGTAGCCTGACTACAGCAAGAAGGAGAAGTCTCTTTGACCAGATTTGGCGATACAAATACGTGGCTATCTATCATCTCCACACAACCAAAGCCCGATGGATGACAGTGACAGGCAGGTGGCCTGTCTGTTCTAGAATACACTGTTACATTGCTGAGCTCCTGTTTTATGCATGTTGGTGTCAACCTGAAGATGGGCAGGAACTGGTACTGAGTTGAGTCTGGTTGTATGCACAAGTATTGGCAAAAGTCCTTTGTGGAATGGTTGATGATATATCGTGGCATTGCTTGTGGTATATCAATAGGATTCATTAAGAGTGGATATTGGTTAGAGATCATTCTGTTCCCGATTTGCAAGGAAAATTATATTTTGTTACTGCTGGTCTGTATTTGCAAATGAATGTACCCAAAGGAGATGATTACAGCTTGCTGCTACCTGTTGGCAAAATACATGCAATAATACATGTTTCTTGTGCATCTTATATCCAGCACACAAAAGAGAATGATAAATGAATGAGAATAAGGAAGATGTGTGAAAATATGATAGTAATACATATTTTGTGAAATAAATATATATAGCCTGACATTTTTATAAATGAAGATGCGTGTGATAGTGCTTACCATTTATGCTGCTGGAAGATGTGTGTCGTTTTGAGGAGTTTGACTATGTAACTGCATAACGTCAAACAAGCATGAGATCTTGAAAGTATCTGTTCTACATTTCATACAAAATTTTCACAACTGCTGAACCTTCACGTAGATTGGAGGCTTATCTTAACTTTTTAAGAAATGGCAGATAAACTCAAGAGCAGAGTAGTGAAGGATATCTGAGATAGCCTGGAGACGGGAAGGAGTTTGTTCTCAAAGAAGCCAACAGTGAAAATACACCTGATCCTGGTACATTATCCAGCTGACAGGAGCTACATAATGGAATATGGAACTGCATAAGAGAAGGCAAGCTGCAGTACTCATTAGATGCAAGAAACATAGTGAAGACCTTTGCAGTACGTCTTCGGTGTTGTGAAGAATAGTAATGTACGCATATCGAAATCAACTCTTGGTAGTTAAAGCAATAGTATTTTCCTCCAGTTCTGCAGCTGACTTCTCTGAGTGATCCAGTACAATAGGAAACAAACCGAGAAACTCCCCTCACAAATAGAATTGTAAAGGGCCACAGAGCTGCTCATTGAAGGAGCTACCCTGCAAATGTCTGGCATCACCACGTGTGCTGCACCACTTTTTGTAGCTTTAGATGATTTTCAGTGTCATGTGTTGCATAGTCTAATGTTATCTTTCTCACTAGTTCAGTGCCCAGCACATTAAATAACTGAAGTTCCCAGATTCATCCTGTTTTAATTTTGACACAAATGCTGGCACAAAAAGACATATCTGGTTGTGATTCAGAATCTTTCTCATTCATATGAAAACGCAGATAAGTCAGAAGGCATCTATAGCTGTTTGCTGGTTTGTTTTCACAGAGCAGTGGTTTGCAGATTGTTCTCCAGTTTTGTGCCGTGATATGTATGGATGGTGACAGCTCCTTACGTTTCTGTGGTAGCCAACGGGAAGTCCAGCCATTGAGGCATCCCTTAACTCCATTTTTTAACCTGCTTCCTCCCTCTAGCATGCATTTATCGCCTGTGTGCTTTGCGACTCACTTAAGTGTAAGTCACACTATCTGCTATCAGGAGACAAAGATGTTTCTCTAGCAATCTAGTCTAAGCAGGAACTGAAGGTTCTAAGGATGTAGAAGAGGGCAAGCCATTTATGTAAAAACCTCTGCCCGCACATGTTCCTGAAAAAGTGAAGCTAAGTAGATGTATACATTTTGAGTGTGCGTTCTTCTGTATTATTGTCGTAGGTGATGATCTCCTTGTACAAGACACAGTTCTCTTCAAAAGCAATTTACAGTCTAAGATACTTACAAATGTATAGCTGACCTGCAGAGGAACAGAGATACTGGTCATCATGCCACTGAGCAGTCAGTTCATCCCCCAGTCAATGTTTTGTGTGAAGTTCTGGCAGGAGGAGTTTCTATGGGCTGCAAGAGAACATGCAGAGATGTTTATAGGAAGTTATTATCTGCTGTCAGGAAATTATAGGAGAAAGCATCAATGCCATTTTGAGTGTGCTTAGGAGGTGAACAAGCATAATATTAAAGGCAATATGAAGAAGATATTAATTTTTCAGTTGTTCACAGTAGTAGCTAGGGTAGGAATAGGCTGAAGTAAGCCCTTGAAGGTGATGACAAGTACAGTATAGTTGTTGAGGTAGTAAAAGGATGCATTGTGGGGCAATGCAAGGAGAGAAAGGAGAAGTGATCGTTGTGGGAGCGTTCCAAAAGAAATTCAAGTAAACATGCCGTTCTTTCGCCAGTGAGATGCTAGAGCAGCAGGTAAATCAGTGTACAGTACTGACAACGAAAAAGAAAGTTTGGAGTTAGTCAAACCAAAGAAAAAAGATTAGCCATGTACTCAGAAAGCAAAATTTGTTCGGATATTGCACTTCAAAAAACGTAAGACCAATTGGCCTATAAGCTGAAAGCCTTGCTTTTTCTAAGGCTACAGATTGTTTCCCAAATATGCTTCCCAAGTTTTGTGTGAGGTGATTCTGTCTGAAGCTCTCGTAGACAGCAGGGCTATAGTTATTTATGTTTGAAATCTCTAAAGTTGCTACCATTGTATCTTTAAAGGAAAGAGCCTGGAAAGTTGAACTTCAGTTTAACTGAAGCATTGTTGGTTTCTGATTGAATCGGCTAGGTTCATCTTGAACTGCAGCTAGTTTTTAATTTGCTCCTAAGAGCTAATGCAATTTTCAGATAGAAACTTTTAAGTTCGGAAGAAAACTCTGTTAATATTAACTGTGCTGTATCCCACAAGTGTTCTATGTAGCTGAAAAAGATGGGCTCTCCCCGTTGTAAACAATTTCTATATCCTTGCCCTAAATGCTAGTGTAAACTGAGATGTTTAATAAACTCAATAAACTGACAGTATCCACCACACTTGTATCAGTATGAGATCAGCAGATATCTTTGATTTGTATATGTGATATTTTCTACTTTAAAAGTCACTAAGATATCCATGTTGTATTTTGGTTCTGCTGTTAAGTATAATGGGAGTTGGCTGGGGAATTGAAACTTGTCATGAACAGTTCCTACATGTACTTCAAGCTTTACTTAGAAGGAATACCGTCAGCAGCTGAGGACAGGGGTCAAGTCTGGATAGTGCTTCTGGTGCCTTTGAAGAGCCTTTGGTCCCAAATGGTTTTTGCAGAACGGTGGAAATAGGCTTTGGAAGACAAGTGTAGTGGTTATAAAAGTGGCAGCGGTCATGGTTGGGAGGGTGGGGGAAGACACGCAGGACAGCTTTTTCTATCTACTGATATTTTGTTTAATGCTTGGGTCTGGTTACCTCAGGCAATGTTAATCAATGGCAGCTCACCTTCTCTTTTGGAGCGTGCGTGGTACTGATCTGGTAATGCTTTTTTGGGGACAATGTTCTAAAGTTGCTGTGGATGATGGAAACTACCAGGAGACTTCGAAAATGCTTTACCCTCTCAGTTCTGGGTTTTCGTTTACCGGAAAACCACTGAGAAATCTTAAAGTGAAAATTGAGAGCATTTGGAGAACAGGAGAGGTGACCAGAGAACAGGAGGCTGGAGGAAGAGCTTAAAGGAATCAAATATAACGTAGCATAAGCTATGAAGAGGGTGCCAAAGTGGTACCTGAATTATTTATGGTCTGTGAGATGGGAAAGTTAAGGCAATGTTGGAAGGAAGCAGAAATTATTTGAAGTTCATTGGTGTTGTATAGCATTTGGAAGAACCTTTGTTTTGGGTATTGTCAACTAGATATAGGCATTAAGAAGAATTAATTATTTGGCAGAAAGGTGGTCTAAACAGATTACTTCTGTCAGGATCCGATTAGAGCATACATCATTGATTGGCTGACGACTGCATTGCAGGGAGCTGCCTTTTCCAGGCAATGTGGCTCCAGGGAAGTTGCTGAAGTCTTTCTTCCCTTGAACCATAGCAAAACTAGGCATCTGCTTTTTCCTGGGGGAACATTTTGGTCATTGTCTAATGTGCCATTTTGTATTATGTGCAGGTGGGATAAAACTCTTGGTCCTTCTTGCATCATTTTCATTTTTCTTGTTCTGCCTGCACATGTAGCCCAGTTTTCAGGCACACTGCTGGCTGTATTTCTGTGTGCATCTGTACTGTACAGCGGTCTCCATTTCCTTCCCATTTCAAAGTACTTTTTAGCAAGTCCGTGGTGAAATCACTATGAGAGCACTCCTCTCGGTAGCTTCAGTTCTGTGCTAAGACACAATTATGACATTAGACTGCTGTGCCTGAAATACTTATGTTTAACATGCTTAACCTATGCTGTTCACCTTTAAAACCAGCTTCTTCCTAGGAGGCAAGTTCAGAATAGGACTACCCTGTCAGATTTTGGGAGTTTGATTGTTCAGTCAGTTTCTGTGTAGAGTAATTATAGTCTCTTATATTAATCAATTCAAATAACGCATTGTATTATTGGTGCAAAAATAGTCTTAACAAGTTTAAAAAAAGGTATGTATTGTACGAGCTTCTGAGCTATGATTCAGGTGGTATCACCTGGGAG
>Ga0181612_153759_pt1 | contig 12937 bp, 6 predicted proteins | sample HoacroProtozoa21_FD_119630 | JGI IMG/M metagenome (GOLD analysis project Ga0181612, IMG submission 119630) | Hoatzin crop microbial communities from Cojedes, Venezuel. Combined Assembly of Gp0051906, Gp0051904, Gp0051908 | reverse complement strand
ATCCACAGAGGGCTAGATGCTGGAATGATATTTTTAGGGCTGTTATCTTCAGCCAAGAGCGAGCCAATCACCAAGCATGCCTAGATACACAACATGGAAGTTATTCAAGCGTATTGCTTGAGACCTGCAAGTAGGACCCCTATCCCGAACCTGCATAAATCGGTAAATAAACAAAGAGAGCACAAACAAAAGCTCACGTGCAAGAGAGAAAGAGAGCAAGCACATCTATGATGAAAATATTGAGAATGACAGAGCTGATATATTTGATCTAAGATTTCCGTGTAAGATCTCATAAGAGAAAATCAGGGCAAATAAACAGCATTACTTCTGCTTGTGTACCCTTCCATCATCAGTTGTGTGTGGCTTAGGGGTAAACAGAGGCATTATCGAAACACTGTTTTCAATAGTGCTTAATGCACTTTCTTGAACTTGTCTAATGGCTTTTGAAGCTATTAATAAAGTGGTTACCAGAAATGAACACCCCTATTTAATTATGTATTGTGTGGAAAATTATTTATGTCTGGCACTTCGTACTTTTTTCAGGTATTCCCCGATCATCTATTGTGATGAAGACTGGACAATCTTCCCTATTTGCTTTCCTCGTTCCATTTATATGCCAGTGTCCATTACCTTGACATTTGTTTTCCAAGCAGTGTACAAAACTTTTTCATTTCTCCTCATATGGAAGCAGTTCCATTCAAAAAAAGAAAAATCAACATGCCCTTTCTCTTACCCTTTCCGATTTACCCCATCCTTTCTGAAACAGGTGGACATAGAATTTATGAAGCGCAACAGAGATATTTTGTTGTAGCTTTCCTTTCCATAAAGGTTCCAAAGGGCATGCATGCTTCCAGAACTGAGGGTCTAATTCTGAATACATATATTATCCATTTGCATAATCTACATTTATTAATATTTATTTTCCTCTTTGTCCTTTTTTTTTTTAACTGGCTAGTCATTAAGACTTGTAATCTTCTGCCAGTACCTCCACCAAGTTTTAGATTTAAAAACGCTGATTAACTCGGGAAACGTACAAGAATTTGTCATTTTACCATTCACTTTCTCTCCCAGATAATTTATTAATGTGGAAAAAGCATAAATCCCTTTCCATAAATTCTTATCCCTTTGGTTCTTATACTTCAGCTCTTACTAATCTTGAAGAGCACCTTCCCTTTTATCGCATTGCAAGTATTTAGTGAGAAAACTTATCTGAAAGTTTTTCAAATCCTTATCATACTTTAATGAATGACATCAATTTTACCTGAAAGCCTACCCTAATTGATGCCCTAGCATGCGATTTTTCTCTATAGAAGTAACATTTATTCTGCCCCTTTGCAACATATTTCTACTAGTCTAATCACATCCACTTTTATTGTTGTACACATCAGCTTTATTAGTCTGTAATTTCTGAAATGTTGTTAAAGGCCATTTTTACTTTCATCCCTCTGGTACTGGAGTCAGTTTAAGCGAGAAGTTATGCACTGTACTGAGCAGTTTAGCAATTTCATGCTTGAAATTTAAAAGCGACCATGTGACTGGCAATTTGTTGCTGTTCACTTTACCAGCTTGTCCTACATCTTTTAGGGATATTTCATTTTGATACAGGCATGCATAGGAAGAATTAAAAATTTTTGGGAACGTGAAGGAGCTCTTCTATAACAGGTAAGCACACCAATGGCTACATGGAAAGTAGACTTAAAACATCACTTCTCTGCCTCCTTTTGACAAATAATTTCATTCCACATTTCTTCCATGCAAGTAAAAGCTCTAGCTGTAAAGTTACCAGACTGGTTGGGAGAGTCATTCGTTCTCTCCCTTTCAAATAATTCCACTTTTCACAGTTAAATGGCGCTGAGGACAAGAGAAATCAGTACTGATCTCAGAGTGAGTGCATTATTGGTCTCCAATAAAATAATCTGTGTACAAAGAGGGAAACCTGCTGGTACTTCCTTTAGAAAAACTGATGAACACCCTACATTTATAGTATTTTATACATTTTAATATTTTAAATGCAAGATAAGAAGCTTAACACTATCAGTTAAATTTTCTCTGTTTAACATTTTTTCCTAGAAAATAAGGTAACAAATGACCCTGCTTTTATTTGTGTGCACTGTCATGTTACAAACCCTACAACAAAAACAAGTATAAAATTAACATAGCTCAACTCCACAAGCTTTCCACATTTCGGTTAGTATTAAGCCGAGTCTTTTGAAAGCTTTTCTTTTGCTCCAGCACACCTATGAACTTCTTGTATGTTTGTTATATCTTACTTATGACTTCAGGTTTCACATCAGTTTTCAGTCTTCCTATGCAGTTTTACCTAAGGAAGAGGTATGACTTCAGGATAAAATGAAAGAGAGCTACATCCATTTTTCTGTACCAAGATCATTATGATGCCTGTCAGTGACTATGGAAGGACTCCACTGTACATGGATCATTAACGCATTAAGGCATTAATGACTCATTTGAAACTATTCCTACCTGACTTGTTGATTTCCACTGAAGAAGCCCATCATGCATATTCACAAGATTACCCAAATTGTTATATCTATAGATGTATCGTTACTCAGACTCTTGACCACATGAGTAGATCATTATAAAAAACTTCCAAAGTAACAGTTCTGTAGTAAACTATGACTCTGCTGGAAGGTAAACATAGCAGTGGGTAAAACCTCAATCTGCAGATGCTCACAGGACATATTAATGCTCAAGATTCCCTTAAAGCAATTATCTTTCAGGCCAAATGAAAGCTAATGATACAAAGATCAAAGCGGTTGGGGCTCAATGTTACTGGTCTCATGGGTTGAGCAAGTAGTGAGGACAGAAGTTATGATTGCCCAGGACTAGCCCTACCATATACCTGTTCCTCCCTTGCCCTCATCTCTTCTCAGTCATCTAACTCCCAAACCACATCCTGTCAGTGTGTGAAATACGCAGCTTACCCCAGACATTTCAAAATTCTCCCCAGCAGCAGGACAAGAAGCCAGTTTTAGAGACAGTGAGGGGACAAGGTCAGTCCGCATGACAGGAGGGAAACCGAGGAGAAAGGGGAGAAAGTTTGGGGGACTTGCTTTGGTTTGTGTGAATGAGGTTCTGGAGTAGGACGCAGCTGGGAGGATAAAAGACTTCAGGATGAGTTGAGGAGAGGGGGAAGGAGATTCCCTCAGCCGAAATGGGCTGTACCCTACCTCCAAGGCTTTTTGAGCCCTACTTGCATTGACTGCAAAAGACAAGGCTTCACAGAATCATTTACCAAAGTGTACATGCAGTAAATTAATAGTGGGATAGTTTCATTTGTCTTCACTGTATGTTCTAAAGCTCTAATAAATGGATATACTCCATCTGTAAGAAAGAGGTATGAGGCTGAACCCTTTACTGGAGTACACACTCAGGAAAACTATAACAAAAATATGCAGAAGGAAGTTTCCCCTCACTTCCAAATGATGGCTGCTTAATTAAACACATGAAAACCACTTAGCACCAGGTACAGGACGCTAGGTTCATACATGGATGCCTCCTTGGAGGGATCACTTGCTGTTTGGATTGTGCTGTACCATAAAAGAGTCCTGTGCCAACCAAATGATTTTTGGTGTCTTAAAAGGCACCGTAAACAAGCCTTTGTTTTGGAATGGGAGCAGAACAACGGAAGAGTTACCAGAGGGTGGGGAACCTTGGCAGTGGTTGGAGTTTTGCAGTAGAAACAAGCAAAACCAAAAACACCTCACAAAACAGAATAACAGCTAACTGCCATCCCATAACTGTTATAAAAATAACTTCAAGCCAAACGGCTGATGAGGCATATAATGTTTGGGTTTGAGGCTATTATTCAGAAATATCTGCTCTTGTGCATAGTTCAGTGTACATTGGTTTAAGCAAAAGGCAGGCTTATCTGGTTAGTACCTCACTGTCTCCAGCAAGACAGTGGAAAATACCATGAAAATAATAAAGCTTTATATAAAGGACCTGTGTGTGACAGATCCATTCCTCATGCTGCTGAATTGCAAGAGGCCAGCAATGGAAACAACACCTGAAAGCCCAGAAATAAAAAAGGAATGGGAAAAATAAGAATAAACTCAGTATTGGATACGGAAGTCAACTTCATTGGAAAAATCCGAAAAAAAATTTATATACAAAAATAAGTCAGTGTAATTTGGGGCTCAAGGAGCTACTTATTATTATGCAATTCTTCATCACTGCTTAGGAGTTATTATTATGATATAGCTTCTTAAATTAAGTCATCATTATCCTTATGAGATTAATCTGTGCTCCAAATAAAGATTTTGCGCTTTTTTTAAAATTATTCTTTTTAAACCACTCAAACGCAGGAAGGTTAATTTAGAAATGCAGCACTTGCATGATACGTACTGTATGAAGAATAACATTAAAGTGTCCATACAGACCTACAGAATAAAGGAATGTAGAGGTCAGTCACCAGTGGAATGCAACAAAATGAAAACAACTAAAATACTATGCAGCAGCTTTCGTTTACTGCAGTTATCTCAGACTTACTAGAGATGTCTTGTTGTTTCTTCAATTAAATGCAACATAAGCTGCCTGGGGAAGTTATCCTACTGGATACAAATAATTTTCATTTTTCTTGCTGTGGCAATGATTAAGGCAATATACGGCTATCTAGAAGCAAATGAGGTGATATGTAAATTGCATGCCTAATTTTGCAATTGTAATTTACTGCCAGATAACAGTATTAAAGAACTACACACAACTACAAAACCGTAGAGATACAGTCCTCCTTCAGTCCCAAGCACAGGAGCTGACAATGTGATTTTATCCACAGCTTTCTGCTGGGAAAGAAGCCTCACACATTTTCTTCCACTTTAAAGGTCAGGCACATTTGCAGTTACACTATCATATGATTGATGTAAAACTGTTTCAAATTAATATCTAGATGCAATTTTACTACATTAAATCCCATTTCCAACTGATCTCCTACTCAGATATAGTTTTGACAGTTTTAAATACTCCACGAAACGTAATCATTAGTTTCCTTGGCCATCCAAGGAACTCCAGGTAGATTCCTTTAGTAGAAGCCTTTCAGAGACATCTCAAATACTCTTAACTAGACAAAATAATGATAAATAAAACCACTAAGATCTCTACCTCATCACAGAATAAAATGATGCAAAGAGGTCTGCTGGGTTAGATCAGCTGTTGCTGCCACTATGCTGACTTTTATGTTCCCGAAAAGGACTGAGATCCATCACTCTGAAACAGCAGAGAATAGCCTCAGTTTCCCATTTTAAACTGGAACAATATCCATCAACTGCCCTCCCTCACTTAATTAAACAATGCCAGAAATTCAACAGAAAGAGACATTCCTTAAACATTCTTTTTAATTGAAAGCTTATGCTACTGTATTTATCCTTTGACAAATATTATCTTTTTCCATTGCTGTCTTAGGTGAAAACTGCAAATCTGTCAAACATTCCATGCAGGCTGACAAATTATGCTGGAGCTTTACATTTTAGTATAAAATATTCTCCATAATCCTCAGCAGACAGGTGCATTATTACCATAGAGTACCAAAAGTCCCATTATATTATTCATTTTGTCTATCAGAAAAATAACAGTAGGTTTTTAATCAGTGCAATTTGTTCAGTATTTTTCCACACATATGTATAGCCTGTTCCTGCAGAATACCATATTTTGTGACTATTACTGGAAGTTTATTTTAAATACATGAAGGTTGTATATCAGAACTATGCAGCTACAAGGGCACATGCTGTTAGGTCCCAAATGTTCCCAAGTTATTTAGTTAGTTAACCTAACTCTGGATAAAATCTAGTCAACAGACCTTAAGAGATGACCCTGTATATTCCTGGTTCAGATATTTTCCCAACAACATTTTGTCGTTCAAAGAAAGGTGTCACTTTAAACATTCAGTGGCCCAAGATACCCATCCCAACAATCTCTCCATCACAAGCACTACCTAAGCTGTAAGAAATCTCAGCTTTCCCTTCAGGAGAATGTGACACCTGACAAACAGAGGTGTATTAAAAAAGTTAACTCCTTGAGGAGCAAAACTCCAGTGCTGAAAGCATCAAGATCTCTCAAGATACGCCTTGTGCATGGTCAACAATACAAAACAACTCACTTTCTTTGTTCCGAAAGACTGAAAATTCTTCTTTTTCACTCTTGATCCTTAACCTTTTTATGGGATATTCTACCCTTCTACCAAGTCACACAAGTACCACTTTCAGACCCTGCTGACCTTAGAAAACCTTGCCCAAAGGCTAGGGGTGGGTGAAGAGGAGGAATCGGTAGTATAGCCAAATAAAATTGCAGGAATTGTTTCTCAGCGATAGTGTCTCTAAGTGCCAAGCATCTTTCAATAATAAGGCATTGTCTGGACAAAAATCAGACTAGGTTGGGGCTCAATAGATAATAACACAAAATGTCTCAACTTGATACCAACAAACCCTGTTCTGCCAATAAGCGCAAAGTACTTCCATGTTATAAAAGGCTATTAAAAAAAAAAAAGGTTTTAACTGTTTTACACTCATAATTTCAATCCAGTTTGAAAAGCAAACACACCTTCTGTCTCTTCAAAAAGCAAACCAATAGAGTAGACTGGCTTTTCCACTGCCTCACAGCAGCTCAGCAACCCTGGAAATAAAAAGCATCGGAGAGAACATGACACTTTCTAGGCAAAGGATAGATAGATTTGTTCTAGCAGTCTCAAAGATTCCCACAGCTTGGATCTCCTGTCTCGTGCAGCCTTGGGTAGACAGGCCACATAGCCAACATTTGCTGTGAAAACTCGTATAATGACCAAGAGTGTGAAAAACTGAGAGCAGCAGGCCAGACAATTACCTTTGCAGACAAATTTTCACTCAACGCATCAGATGAAATTATAGCAGCTTCAAATAGAAGTAGAGTTTACCAGATGGCACAGAGTGCTAGGGGGTGCCACCTAAAGGGCTTTCATTTATTGTATGGTGACCTAAATTTGTGCTTTGTTTCCAGAGCAAAGAACATTCACTTGGTCACATCTGTTGTGAGGGAGTATGTTCCTGTATACAAATGTATTAATTAAAAAAAAATATTTCTGAGAATTACCAGTCAAGTCATGGGATTCTGTTCTAGTCATTCATTCTTATCCTTTAAACCATAATCCTTTCACTGAATTCTTGCAGTCTAATAGAAATACAACTGTTAAGCTCTCTCCGTTCGGACTCGTAATGTCCAGCAGCCAGACCTCCCTGACTGATATCCCTCTGATGGCACGCAAGTGGGTGCAACTTCAACCAAGAACTTGGGGCACTGCCAGTACAATTTACTGTTGCACCAGACATTATCATATGCATCCTGCTTAAATTCTTAGAGTTTGCTGTTTGTGGAAGACATCACTCCAATGTGATGGAGCGAAGCCCTTCTACTTCACAGATCCTTCCATCATTCCACCAGGTGCCTTTTCACTGTCATCAGTGCCATCAAGCAAATGGGGCCCAGGAAATACCAATAAAGCTACCCTACTTTGCTCTCCGTTGGAAATTACGGGAGCAGATTTACGAACACACAAGAATATCTTCCCCAAAGCCTTCAGAGGCATCACAGAAAAGAAGAAAGAGAGATTAGGAGACTATATAGAAAGTTGTGGAATAAAGCTGTTAGTTATACTTTTCTTCTATTATTTTGGTTAAAGGAACGTGGAGAAATAGAAAAAGGATGGATTCAAGATGAATAAAGGAGAACAAAGGAATTCAAAAGTGTAGTCAGCACACAAAAATGTTGAGGAAGGAAAACTAGGAGTAAGATCAACCTGTAGTATCAAGAAGCCTAAACTGTAATGCAACTTTACCACTGTCTGGATGCAAATGATAGTCACAACTTCCAGAAATAAGGACATGGGGGGGGCGGAATAAAAAAAGCAAGTCCCCTGTTCCTGCCTTTTGTACAATGCTAGGCCATCACTGCTGCCTCCAGCAGACACCAGCTTGTCTTGCCTTCATCTGCTACCCACTGACTTTGTATATCAACACCATAGTCTAGTTCAGTTAGAGAGGAACAGTAGCATAATGCACTGTCTGATATCATGAGAAGCACCTACTAGGGGCAAGACACGTAAGCTCATGTGCATAATAAAGTGTTGAAAAACGTTTTGCTAGTTCTTCAAATTCCCACTTTGTAACACGACAGCAGCTAAAACTCTTAAAAGATGGAGAGTATCATAATTAATTCAATATCCTAAGTCATTAAAGAACAATGTATCATTTAAAATATATTATAATCTCTTCACACAAGATACCAGTAATCAGTACATGAAAAAAAGTGAGGACAGATATAAAGCTAGACCACATCATGTTATTTTGCCTAAGCTAACAGCATACAACTTGATTTCAGTTAGAAAAAAAATCTCATTAGATGTTCAGCAGAAATAGTACAGCTTTTACCTTATTACCTTTTTTTACTTTTCCAATACACTACTATTTGATGAAAACACCATCTGAAGAATACTGGCAATTTTAAAGTTAAATATTTTTTAATCTGTCTTCCACATTAAAACAAACAAGATTTTTATTTAAAGAAGGAATCTCAGGTGTTTCATACTGCAAATTTTAAGAGGTGTCCAACAAAGGACCACAGGTTTCTCTACATTAGTGATAAGTCTAAAATTCAGAGCAAAGAGTCAGAAAGGGACAGGTACTAGAAGAAACCTTCCCTGAAAACATAGCCAAAAAGTGTTCAGTCTAACAAGGCAGCGAAACACATTTATAACACACAGAACCATTTATGGTCAAAGAAAGCAGTTTCTGAGTGGAACATAATTTTATTTTATGTTCATGTTTGTCAGAGATGATAACTATTTCTACTTCAAGAAATAAAGTTGCCATTTAATCTGAGGTACAGCACAATTTTTGTACACTCAGTCTGTACACTTGTGGGACAAAAGTCTGTTCTTATGTTTCTTTTTAGACAATTTCATATTTATATAACAAATAACAACAAAATCAAAACAAAGCCAACAAATATGAATTTTTGTAAAGCAGTTATATTCTAAGAACATAAACAAGTTTAAAGCAACTTAATGACTTCTAGCACAGTTACTGTTTTTCCAAAAGAACCTATAAAAAAAGATCAGAGATCACATTCCCATCTGGTTCACAGCAACTATCCAAGTAATTAAATTAGTAAAAGAAAACATAATTCTTTTTTTCAGAAACAGTAACAGGTTACAGAAACCAGGCAAATTGTTCATGTTTCGGCAGGCACCAGAGAGAAGCGAAGCCCTTTGTCCTGGTTTCGTCTGGGATACAGTTAATTTTCTTCCTAGTAGCTGGTATGGTGCTGTGTTTTAGATTTAGGATGGGAATAACGTTGATAACACACTAACGCTGTGGTTGCTGCTGAGCAGTGCTCACGCTAGGTCAGGGACTGTTCGGCTGCTCAGACTGCCCTGCCAGCAAGGAGGCTGGGGGTGCACAAGAAGCTGGGAGAGGACACAGCCAGGACAGCTGGCCCCAACTGGCCAGAGGGATATCCCATACCATACGACGTCACACTGAACAATAAAACTGGGGGGAATTGGCTACGGGGCAGTGACAACTGCTCTGGGACTGGCTGGGCATTGGTCTGCAGGGTGGTGAGCAATGACATTGTGCATCACTTGTTTTGAATATTCTTTTATCATTATTTTCCCTTCCTTTTCTCTCCTGTTAAACTGTCTTTGTCTCAACCCATGAGTTTTACCTTTTTCCCCATTCTCTCCCCCATCCCACTAGAAAGGAGTGAGTGAACGGCTGCATGGTGTTTAGCTGTCTGCCAGGTTAAACCGCAACACCCTTCCAAGAAGGCAGCATGCACACCATTTGAGGGACAGTGAAAACAAACAGGGTCAATATAAGCATAGAAAAATTGTCAGATGGTGCTATGCTTTTGGTTGGATCAGTTCACCAAGATAATGCTGGAGAAGGCAACTTCTGGGTTCTGAAGTGGAAGGGTTTTTATCTTGCTTATTTTTAGTCATGTTGGCTTGGTTTAGTCCAGTGCCTTGTGAGACTTACCCAATAGCTAGGATGTCTCAATATGGCACAGTATAAAGCTATGTAGATATAGTGGATTGTGGATCAATGACACATGGCTTTGAAGCATGTTAATTTACCCTAAACTATGTAGACACAGATTAAAACAAAGACGAAAGTTATCAGTGATATAAACCTTTCTGTGTAGGAGAGGTACAGAAAATCATAGATGAATATATGTTCAAAAATTTCCAAAAACAACCAGATTGTGTCCATGTTTCAAGACAAATGTTCAGAGAAGCGTTCCCAGCATCACTGAATAAAGTACCTATCTACTACTACAGAATATCATGTCCCATTGCTTCCGTGAACATATCAAACTTCACCTCTGAAGCAGTCATCCGTCTTGCCCTGCCACTAGTTCGATGCGCACTTTAGACATCCGTCTCTGATGATCAGAAACCTGAATTTCGTGACAGCTAGATTATTCTTGGGTAACTTTGCTCTTCAGCTCAATAGCTTTTTCCATGTTACTCTTACAAGGCATTCAGAGGCAGAGTCTTGTTATGCCTGCCCTACAGCTCAGTTTCTCTAGGCTAAACAAGCTCAGTTCTTTTAGAAGAACTTTTTCCCCCTACAGTTATCTCAATCAAGAAATAATGAAAATAACAGTTTTAGGTAGCATTAATGAGGGCGACTATTCACATTAGAGGACTGGGAAAAGCCAAGACCCAATAGGCGGCATAATGGAAGTGTGAGCCACAGTCTGCACCCCAGCTAAATACAGAGGCGGGAGGGGAATCTACATTTACTCAAGAAGGTAGAGAAATGGAAACTTCAAACTTTGTATGGGCAAAAACACACACATTCAAGAAGGTGCAAAATTCCAGGACTCCACCACCAGCCTACCTCCACTGATGAGCCAGAACACTGGTTACTGTCCATACTACTGAAAGCGATTTTTATTTTTAAAAAGTGAAGGCACCTTTATTAAAAACATAGTATATGGAATCGGTATGTAGCAGGCAAAATATACACGTATTCAAATAAGTCAGAACAGAGTAGATATAAAAGCTCCATTTACAATCAATCACACACAGGCAAGAACAGAAAACTTGAGCGCTAGCTAATTACCTCTATAAGCAATATTTTTAAGAGAGAACTTATTAAATCAGTAACTACTCCTTAACAAGTTATCACACTATACAGAAAGAAGAACCATTAAAAGATGAAGCTAGTAATGGATTACTACTGCAATTATTAATTTCGTTTCTAACAAAAATCATCAGTCCTGTTGCTCCTACCTTTTCCACAACACTCTGCAAAATCACAACAGCTAAAAAAATTACTTGCGTGAGTCTCCAGGTTTCTGTTATTTTCTGTCATTTCTATTACACCACTAGGTGGTGATAGCTCAACACAGATCAGCTTCTAGTCTGTTACAAGCATAAATTGCAACCAGACGATGCAGTTAAAAATAAAATTTAAACATGCTCTCTGTGCACTGGAAATATGAACAATTAACCCCTTTAACTGCATAAATTGCTGTAGCAAAAACTTACCTTCTTTAGTCGCATGCTTTCATTCTGTTCTTCTCCATTAAAACACTCATCGATGCCTTGAAAAAAACCTCATCCCAGACCATTCTGTAACAACAGCCTTTCACCTTGTTGCTACCTGAGTTACACAGCTCTTGTATACTCTGTAGTCTTGTTGTAGCAGATGCTTCTCAAAAGTCATGTCAGCTCGATCTTTAAATCCTCTTTCCACAGCACTGTTTGTAAGGCTGCTTCCACAAGTCCATTAAAGCCCTATAAGGTGAGACTGCCATATTTTTTTTGGCCTCAAACTCTCCTCTAGGTTCCTAGGTAGTTGAAATGCATTGCTTTTAAATAATACCCACATCGCTGCACTTCTGGTGAGAATAAACCTTCAAGTCACAACTTTCCCCCAGGAACGTTCAGCCACAAGACCTGATGGTGCGTCCCGCTATCCACAAGCAGCTAAGCGAAGTCCAGGTGAAGTTACTCCTGGTGAAAGGCTTGCCCCAGCAGCAGGTGCATGGGACACACCTGCACCCATCTACCCTCCCTGGACACAGCTGCAAAACGTTTCTCACTTTGTGCGCGGGTGGGACCTGCTCTCCGACTCTTACTGAACAGACACCTACTATGCAGAAATCTTTCTACCCTGTTTTAAAAATCATCTGTTGGCTGTTGGTTGCAATAAACATTTTGCATTCGTGTGAAGCTGCTTTTGCTGTTACTGTTCCTGCCTGATACATTGCCAGCGATGTTTGTACCCAATTCCTACAACAGCCTCTGTGTGTTGGAGCTGCAGCCCCATCTTCCAGTGTGCTCCCTGTAGCCCCTAAAACGGATCATTTCCGTCAGCAGCTGCACCTGTATGAGTCTGCACCATGCTTGCTCAATTCTACGTAGTTTATAAACTGAATTAGGAGCTGCAGCTCTACTACTGAAACCATAAAAAGCTGAAAATGTGGAAAAAATGCATGGATTTTCTATTTTCATATTGCTTACAACTGTATCTGTAATAGACGGATCTGAAGTATGATTATGCTTTTTGTACGAGTAGAAACAAGTTAAATGCATTTGTTTCTTACCAGGCTTATATCTGAATAGCTGAAACCAGTTGGTTTTAGTCACGTTCCCAAATATAATACTATATATATTAAGAGAACAAGTAATACAACAAAACCATAAAAAATATAAATCAATATTTCTACCTCCAGCACCATCACACTTTACCGCACCAGCGAGGATACTCACAGCCTTACGATGGTGAAAGAGCAGTGCTAAGACTGTTATTTGGTAGAATTTCTTACAGAAATTTACTGGGGGGGGGGGGGCGCCTGGGAAGGGGAAAAAAAAAATAAATTACAGAAAAAAACTGAAAGGGAAAAAAAAGAAAAAGGACTGAGTGAGGTTGGGTTTCCT
>Ga0181612_154944_pt1 | contig 12938 bp, 10 predicted proteins | sample HoacroProtozoa21_FD_119630 | JGI IMG/M metagenome (GOLD analysis project Ga0181612, IMG submission 119630) | Hoatzin crop microbial communities from Cojedes, Venezuel. Combined Assembly of Gp0051906, Gp0051904, Gp0051908 | reverse complement strand
GAAGTGGCCTGGCCAAAACATGAAGAACTTGTTCATAGCCTAAAAAAGGGAGAGGAGGAGTCTGGTTCTGGAGGTGTCGCTCTTTGTGGAAAACAGACATAGATAACTGGAGCTTTCAAGCCATTCCCCCCTGAAAGGAGGAATTGTTATGTGCAGAAGGGCCAGGAAAGGTTGACCCTTTTCCATTTCTGTCTGATGACAAACTGGTCCTTGTTTGGAGAATAAGTTAGCGCAGAACATCATTACCATGTTAAAGTCATGCCAATTCTGACTGGGGAAGGAGAAACTGCCCAGCTTTGGACGGCTTTGGAGCTGGCCCTTTTGGGGTTAGCTGGGTACACGGTCTGCCACTCAGACCATGGATGGAGTGGAAGGAGAGATGTTGAAACCACTGGCTTTGGTGGGGCAGGCAAGAGATGAAGGGGAAAGGGAATGTTCTTGCTCTGAGGTGTTTTTCAGTGACTGGCACCTCAGCATACTTTTCTTTCACTGTTTCAAAAAGCTTTGAAAATCGGCCTGGAGACGTTCATGTTGAGGGACTTGTGCAGTTCATTTTTGCTCGGTCTGTTCATGTCCTGGAGCTGCTTAGAAGGGATGGGAAAATTGCTCCATGTTCAAAGTGTCCTTTGATTGGCTTTGCCCACCGGAGTAGCAGTTCCAATTCATCAGTCACCATTGGTGGATTCTCCAGGACACAAGGAAAGAAAAGCCAGCAGTGGTTGTTAGAGGGTCTGCCTGGGATCTTGTAGTGTGGAGCATGGGCATGGTATGATTTCCACTGTCCAGTCTGCTTGATGAGATGGTTGGGGACAAGGGTTTGGTGTCCTGTAAAGCCTGGCTGCTCTTTCCTGAGCAAATGTAGGAATCACTCTACATGTATTCATGTAGCGTGATTTAGCTGTAGAAGAGATTTGTCCCCCCGTAGAAGTAATACAGATTATTTCCATGGAGTAGAAACAACTGTGGGATATTATTTTACTATCCTTTGACATGACAGCCAGGAACAGAGTGATGAAGCAGCTGTGCTCTGGATCCTATGGCAGCACTCACTATGTGATCTTGAGAGATTCCCCAAATGTCCTTGCTGTGGCATCATTTGTGGCAGCACCTGATTGTCTTGTAAAGCAGTAGTTCTTGGCATAAAGCCTCATCTGAATGAATAATTATGTGTCCCAAGGCTGTAAATAGTTATAATCTGGGACTAGGCTTTGTTTTGGCTTTACAGCATTTGACACAGGGCCTCTGGTGTCTGGGACTTCAGTGCAGCAACGGGCTGATGCAATTCACCCCAAAGTCCAGTTAGAAACTCCTTCACTGAGTCCTCTTGTGTTCCTGCTCTGCAACAGCTGGTAGCACTCATCAGCAATGATAGCGGAGCTGTGGGAATTTGGTGGGCTTCTGTTCTGCCTCGTCTGCTCTCCCTCAGCCAGCTGCACCTCTGCCCTCTCTACCTTCCTCACTAGCAGTTCTGGTGGATCAAAGCCTACGTGCATGCCGACAGTGCCCCAGTTCGCAGGTTGGGATCTCAGCCCCCACCCAGCCTGTGTCAGTTGTTTCAGCCAGCTCACTGGGCCATGCGTGGTGCTGGCCGAGGCAGGGGCACGTGTCTCCTCCTGCCATCAGCATAGAAACCCTAGAGGAGGAAGGTTCCTCAGGCAAAGCTACTTACTGATGTGCCTCAGCATGGGCATTTGCTGGCGAGGCAGAGCCACCAGAGCATTGCTCAGTGACCTGAGAGGTATTTGGTTGGAAAATGTCTGGTTCTGTTCTCGTCTGGGAGCCATTTAATCTGTTCCCAAAGAAGCAGCATAGAAAATACCCTGGGGCCCTCCCATGGGTGACAATGGATACACTGGGGTCTGTAGAGCAAACTGGGCTGTCTACAAGTCAAAAAGTCTTAGAGACCCATTTCTAGGTGGGATTGTCAATATAGAATTACAAAGCAAAAAGCACTCCAGGCTAAATGTTATCAGTGATTATTTTTAACTTTATTTTTACTGTTTCTGATGTGTTCTTCAATCTGTCTTGTTGATGTTTATTTTTCCATTTGTGATAAGGGTCATATGTCATGCCTCCCTTGCATCAGGTGCTATACAACCGTGTACTGTCCTTCCCCTAAACAGTTCACAAAGTCTTTCTCTGTGGATGAGTTCTCTACCAGCAGTGCAGTCACTGAGTTGTACATGCCCTTTAACAGGAATATCTTTAGAGGGTGTAGGACTCCTTATTTCTTTTCCCAAAAGCAATGAAGAGCTATGAACCTCCTCAATGGAAATAAAACAGGACGTAAAAAGCCCAATCAAGTTTTAAAATACTTTGCATAATCAAAATTCTCAATCAAAATTCATAATAATTAGCAACACCTCAAAATTCGGTGATTTGGATATTTAGTATAGGGAAGATTATTTGTCCTTGGGTTGTTTTCTTGCTTTCTACCTGGCTTTCCCACATAAGAAAAATGTACTTTCTCCACATTCCCTAGAAACCTGGGACCTAAATGGCAATCTCAAAATATCCTTTCAGATATTTATGAACCATAACGTGCAACTTCCAAAATATTCAAAGTCTCTGCTAAATCCAAAAGGAGTGTCTGTCTCTGGATGAACATGGTGTATGCTGTTTGCAGTCTGCAATCAGAGGACAAAGGTAGAACCTTTTTTTATGAACAGGACCTGCACTGAAGCCTATTCCAACCATGTGTGATTAGTAAGTGTACGTCTGCAGATGTAGAAAATTATTCGTGAAAATTTTATATAAAGCTAAAGCTACTCACACTAAATAAACTGAAGCGATGTGAACTAAGTGGTGATTAATAAAAAGTGAAACAGCAACATTTCACTGAAAATCTGCTTTAACTTTTTTTGCGAGGAAAATAGCACAATGAAGGAACTATGTAAGGTCCCACTGGACTATGTGAGGTTCAGTCTGTGAGGCTGAAGGAGCTCTGGGAATGCAACATCTCATCTCAAGGAAAAAGGGCCACAGTGTCAGCTGGGCTCTGGAGTTTGTTGTTTAACAGTGTATGCTACAACCCTGAGGTGCCAATTTAAACTTAGCTTTTTTTCCCCTCCATCTGAGTAATGCCCAGAGTTTTCAGTCTGCTACGGGTGAAAAACAATAAACAGGTTCTCCAGGGGTGCATCTTGGTTGGGCTAGAAAGGTGCACTTTCCATATTACTAATGTCTGAGTGAATTGCTTTAGTATAAGGTAGGTTCTGAGCCACAAATGATTTTTTTTTCCAAGATCTCTGTTTTGGTTGTAATGGATGAACACAAAACAGGGCTCAATGGGGCCATTCGGTGGAGCTGCCATAGGCGGAGGAAGCTGCTTGAGGTTTCCTCAGAGCAGCATTGCAGCAGTCTGTGTGATGAGTACCAGAAACTGTGATGCCAGGTAGAGAAAAGGGAACTCAGAGCTGAAAATTAAATATTTTTAATTAAAATCCACATCTGCAAGCCGCTCACTGGGAGCCAGCGTTTGGCTGCTAAATTATGCTGACACACTGGGATAACCAGTGTCAGAGATGGTAATCCCAGAGAGGCAGCCAGCAGATCTTACTGGTTAATATTTAAAAAGCTACTGGCACCTGATGGAAACCCCATTTTGTGAAATACTCCATCAAGGCTGATTGTTTCTGCTTGTGAGTAGTGTCATACGTGGGTAGCTTAGCTGTCACTTCTGTCTGCTGGCCAAGCCTGGCCTTGGTGCAGGTTCCAAGATGTCTTTAAGCTGTTTTGACATGATGGCCACTGAATTTGGTGTTAGGCCAGCAATGTGCCATGAGCTCAAATTAGGCCGTCCCCTAATGGGATCCTTCTAGGAACGCCTAATGGGTTCTTCTACATTGCTCCAACTGCTCCGTCAGTGGCCATGGATAACATCTCTTGACGACCCCAACTTCTCTCCCAAATACTTTCAGGCAGGAGGAGGCTGAGGAGAAATGGCTAATACGCTGCTAGGGTTACTTACTAGGGTTTTGTCCCATGTGCCCCTGGTGTCCCACTCCACTGATGACTCATGCCCCTCCACCTCCCAGAGCTGCTCCGTTGCCCATCTCGCAGCAGTGACCGCAGCATCCTCCCAAGCAGAGGTTTTGTCTCTGTGCGGTCTGAAGATACACTCTGGGGCTGGCAACATGTGCCAGGAGAGGTTTCAGTTCATCATCTTTCTTTGCTGTTAATGGAATAAGTCTGAATCAGTCTCACACAATCCTTCCTAATGCAGCTACGGAGGCAGGGAAGAGCTGAGGTGGAGTTAATTACGTTCCTCTGCACCACTCTGAGTACGTTATAGGCCGTGAAAGAAAGGGTTTGAAGCCTTTTAGCAGTCATTTTGAAGCCAGAGAGTAGTAGAGCAGCACATTTATACCTGGTTAATATGCCTCAGCTCTTGTCAGCGTTTAGCAACCCCCTACCTCTCTTTACTGCTGTGTTGGTTTTCTATGCAAATGGATTTAATAATGTGATTATCATCACAAACAAACAACAAAACTTGTATCCTATTGTCTTCTAGCAGTAAAGTCATAATGTCAAGTGGCAGATTAAGAAAGAGGCACTAGAAATGTTTTAGCAAGGCTTTTGGGAAGAGAAAATTTGGTGCATTCTCTTCAGCTCCCTAATTTCGGATTCAGAGTTTAAAGTTTGTGTCTACTTAAAGGGAGAAACAGGGCAGGTAAGAGAGAACTGACAATTTACAGACTTCAAACATGAAGATCTCTGCAAGACGAAAGCTTTACAGCCTCATATATCTTCCCAGTCATTTGGGAAACAAGACTTAATCGGTTGAGACCGTCTGAGCAAACAGGGTTATCTTTCAGCGTTCTCTGAAAGTGGCCAGATTAATACTTAATTCTGTCGAACAAGAAGGGAAGTCAGGAGAAGTGAGCCCGCCTCAGAGAAGGACTGCTGTCAGTGCCACAGAGGAGAGGATGAAATGCGAACAGTCAGGTCCACTTTTGTTTAAAATCAATTTCATTTGCTCTAACACAACTTGGTTTTATTTGTATTTTCACTAATGACTGGGAATAATTAATTCTCCTTCATTTAACAGATCCCTCTCATCACTTGAAAGAAACCCCCAAATTATGTTAAAAAATGACTTTGACAACAAATTAACTCAAGATTTTAAACCAGTTGTCAGTGTCCCTTTAAGTCAAATCCTCTTTCCACTTATAGCACAGAGGCATGAAAGAGAAGGCTGCTGTTCCTGAGCGAGCACGGAGGAAGATTGAGTTGTGTGTGGGAGGACAGAAGAGGAGAACACTCGAGTTACTTGGGCCACTCCTCCAGCAAAATTATTAAGTACTGTTAGAAAGTACTTTGCTGGGAGAAGGTGGTCGTGGGGGGGTAGTTAATCTCCTAAGCACAGTCAAATGATGGGGCTGAGCTGGCAATAATAATAATTAAGGAAAAAAAAACTTTATTGAAAAAAGTTGGTGAATTTTCTCCACCATTCAGACTTATTCTGGGGAAACAGGAGATAGCATTTTTGTCACTGTTTCCAAACTGGATAAATCACCCAATCTACAAGCCATAACAAATCCTTTTTCTGTTGCAGCTCTGTCTGAAGTTATTTTTCCTCCAGAGAGGGATAATTACAGCCCCAAACTTGATTCAGAAGGGTCCAGGATATTCAAGCCTTCGAAGGTCATTCAGACACAAACTAAGACAGACCATCTAGCAAGCATGTGGGGATTGAGTTCAAAATCAAATCTAGGTAGCACAAATACCCAGAAGAATTTTCTTTCCATTTTCTATTTTGCCCCATCACTCATATATTGTACTATTGAGTTATCTAAAGAAATAAAGCATGTTTATGTTATCTAGGTATATTCAGCAAATTTTATTCCACTCCGAAGAGTTCATCCATCAGTTCCAGCCTCCATCTAAGCTGGGCACATGTGGATCTGTAAGTATATCTCTACATCCTTCTGCACCCTGTTCCTCATGATCGCTGATCAGCAGTCCTTCAAAGACAGGCCAAAACTGAACCCAGACAAACCCCATGAGCCTGCCAGAAGACAACAAGTGTGAAGGGGGGATAAATCCTTCCTGCTTTCCAGAAGTAACCACAGAAACATGATGCAGAAGATAAATACAATGCAAATCAGGAGCAATCCAGTCTCCTTTCAGCCCTTTGGGGATATAATGGCATGTAGGATTCATGTCTCCTTGGCAATACAATTCCTTTCAAAGGCTTATCAAATTCCAGTTCATATTCCTCACTACAACTACTTAATTTTAGAAAACTATAACAGGGTTTCAATGCTCAGATAATCAATACTCATACTTTAATTTTCGTGGTAAGATTATTCATGGCCTATCTATAATTACCTGATCTAGCTCCAACAGTGTCCTTCAATGTAAATAATCTTTCTTTGCTGTTCCCCTGGCCCCACTGTCCTGAATCCCGAATACATTTAAGAAGTGTCATCAGAATCTCTTTTAATCTTTAGCTGTTTAAATAAGACAAAGTCCCTTAACCTCTTCATAAGTGAGCCATTGCATTGCTGTTTATACCGTTCTCTGTTCTTGTCCCAGCAAGGTGGTTGTTCTTAAATACAGGTATCAGAACTAGATGAAATATTTCCATAGGCTTTTATCGCTTTCAATGTTTATGCTGTTATTTTTAGTTTTACCAAAAAACACCTCTCCTAATGCATTCTAGTCTTTTCTTGGGTGACGAATAAACCAGATTCTTTCTTTCCTCTGTGGCACTTAATGGATTACTTTTTTTCAAGACTTTGATGTTCCTTTTTCCAGGACTTAGTGGATCTTTCTTTGGGAGAGTATAGCTGTAGCAATCCCAGTTTGATGAAGCCAGAGAACCATTGACCTTTGCTGGTCGATGATATCTTGCTACTCCATTTCTTCGCAGCATCTCTCCAGCCATTTTCATCACAACTTGCACTTGAAGCACCTGGATAGGACTGGTAAGGTGAAGAGAAATCATAATTCTATAATAATACTAACAATAATTGCATAATGATACTCTAAGTGATCCTCTCTTAGCCTATGCTCCTAGTGTGGTTCCAAATTAGCAGGCGAAGAGGGATTTTTCCAACACACGGAGAGTGGTAGTTCTACTCTAAACACCCTTTGTTACTAAGTTTTGCAAAATTACAAATCGATTCATGTTGCCTGTCAGGTTTTCTAAGAGCCACAAAACCTGTTGAAGCAAATTATGGGGACTGTGTGGATCACATGGACCATGCTTCAGCAGCTCTGTGGTGCTTTCCTGTGTGTCACCAGTTTAGACCAGTAAGGAGTGTCCCAACTTATCATTCACTTTTGGTTCAAAGATCATAGTTTTATATGAAGAACGCAATTATGAATATTTTATAAAGTGTTAATAAATTATTAAGAGAAGAATACTCAAGTCATGAATAACATGTTATAGATTATTTAAAGTGCATCAGTTCTAGTAGTGGAGATGAATATAAACCTGGCTAATAAGCACAGTATTCAACAGTCCATAACAATTGATTTACTCATTATTAATATATCTATTACTATCTGCTGTTCAGTATTTATGCAATTACCGTGACAGTAAATTAATCTAAACTGATTTCTTTTGAAAAAAATCATTTGGAAAAGTCATCCTTCTAGATTCTGTATTTTGTATTTACTAAAGAAAACACAGAAGAGTTGTTTTGTCCCTACAGTAGATTAAAAATACATGATTAATTGTTTATTGTGGCTTCCCAAAAGTGTGTATTCCCTCTGCCACCGCTGTGAAAACTCTTTTCCATAAGCTAATCAAGCTAATGTGCAGGCAAGGGAGTAAAGGAAAATGATTAAGTTCATCTAAGGCTTTGAAAGGAGCAAAGTTTACTACTTCATAAATGGAATTTAACAGCACTGCTGTAAGTGTGGTCCATATGCAAACACAAGGGTGAGATGGGTGGGAGATACAGCTCTGGTTGTACATGACATTACCAAAGCACAGCTCCTGAGAGGACACTGAGGAAGGAGGAGGTAGGGTGAATATCAGGAAGCACTTCCTGTCAGTGAGGTCTGTCGGGTGGTGGAATGATCTCCCTGGAGAAATGGAGGAAGTCCTGTCGCTAGAGTCAATTAAGGGGTAGTCTAGACAAAACCCCCATTAGGATATTCTCCTAAGGACTAGCCTTGTAGATGGGGAGGGAAATGACATGAGGGAAGAGAAAATGACCTCATCCATCTCTGTCACCTTTAAAATGCAGAGTCTATGTTGATGTTGGCTAACCCTCCTCAAAAGATGCCAGTAAAGATGTTAATCGTAGAGATGGTTTTGTGATATGGGTGGGAAGGGGTCAGTAAATACCAGTGACTCATAAGAAGTGGCGAAACAGTCCTTATGACGTGTCCTCTGGTCAGTAGTTTTTGGTGAGGTCTGTATAATAATTAGAAAAGCACATGGGAAAAACTATTTGGTACATTGATAGTGCCCAATTAGTTAGTGTTTGCATTTCATCATCTTAAATGATAACGAAAGAAAAAAGATTAAATTGCAGTATGCCTACAAACATTGGAGCATCCTATGCTGGAGACAGTCATCTTGGCTCCATCCATGGCTGCATAGAATTAATGCTGCAGCATAATCAATAAAAGGAGCTCAACTATACCAGTGTAATTGCACCTGGCTTTATTTTAGCTCTCGTGACTGACCTTGGCCCTGTGGCTTGTAGCAGCAAAGGCTGCTTGGTAGCCCTTGCCAAAGCAAAGCAACCACCATGGTGGAGGGTTTGTTACCTGGGGCACCCACTGGCAGGGAGTCGCTGGCAGCAAAGGAGGGCTCTGCCAACATCTCTGCCCTCTCTGTCCTTGTGTCTGGCAGATGGGACATAACCAGGGACCCCGTCTGCCTGCCTGGCTGCAAGGTATCGGAGCAGCTCACTGTTGGTTTTGCAAGGGACATAAATGTGATTAGATTTAGGGCTGCTCCGATTGACACAGTATTGGCACCTCCAAGACAGCTGGAAATCAAGAGTAGCTTTAAAACATCCCAGCGATCAAATAAGTGTTCAGCTCAAAAACTAGCCCTACACCTTATGCAGGCCGACAAGGGTCTGTCAAACTCTACCTGTGCTGAAGAACAGGGAGGAGATAATGATGGCTTTTACCTTACTAAGGTAGGAATTATTTTCATCCTGTGCAATAAAAGTTTAGTAGTATACATCCAAGGCACAACTGTACAATTCATCCCATAGTCAGAATTTTAGCTTGAATATTACACTTTGGTTAACAAAGTGCACGGTAATCCTCTCCTTGTCCAACAGCTAGAAAACTTGAAAAATCTTGTAGGGAAAGCTTAAAAATATTTTTCATTCTCTCACACAATGTAAATTGCTTTTGACTGTTTGTTTTTGTTTAATTTTTTCTTTTTTTTGAAGTGAATTTCCAAGGTCATTAAAAATGAATGTGGGCCTTTAAATTTCTAAATACCAGAGGAGCTCACATTAGCTCCCATCCTCCTGCCAGTGCCTTTTCGGGAATATTGAAGCCACAGATGCGGAGGAAATGCGCCCAGTCGGTAGATAACGCCTGACTGGCCTCTGACCCTGGGGTTAAACTGCTGTCTGGGCTGCGCAGACCAGCAACCCCCTTCCCAGGGATGGAAAGCTGCCAGCCAGCTGTCAGCGTGCCAGGGCATTACATCCAGCGCAGGGACGCGACGATATGATATCTTTTTAATGTCCTTTCCTTTCATGCCCCTCTGCGTTAGCAGGGATGGGGGGGATTGTGCGAGCCAGCGCTGAGCCTCCCATCGGTTGTGTTTTCATAGCTGCCAACTAAATCTGATTAGTTTGTCTGCATTCCCGGGAAAGTAAATCTGCTGTTTATCACCAGGTCCGTCAAATCCTGGGTATTTCGACTGATGCTTGTTAAGGCACATTATTATTTATTTTTCTTATTTTGCAACAGCCACAAGGATTTTTCCAGTCTGTTGAATTGTAGGTAAACGGGTGGTTTATCAAGATAATTCAATGAGACTGGTAAAGCCAGACCCAGCCTCTCTGAGCCCCTGGTGCAATAAGGGAAGCGACAGAAAGACAGAGATTCATGTAGCTTTGATTTTGTCCTGATGGCACTAAGGACGGAAGAGTGATTGCTGTTGTTGTTATAGCTGGGCAGGCCACCGAAGCGGTTTGCTTGTGGACTGAGCCTCGCGCAGAGATGGGTCCCCTCTGATTTCTCTGCTCGCAGAGGTTGCCCCCATGCATGCACTCCCTGCCTGAAATATTTAACCAGAAATTGCCCTTTCCACAGCCGGGTTATGTTATAGCTTCGTTAACACCATCTTGAGTTGATTTGGGTTGGGTACCAGGGAACAGGGCACGTTTTCCTCCCTGCTCATGATAAACGGTGATGTTTGCCACTGCGCTGGTGACTTGGTCCCTTTCAGGTTCCTCCCTGCCCTGGCAGTACTTGTCCTTGCCATAACACCATGAGTTTACAGATAGGGAATAGAGGTTAAATGACTTGCCCCAAGCCATACACAAAGTCTGTGCAGAGTGAGGAGCTGAACTGGGGAAACTCAGGTCCTGAACTAATGCCCTACCCATCCCAACATCGTCTTCCTTCTTCCAGCCTGAGATGGAAAACAGAGGTCCCAACCAGGCACACTGTAAAGCACGGCATATAAGCAAAAGCAGACACATGAGTGAACGGCTTCCAAACAGGATCTTCCTACATAAAATACATTCAACAGTTCAGCAGCAGAAAAGACTCTTCACTTCCCTCTGTATTACACTTCTGCTTAGCTGCTGCCTACCCCAGCTGTGCCTGCATCTTTGTGGTGGGTGAAATGCCTCCTGGGAGGACACAATCTAGACAGCTTTTATTAGAGCCATTTTTCCTGCACTTGAAGTTTCCCAAGCTTTGACTCAGCTCTATCAGTGGGATGCAGCATGGTCTTCAAGGAATACACATAGACAGACAGACTCCTGGTGCTCATCAGTCGCATAGGCAGCGTCTTCTGCTCTCGCTGTAGAAGCTTCTAGTCTTTGTTTTTACTTTTTCTAAAATTATTATTATGTATTTAGAAAGTGGATTTCAAAATATATATATTTTCCCATTGTTGCCATGAATGAATTCTTAGAAAAAAAGCAGGAGTGATTTTCAATCTGGGAGTAAAGCAGGGAGTACCATGAAAACAGGTCCTTAACAGATCTTTTCCTCAGGTGGTAAAGGCCCACAGTTAGTTTCAGTTTGAGTCTTGCCTTGTTATGCCTACACATAAATTGGAAAATCAGATTCAAAATACTGCAAGTACAGAAAGTTTGGTTAGCACAGTCTCCGATAGAAAGGTGGAGGACAGCAAGAGTACATATTGCTCTAATTTGGGCGTAAACCATTGTATCTGGCTTAAACTCAGCATTGCTTAAGCTTCCTCCATAGGGCCCTTCCACTCCAAAGCCCCTCACACACAGAAGTATTCAAGTCTATACTTAAAACACACACAGACTTGGAAGAGCACATCTGCTGGCAGCAACAGCAGCTGTGCAAAAGCACCCTCTGCTCGCTTTCATCTCCTTCCTAATGGAAAGGAAAATGGAGCATAAAGATATTCTGCAGAAGGTTAAGTGCTCCCGTCTAAATGTGGTGGGTTTGGAGGAGTCAATGAAGCAAAGCCGGGGGGGCGGGAAGCGGGCAAGGGGGGCCTGGAGGGGATGCACCAGTGTCTGTTGTTTGGCTACAGATGTGTTATTCCAATTAACTTGAAAGCGGGAATGCAAGGGGTGAGCAGGGAGGGAAGCGTTTTTATGGCAGGAGGTGAAGTCTATGCCGCAGACAGTGATGAAGAAGGCCCTCCTGGTCTCTCTAAGGTCATCTGGTTTTATGTGAGGCGAGAGGTGTAAAACCGGTACGTGAAACCCAAACAGGAAGGGCCTGAATGGCACATGTGGAAGAGCTTAACAGGCACATGCTTGACCTGGGGCTTAGATTGCCGCTCATCACCAAGCAGGCCCCATAGTTACAGACTTCGCTGGACATGCCATATTGTAAGCTACAGGACAACCCACTTGCCTCAATTTAATGATAAGCCCTGCAGTTTGACTATGTGTGTACATCAAGGTTTATGGACTTGTGGGGTGGATGGCTGGCATTGGGATGTGGGTGGAAGAAAAGATCTTTAAAACGTCCCTGCTGGACTGCAATGCTCAAGGTACCCATACTTGCACTGTCTGGTGTGTTAAACTGCATTCCACGCTGGAAAAAAGGAGGAAAGGAAGGGTGTGGGGGGGAGGACATGGTAATACTGAGAATAAAAGTTAATTAAAAAATAAAATCAACAGAAATGTGTCTCTAAGGCCACTTCTTTCACAGAGACCACCTGTCAAACGCTTCCCTGTCTATAAACCCAAGACTGGCTTCCAATGTACTCTGCAGTTCTTTAATTTTTAATACCTCTCCCCTGGCCTCACAGGTGGCTATTATAGACGGAAGCTGTTGCCTGTATAGATACAGATGTGTGTGATGCATGCAGTGAACATGAGAGCTCAGGATTTAGGAACCTACAGCAGCAGGGAGCGGGAGCTGCCAGAGGAGGTTGTTCATGCAGAGAGCAAGGTGTCTCAGCATTGTTAGGGTTTGCCACGTCTCTTCTCTTCCTTCTCTTTTAATTTTTCCTTGACTCTCCCAAATGTCATCATGGTGCATTTGAATGGATAACAGCGCTAGATGGTGAACTGGAGGCAGACAATTCAAGGTGTGGTTTGTATACGGGATTTTGAGGCAAGAACTGCTGATTTTAATCTAAGCCTCCTCTGCGTTACAATACTTAGCTTCCCCATCGCCACGATTCCAGGTAAAAGGTAGGGGAGTCATAATTCTTTCTTTACCTGACTCACAGGAGTGTTGTGAGGCTCAGTTAGTTAATTATAGCAAAGCTTCTGAATAATAATCATAATAACACTTAGCAAATGAAAAGTGGGTATTATTATCGTTAAAGT
>Ga0181612_176045_pt1 | contig 12939 bp, 7 predicted proteins | sample HoacroProtozoa21_FD_119630 | JGI IMG/M metagenome (GOLD analysis project Ga0181612, IMG submission 119630) | Hoatzin crop microbial communities from Cojedes, Venezuel. Combined Assembly of Gp0051906, Gp0051904, Gp0051908 | reverse complement strand
TTCAGCCACAAACATGTTATGATTCCTTCCTGGAATAACAATGCAAGATTAAAGTAATCTTTAATCTTTACTTATTTATACTTTACATATTTATTTACTAATTCTGAATATTTCTGATTTTCTTTAGTTTTTCCCCACATGGCTAACCTTTCTCTCCAAAACTGTTCTTATCTATGAGAGAAGAAGTAGTTTTAATTCTGTTAAGACCTAACTTCCACAGTTTTCAAACAGAATTTTTAGAGTTTAGGTGTTTGTTTGAGGTTGATTTTCCTTCTAGGCTCCTCTTTGCTGCTTAGTACACTTCTAAGTACACATAAGTAAGTGGAAAATTGTATTTAGACAGACAGCTGATCTATGTGAAATGGCTACTTCAGGACGTAGGTGTTTAGTTAGCACCTTGGTACAAGGTATAGGTCTCTTGCTAATACCTGAGTTAAGACAACAAAGGATGATTTTGATCATCTGCTCTTCATGATTCCCACGTTCTGTCTTCCTTTCCAGTCAGCAAAGAAAGAGAAGATGGATGTCCTGTCACCATTCTAAGTCCCTACTATTCTATGGAAATTGAGTCCAGTGTTCTGGGAATCATAGAATCATAGAATGGTAAGGGTTGGAAGCGACCTTAAAGATCATCTGGTTCCAACCCCCCTGCCATGAGCAGGGACATCTTCCACCAGACCAGGTTGCTCACAGCTCCATCCAACCTGGCCTTGAACCCTGCCAGGGAGGGGGCATCCACAGCTTCTCTGGGCAACCTGGGCAAGGGCCTTACCGCCCTCAGAGTGAAGAATTTCTTCCTAATATCTAATCTAAATCTGCCCTGTTTCAGTCTGAAGCCATCACCCTTTATGATTGCAATAGTACTGTGCTGCTTGGCCATGCTGACAGTGTGGAGCCAAGTGCTTCTCTTCAGTATTGCTCCATAGTTGTCGACAAAATTCAAACGCAGTTCTGGATGCAGACTCTTTGAAGGTTAAGGTACAGTGGCACACAGCTATCTGATGCGAACACGTCGTTGGCTGGACAATTTTCAGTTTTGGATTTCTTTTTAGAAGTAAGGCTTTTGGTGTGGCACTTGAAGCGAATGCTGCCGTTCTTGTTTTCTGGAGGAGAATATTCTCGATGTATTATGGATAAGCATGTAATTATTGATGTGTCATATAGATATGGGTTATTCAGTGTTTTTTTTTGTTTGGGTTTTTTTCCTTGAAAGACTATCTGAATAAACCTTAGTAACAGTTAAGGTAATGGTTGCAGATTTTTATCTTTCTGTGTAGTAGATATGGATGGAAACATATTTGATCACATGCTGGAGAACTTAACGGCAGCCAAAGCTGCTTTCTGACTTTCCTATTATTCTTTATTTTCTAGGCGGCAAACAGTAACAAGCACTCCTTGCTGGATTGAACTTCATCTGAATGGACCTCTACAATGGTTGGACAAAGTATTGACTCAGATGGGCTCCCCTTCAGTACGCTGCTCCAGCATGTCGTAAAACTCCTTCCTCCGTTACCAGTGGGCTAAATATCGAGTCCATTCAACAGACTTAATATAACAGCTCGTCTGTCGTAGTATTTGTGTGTGGTCCCCATGAACTGTTTACTATCCAAAAAGGTTTTTAAAAGAAAAAAAAAGAAAAACAGCACTTGAGGTCTCATCAGTTAAAGCACCTTGTGGATTCTGTTTCCTATACTCTGATGCTAGATGAAAATTTAGTGTATAGAAATGCCTTCTTCAGAAAGAAGAAGGGACAGTTCTAAAGACTCTTAATGGTGTTTTTATTGGTTATATAATTGAGTGTCCTAATGGTTTATCAATAACATGAATAGCTAAGTATATGTACAGGTAATGTATCATGATCTCAAATATCACAGTATTGTGCTGTTCTACATTTCAGTTCCCAGAAATAGCTGTTTGGTTTTTTTGATTGGGGCAAATCTCTCATAAAATTCCAAGACCCTGCTCCTTTATTCTTTTATATTTTTTTATATAAGCAGGTTTTCGAGTTGTCCTAAATGTAAGAAGCAGACTTTCCTTGTAGAAAAGCTGAACTTTTTGCTGCCTTCTTAAAAAGAAAATCCCTCCATTGGAAGGGAAAGAAATGTCTTGAGATTCATCTGTGAAATCTTAAGACACTTTATATGCTTAATGGGGACTAAAATGAATTCATATTATAAATTCCGAGTATCCATCACACTAGGAGTCTACTTTTCCCTACCCATCTGAGTTGATGCATCTGTTGCCAGCAGTATTGCTGGCAGTGATGTAGTTTGGGACTTTTTTTGTACCGTGAGTCATTGAAATCAGTGTTTTTTCTCATGAAGTGAGAATTTACTGTAGCATTGGATACTGGATTAAGTACACAAGGTTATTGGCTTACCCCTTACGTCTGTATTTTTTCATTACAGATGTCACTTGAAATCATGTTTTTTAGTTTTTGGAGCCAAATACCTTGAAAAAAAATCCTTTCCCAGGGTAAACTAGACTCTTTCGTATAGGTTTTAAATAGATGCAGCTTCTTAATGTATTTCAGTAACAGAATTTAAATTTCTGATCTGAGTGGCTTTGTGTAGCTTACTTACATACCAGATCATACGTATTCATTATGTCATAATGGGCCTTGTTATTAAAAGTAGTTGCTTCTGCAAAACCTCTAGGATAGTGGTTGCTGAGGTATGACCAGCGAAGGAGGACTTCTAGGTTCTTCGTGACAGTGCATGTTATTGTGAACCCTTGGACACTACAGCTGCACCATATTAAAAATATTCTGAAATATATTCTACAAATAAGTCTGGGTTGGGGAAGGGTAGGGAAACTGTATAGAAGGGTTATTCTGATTTGAAAAATATACATCTTACTAACAATCTTGTGATCTAGCTGTCTGTCATTTTTTTTGTTATTGTGGCAGTAGCAGGATTGCCTTTGTCTGTTTTTTCCCATTGTTTCATCCATTACACTAGTCCTGTACTTTGTAAGTACAGCTAGTGAGAACTTAGCTTTGAGAACAAAAACGTGGCCAGTGTTACAGCTTTTAATCAGTTGACTGAATTGATGATAGTGATGGATATTTTTATGCCATAATGACTAGGGCATAGAAGCAATACCAAAAATCAAGCCTTGAAAACATGGGCCAGACACCTTTAAAAAAAATTGGCAAAGCAGTTACCAGTTTGTGCTAGTTTTACCAGTAGACTAATGTATTGGTAGAACTTGTGAACCTAAGAAATAAGCTTCATGCGTGTTGCATTTGCCTAATATGTGAATACACTAATAAAAGTTTAAATTCTCATGGTTGTAGATCTCTGTGTGTGTTTAATGATACAGGCTTCTACTCCAGGTCGAGTTTATTAATCCAGTTGCTTTTCTCTTCTGCAGTCAAACTGCATCCTACTAGCTCAGCTGTTTACTTTCACTTGTGAAACAGTTCGATAAGGGCGACTTGTCTGGGTGAAAGACTCCGTTGCATTTATGAGCAGGTTGCAGCTTGAATCAGTTGGGTGAAGGAATTGCGTAGCCTCCTTGCTGGGTATTTCTCTGTGTGTTCTTCCAGTTATGGCAGTAGTACTTCACACTTGCTTTGCCTTGAACGTTGTAAAAACCTTGACTGTGCCCTTTTTTGGTGCGCGCTTCCAAGTAGCGTACAAGGACACAGAGGACGCTGTCTGTGGACCTGTGGTGCTGCCTGCATGCGAGGCCATCTCAGTCTGTGTGGAAGTCACTTTTTCTGACTTCTGTTAGTAACACTAAAATACTCTCTCCTGCCGTTACTGTTTCAGCCACAGCTTAGTGGAACAAGGGAACTTGTCTGCATTCGAAATGTTTGCCTGCCTGTGTTTTATTTAAATACATTTGGCAGTTCTTGAGTAACTTTAACCTACTCCTGTTTCTTAATCCAGTGCCTTTCTGACTTAGCCCACTGCAGTGCTGCTCTTCCTCAAAACCTGACCGGTGCCTGTTCACGTGTCTTGAATGCGGAATGCCTGTGGTACATCAGGAATGTGACTTCATCCCTCGTCTCTTCTGCCAGTCAAAGTACTGATGGCCAAAGTACAAATGAAAAGTGAATTTTTCTGTTTTCTATGAGGTTGTTTTGTTAAATAAAATACTTACCAAACAGGGAGTACTCAACTGGAGATACTGTTAAGTATGGGCAGCCAGCTGGTTATCTGTATCGTGGAGCTGGAAAAACTCTCTATGTACCTGTTGCCTGAAGTTTGGACTGGGATTCCCTGTGCCTGGGTTCTGGTCTCTCTCGTGTCACTAGCCTTGTCTGAGCTTGGTTTTCATAGCACTGCCAAAGCCAAGTAATGAAAAATCTAGTAGTTGATGTGAACACCTGAGCCTAAAAATTATTTTTGAGTTGCCTTTTAGCAGCTGGGATGCACTGAGCTGAGGTTTCAGAACCCTCTCCCCTCCAAAGAAAAAAACAATTTCTTGTAAAAGTTCTTCCAGGGCTGAGGCTTCAAGAAAAATGTCAAATGGCTGGACTTTTGCACCTGTAAACTGTGAGAACTGATGGTAGAGCATCGTCTGTGTGTATTTCCCCTGTCCTTGTGGGCATATTTTCTGTCTAGGTGGTAAGGTCTCTGCAACAGGAATTCTCTGCTGTTACTTTAGCATCTTGCACGGCGTCCTTTGTCTTCCAGGTGCTGTTATACAGACCTAGAACATGGTGAGAGCTGTGGTGTTTTCTTGTCCTTACTCAGGGCGTTGTGCTTAATCGGAACTTTACCTCCTTGAGACAGATGGCAGGCGAGCAGCGTAGATAGTTTTAACTTCTGACTCTCCATATAATCAGCAGGGAGAGGTAAAGTCAGAAGCTGGGGATCTGAATTGCTCGCTGGTAGAGAGCCTCGGCTGTTGGCTGGGGTGCCCGATTTAAATGCATAGAGTAAGTATGAATATCTGCATTAGAAGATTCTTGGGTGCTATCAGTCCTCAGCTTAGGCGTTAAAGAACGATAGCTTTAAACTAATTTACACAGTAAAAACTAGAAATCACAACTACCATACTTCACTAAGCTTTTTATTTTCATGTGTCCAACTTGACTTTTCATGTTGAAGTGGGAGGGTGTGAAGATTTGGGGGTTTGATAATCATCTGCAGCTCTAAATTGTTGGCACAGTGAACTGTGAGTGTTTTGTTTTAACCTTCAAACTTGTCATACTTCGTTGTGGTTACGGCTTTTTTTAGCATTGCAAACTGAAATTTTACTGCAGCTGGGTTTTGAGCTAAAATATTGTGAAATACAGGATTTCACTATGCTCCACCCACACAGTGTTTTACTGGAGTATGAAGTAGTGTTCCTTTTCCCAAAACAAGTTTGACTGTAACCTAGTTTTGGGGACACTGAAGCTTCAATTCTAGCTCTGAAGCATTAGTGAAGTACCATCTTCGTTAGAAGAATTACATGTATCGCAAGTAATGTGCCAGCTGTATTATAAAGTGCTTCTAGAAGAACCTGCTCAGGGAATTAAATTGCAGCTGGTCTGAAATTTTATTACTATTAAGAAAATATTAATGAAATGTGTGTTTTCCTGACTGCTTAAGCTTGGCTAGTAAATAACCATCATAAACCATATTAAAGGAGGCCGTTTAAAAATGCCCTTCAGTCCTGCTGGTCCTCTTTTCTATATTGCTCTCCTGTAAAAATTTCTCTAGGTAAGGTTGCTGTTTCTTCTCCTGGGAAAGCGCAATTTGTGGAGTAAGTTTCTAGCGCTAGATTGTCACAGCTATGAAAACTAGAATCGGGGCTTCAAAGCTGAGAACAGTCTTTGATGTTACGTTAGCTGTTGTTTCATTAACCATAATCAGGATTAAATCTAGTTAGCTGGCGGAAGAGAAATGAATGACAAATAGTGGATATGTAAAGATGTCAGCCCTTGATGCTCTGGATCCCTTTTCCCCATGGAGAAGATGTAGTCAGAATGGATTCAGTGAAGCCCAGCTGCTTGTTCTGTTCCCTTTGGAATAGAATCCAAAGTGGCAATGGACATCAATGCTCCAGCCCTACTGAGGTTGTTGTTTCCTTTTAATTTGCAACAGTGAAAGTTGAAACAAAGCTTCTGTCACTCTGACTTTTCTGTGTTAACGCCTCTAGCTATTTGCTCATCTAAAGCAGTAGTAAGGTATCATAAAAAATTTATGTATGCCTCATGAATTAATTTGGCTTAGGAGCAGCGTGTACCTGAGGCTGCGAATTCCGTTTGATTTTTAAAACACGTCTTTGCTTTAAAGTCTGCCTTACTTGCCTTTTTGGTTTGAAGTAACATTCCAAGAACAACTGTTGTGGCACCAAGCATTGAAAAATCATTAAACTTAGGTTACCAGCAGTTGTGGTTTCTTTTCAGGTGGGGAGGGGCGGGTGCTGTCCATCAGTTTTGATTTATTTAATCTGTGAGAGAGGAGTTGTCACTTTTGATCAAGGATTAACTACACAGCGAGGCTGGAGCCTCGAGTGTGTGGCCAGTTTACAAGGAAGCTGGAGTAGAAGCAGGTCGAGCTGTAGAGCCAGGCTCTGGACCAGGGGATCGCAGACCCCCAGGGTTAATTGTTGTATCCTCCAAACCCTACAGAGATACGGAACGGTTGGACAGGGCATAGTATACAGGTGAGCTTAGGTTGCCTAGATGTGTGAATTTGAAATAAAACTAAGGCATAATGAGTTTAGAAACGCTCCAGAAATCCTCTCTCTTCTGTTTGTGTTGCATGTCCTTGACAAGCTGATCTTGTAGGGTTGGCAAAGTGAAGCTGAGAAACAGATGTTCTTCACCTGTTGAGACTCGGGTGGAGGTTATTCAGCATGGACACCCCAGGGCTTTCATAGCTGGGTGTTGGTGTATTTTTATTTTTTCCCTGTGGAGTCACTGGTGGAGCCTGTGGTTAAAAAATAAAAAGCTTCAGGCTGTAGAGACAGGCTTCTCAGGAGAGGAGCAGGATTTGATCCTACTGTAGCTTGGAGAAGAGTAAAATTATCTTGCTGCGAAACCGTGGCAGGCAGTGCCAAGACTTGTGAGCTGGTGGAAGTCCGAGTGACCCCAGACGGAGGAGGACTGTGTGCTGTCAGGGGAGGTATTCACTTGGTTACAGGTCCTAACGAAATTTCTTAGGGACCCGAGCCCCGTTGTGCTGTGCGTCTGCGCTGTGTTTCCTCATACGCTTGGTTCCAAAGCTAGCGAGGGCGGAGGAAGCTTGGGCTTGTCTCTGCTGCACGTGTAGAAGGGGAAGACCTCAGCAAGGTCCACTTGAGGGTTGCACGAATGTTCACTGCCCAGCCTGCTGTCTAATAGCAGAGAAAGGACTTCAGAATTAGTTGCTGTGTAATTCTGTAAGCAGTCTGCTGAATACCAAAGAGCATTGACTTTGGTAGAGGAGGATCTGGAACAAACTAGATTTGTAATGTGGAACAAATGAAATTAGATGAGGAATTGTCATGCATCTGAGGAGCTAAGCAGTCTCGGAGGTACAGGAGGACTGTCGAGCACTGAGGCGGGCTGTGGGTTGGAAAGGACTGTGTTTGCTCTGGAGAGCATCCACCTCCAGACTGAACATACCTAACAGGATCCTGGTTTGCAGAACAGATTCGTACACAGCACTGAGGTGTACATTCATACGCCAGCATAAACCTTCTCTCCTTGTTTTGTAGTTAAGCCTTGGAAATGATAACATTCATTTAGGAACAATAATCCCCTTCTAGACAAGTACACTATCTTTTCTCCTACAGCTTCAGAAGTCTGAGAGCCCAATGGGAGGAAAACCCACAGCTATTAGCAACGCTGATGTTAGTACTGATGTGAGGGAAATATCTTCAGAATGTACTCAGACTTTGAGGCTTGTGCAGCTCATGAGATTAAAATGGGCAGAGAGCCAGGGCTGAGAAACACTGAGGTTTAGTAGAACAGGAAAGGTGGTGGAGCTGAAAAAAAATGAGAGAGTGGCTGCTGGTTGGCTTCGGCGGTGATACGTGGTCACAGAAGCACCCTTACCAGTTACCCGAATGCTCTTGATACGTATCTGCTAGTTAAGGATCCTAAAACGAGTTTTTCTTTTGTTACAGCACTGAAAGAGTTATTGGAGCACAGGAGCAGGCTTAATGGAAATTGGGCCAAGGGAAGCACAGATCTGGTTTTGCATCTCGGTTGCTATCAAAGCTGAGACTCTGATTTAGTCCCTTGAGGAGCAGCTTGAGCTCGAGACTGAAGAACTGACACAACTTGTCCTGCAGCCTGGCGCTGCATGGAAGAGACTGTTAGCTGACCGCGAGGAGAAGCAGCCTTCTGCATAGAGAGTCATAAAAAGCCCACAGTCTCTGTGGGAACGAGGTTTGCTGTAACATCTACATGAATTTTGATTCTGAAGGTGACAATTTTGTGTTTTCTTTCATGAGAATGCTCAGACAATCCTTGGGAGTGTCCAAGTGCTCCTCATCAAACTGTTGATCTCATCCTGTGGAGTGAAGGTGTTTTGTTGTGGGATTTTGAGAGGGGGAGAATTTTTTTGGGGGGGGGACTGAGCAGTGAGTCTGACTTGGTGAAGCTCTGCAAGACTGATTTCTTTCTAAACATCTCCTGATTTCTTTCTAAACATGCTTAAATCTGAAGTTGGTGGGTTTTTGCGTGACAAACAGCAGCCGTGCTTGTTAAATGTGGAGAAAACACAGTGGTGTTCGGAGGCCCTGAGGAAGAATGTTAAAGAGGCTTTTTTCCAAAATGCTTATTTGCCCATAGCAGCAAGTCATGTTAGAAAGGGGGAGGAAAAACAACTTCAAAATTATCTATTTAAAAAAGGAGGGGGGCGAGGTAGGAGAGGAAGTAGTGTGCAAGTAGCAGTCTAAATATTTCAGTTGTGTTGGTACTGAGAGCACTGGGTTGAAATTTGCCTGGCTGGTACCAAAGCCTAGTTGAAGTTCAGCTCGAAGAGGCTTAATTTCACGTGTAGGACACTTGGATCACAAATGTGTATTGTATTTTTAGTTTGCTGTGTCAACAGACACCGTTGTTTTGTGCGGTTCTGTTTGGCTGACAAACAGCGTGGCAAAGGTGTCCCGTCTCCCGTGAAGACACTTGAAGACAGGTCAGCCATCGGTTGAATTATATATTTTATGTAATGTAAAAAAAAGAAGTTGGTGCATCTGGGAGGGCCGTTCTGACCTTGGTGCCACCCCAAGGCCACAAGCTAACGCTTGGTGGTCCCATTTCTCCTGTGTGCGTTCACACGTACCCACTCGGACCTTATTTTTGATGTCTACTTGAAATCAAGGGGGTTCTGACAGGAGGCTTTGCTGCTGCTGTAGTCATACCATAATTACATGACAATGACCATAATTTGTATGTTCTCTCTGAACTCTACCTGCTGGCAGTAGAGCTGCGGCCAGTTTACATATGAGCGGACGCTATTTGGGGTCAAAACCCTTGAGCATGGTCTTTGTTAGGGAACCAAAAGACGACTGTGAAGTTGTGGGGATCTGTTTGTACCCAGTGCTTCCCAGATGTTCTCGGAGAGCTGAGACACTTAAATGAACAGAAAGAATACTTTATTAAGGCATTGGGAGAATGAGGAGGATTTTGGGAAGTTGAATGTCTGCCCTACAGTAGGCAAAGATGTTTCTTCCCCTGCTTTCACCCAGTCCCCCATGTCTGGTGCTAGCAAAAGATCTGGGTACGTTTAGAAGAACTAATGTGCTGTTAATTAGCACCGCGGTAGGTAGCACTAATTGCTAGTGTTGGGACTGTTATGTCCAGCTGGGTGGCTAATGGAATCAATACAGATGGCAACAGATTAACTGACTTTCTTGACTGTGGCTCAGATGCTGGCTTGAGGAGCTCCAGTCTGCTTGCAGAGGCTGCTGGTAGGCTCAATTTACTAGGACCCTGTCAAAAGCCAGCTTAATGAGTTGGCTAAGTATTGAAATGCATATTTCTTTATTAGGCCAAATCATTGAAAGACATCTAGTTAAGAAAACATGTAGCTGGATTAAAACAGTGGGGGAGCAGGGAGGAATTGGTGGACTTCTTCCCATGCCGTGGGATGTTTCAGTGGCAGTTCCAGTTCAACCCAAAATTCATGTATCGGATGCCAGTATTGGTGTGTCTGCAGCTGTGGAGCTCTGGCTATGAAACTTCCCCAGCAGTGATTGCACTAATTCCAAAACTACTGATTTCTAAGATGTGCCTTTTGAGGCGTACAGGAGCTATTCCTCCTCATTTGATGTTCTTAAATGTCCTGTGCTGTAGCTGGCCTTGACGAAACCTAGCCTTTCACTGAGCAGTCTGGGATCTTTTTGGTATTTTGTGTTCCTCTTATCCATGTGGTCAACGCAATGTCAACTCTATTGCAAGCCAAGTCCCTCAAAGCCTCTCTTCCACAGAAAGGAACTAATTAAGTGTGTAGATTAAAAAGGGATGATACACCGATACTGAATATGATTGAGGTAACATGATCACAATTTCAGAAGTTCAAAAAAAAAAAAAGGTAGGAGATCTTTCTCAGCCACACTCCCTTAAAAGGTGCTTGCATGGGTGGTTTTATGCAGCAGAGGCATCAGGTTCTCTCAACGCGGGTGTCAAACCTCCACAGCTGTGGAGGAGTAGGGGGAAAATGATCTCTTCCAAGTTCGTGTGGAGGAGTGCCAAGGGAGGCAGAAGCAGACTATGATGAGCGGTATCTATGTGAACGTGGAAAGCAGAGAAGTACAGTCAGTGGGTAGTATTTTATGCCCTTGTTTTGCTGGAGTCCTCAGGTACCGCTTGTGTTTGTCAACCTAATGTACTTTCAAATTGGTTTAAACTCCTGGGGAGTTTCTTGGTTGCTGTTACCTGATGATGCAGCAGCAGAGCCAAAATTAAAGCCCACAACTTACTGCCTTCCAGCCTCGGACTGATTTCACTAAGCCTCAAAATCTTTTTGACAGGGTACCACCATTGGCAGCCGATAGCTCTGAGTCATGGAATCTTTGAAGTGACTTGTATATGACTCCAGAGATGTGTTTTGCTTTGTGTCCCCCTTCCTTTGGCTTGTGGCATTGGCCTGGTTTCAGCTCAGTGAGACCCACCGGGGTGGCACTTGTCCTTAGTTAATGAGGCAGCGGTGAAGGCACTGTGACCAGGCTGTAACTCAAGATGGGGTTGGCCTTCTGACCAGCTGAAATAGGAAAGTATCTTCTTCAAAGAGGCAAAATAATGAGAAACAGGTGTTGATATTTATGAAACCACTTCTACATCAGTTGACTATTTTTGTTCTTAGTAGTCTTGGAATTTGCAGATGTGACACTACTACAAGCCGTCCTTGCTCATTGTGAGAGTAAAGCTACTTTGCACAAGGCCTGAGGACCCTCACCGACCTTGATTTCTTATGTAAGAGAAGCTCTTGACCGTAGGACATCAACCCAATGCATGTTCCCAAAGCAATCTGATAAACAATCTGTGCACTTCTCACCTCACAGAGAAGGTGGGTGAGAAAGGCCAGTGACGGATGCTGTTTCATGGCTAGCAGGCTTTTAAATATAACCCGTTCCTTGTGAGAGTGAAGAAGTTGGAAAGAACAAAAGCAAGTTAGCACCTTGACTTTAGTGTTGCATTGAGGCTAACTCAGTACTTGGAAAATTACTACTCTTAAACAAAAAAGAAAACTGAGGGGGTACCTGTGTTGATTACAATGTTTTAAGGAACTTTATAATGTCAAGAAAGTCTTTGTTGATGATAGTTTTCAACCTCCACAAAAGAAGCCACCAAATTTCATTAGCTTTGGAGTAAAAAATGAAAAATAGGGAAAAAAAAAAAAATGAGGCAGTTTTGGCAGAGATTAATTTTTACATGGAAAAGTGTTGATTACATGGGACTGTTGAATAAAAGCAAAGCAGACAAGTTGGTCCCTTGGTCATCTTTCCAGCCAGGGAACCTCCCTGAGCTTATGTCACCCCATGCATCTCCAGCCATTTCAAAATTAAATTTTTATGACAAATCTACTGAATATTTCTCACTTTGATTTTTTTTTTTCTCCTTTCCCATATGACATGAAAAATCACAAAGCCTAGGTCAGCTGGAATCTGGAAAAAGGCCACAAAAACATGTTTCAAAGACATCCTACAGTGGTTGCAGGAAAGAACCCTGTGGTCTCAGGTAGGCGCCGAGCTTGGTTAGAATCATGTGTTATTGTGAGCATGGAGTTTGTTAGAGGGTCTTGTGACTCTGTAGCAAGCCAACCTTGACTTCCTACGGGCAAGGTTTCCACTATGCTAAACTTGATTCTGCAGTTGACGTCCCAGCCAACCACCGTGGTCAGATGGTGTCTGTCGCTGTTGGGCACATGGTCTTTGTTCTTCACATGAGGTGTCATATATAAGCTTCGCTTCAGGTGTTCCCAGATGGAGCTGCGCTCTCTTTACTCTCCTGCCAGACTTTCCCACCACAACCTGGTCACCATCCGTGCTGTGGCAAGACTCGTTTGGTGGTTGGGAACAAAATCCTGTCTCTCCCCAGGTTAGTGTTAGCAAACACTGTCTTTTCTGGTTGGAGTAGCTCATACAGGCAACTGGAGTAGCTTTAGTCCTGGGAGACACAGAAACTTCCCGTTCATGCCCTAAAGCTCCAGCCTCTTTCAAAAGGCATTCATGCAAAGATTTCTGGTCTGTCAACCACTGTTTGCTATATGAAAAAGACTACCTTTTCCTCTGTCAGCCAGTCCCAATTTCCCTGTGGGTTTGGTGCAACGACAACAGGATTTGCTTGTATCAGCAGCTGCCTTCCCACTTGTCCTTGAACGTTCTAGGAGATGAATCAAATGGAGTTTTGACTTTTTTTCCCTCAAGTAGGAGATTTATGCTGAAATTATTTCAAGGGCATGTGATGTGGGGTTAGCCCAATGCAAATAAACTCAGCCCGCTTATTTCCCATGTGACCATGAAAAGTTGATGTTTCTGCTTTTCAGCAGGTTTGTGCCCAGG
>Ga0181612_169643_pt1 | contig 12939 bp, 13 predicted proteins | sample HoacroProtozoa21_FD_119630 | JGI IMG/M metagenome (GOLD analysis project Ga0181612, IMG submission 119630) | Hoatzin crop microbial communities from Cojedes, Venezuel. Combined Assembly of Gp0051906, Gp0051904, Gp0051908 | reverse complement strand
GGTTGGGCCTAAAGGCCCCCAAGGGTCCCGTTCCAACGCATACCATTCTGTAATTCTGTGATTCTGTTTTACTGTATCCTCTCCTCTTTTTTTTTCTCTCTTAGACAGGAAAAATTACAGCTGAAAAAGGGGGAAAAGTCTGCTTATCTGGAATCTCAGAATCCATGACATTAACTGCTGTGATTCTTCCCAACACCAGAAAGTGAAGTCCATGTAAGCAGTCAACTACACCAGCATCAGATTTACAGATGGTGAAGCTGTCTCTAGGTCTCCTCTTCTCAGAGGCACGATAGATATATCTAATCCCATTAATATCTCTTATGTTTTGGGAAATTTTCATTCTGAAGTTACATTCCTGTTATTCACGAAATCACAGAAATTACGCCTGAGCAGTTTATTTCTACAATGGCAGCATGGTTTTGGTGACAACACAGTTTGACACAGGTGATGTTACAAGACATAAAATGTCTGCTATATTAACTTCATCACAGTAGTCCCTTGGGATACATTACTGGAGTGTCCTCTTACCATAAACTCAATTCTTAAAATAAAAATGACCAGAGCTATATTTAGTCTGCCGTTCTAAGTGCGCAGTTTATGATGCTGTTAGAACTACATCTCCAGTGTCTTCAGGAATTTGGTGCTTAGCAGTAACACACAGCAGAGCATGCACATGAGAAAACACAATTTTAACAAAGCATTTGATGGAATAAAAAGTAGCACAATTTTCCTCAAACTGAAATCTGTTACACTATTAATGATTAGGTATTCAAAAGCTTTCAACTAACACTCAGGTAACACAGTGGAACACAATGTCAATATTTATAAATATATGAATACATTAAGGTAGTAGCAACAAGAACTCTCTCCTACTACTTGACTCCTTTCCAATAATGACTTGGCATGAACTGCAGTTCTCCCTGATTCTTCTGTGACAGAAAGATACACGTATTCTCAGGCAAATTCAGCATCACTGGGCAGGGAGGAGAGGGTGAGAGAGTATTTTGTCAAAAACGGAGTCTCTTTTTTTTTTTGTAAATGCATTGAAGTTTGCCATTGAACAAAACCTACCCAGAAACTGTTGAATTTCTGCTGAAAGCTTAAATTTTCCAAAATAACTGGTGATTTCATATACTTCATTTAACAAGAAATACTGAAAGGACTCAATTTTCGCTAAGTGTGGAGGATGTGCTCTCTCTGAACTGGACGTTTTTATGGGGCGACAAGATCGGCATGTAAAATCATTAGTGATTTTTCAAAGGGTAAATCAGCAATCAGCTCCTAAAATCACAGGCCCAGGAGACTGAGCAACTCATACGACGCACTCATGGAGGAGGAGACTCGAATACAACACCTTACCCAGCGGAAGCTGCTGACAGCAGTCAGCGAGACAGCCCGTAATTACCCCAGCTGGAATTCTGCTCAGATACCCAAGTTAGTAACCTAGAACATACATACCATAGATCTTTAATTACCACCAGTGTTCACGACCTAAGTTTTATGCATCATCTGAAGTCTGCCCTGGGAAATAAGCAGAGCCTTCAGCATACACAGCTGAGTGAAAAACAGTAAAGATTTTGGTGACTCCTAGGGAAAAAAGGAAAGCGCTGATCAGATCTGCAAAGATCTCTCTAGGAAGGTAATATGGATGCAGAATCTGATTTTTCTCTCAAATGATTTGCAGCTAGCAAGATCTCTTGGAGAAAAAAGGACTGGGCACAGACAATTACTCCTTTTCTTTCATCAGTCAAAGCAAGTTTGATGATGCTGTCTCTTGATTTAATGTTGGTCTACCCAGGTATGAAAGGGCATTTCAAAGCTACACCACTATTTAAAGAACTCATACTGCCTTGAAGCTTGTAGAGAAGATATTGATTGCATTACCATGAGACAAGAAACACCAGCTTTTAAATAAATTCTGCTGTTACCATCTTCATCTGACTCTGATTTTCTTCTGTTTTTCATTTTCTTGTGTGTTGTGATACTTAAGAACAGTGAAGTGTTAGATGTATGTCCTGTTGTTGAAAAAGATTTTATTTGTTCATCTCTCTTAAAAAGCATGTTGAAGCACTCTTTTTAACATGAGTTAAATTGCTTTATGTAAAACATTGTTTAGAAAAGAGGTCTACCAGAGAGACTATGAAAGGCAGAACAAACCCAGGTTTTTCTTTAGCATCTACTGTCATTCTTCTGTGAGCCGGCTACTTTCTGATCAGATGGGACTCTCTCGTCGCTGCCTGTCTGTTCATACCATCCCACTGCAACAGTATCTACACATCACTGAATTTACTCTCCCATGACAGTAGAGACCAATTGGCTGGAAAAAAATATCAACGGCATTAACCTGGTTTAAAACATTTGGTCTCCTATTTTTTTAATTCATTTCAGCCAGGAAACTAGAAGAATTATTATTATTCATTCAGATTTACTCCTAAGACCTAGATGAGGTCTTGGCTACAAGACCACCCATCCTATGCATGTTGGAGTTAAGGAGGTAGCAAACCAGGCAGCAGTACAACCACTGACCCCCTTCTCTGACACTGTGCTGAATTACACAGGCTACAAGGTAAAATGATGTGTTCGTTTCCTTACATTTTCCTTGTTAATGTGTTGTTCTGGAGTTATTTTTCTCAGTATATTTTGGCTACAGCACAGGCATCCATTGTAATTTGCCTGCAAAGTCTCACTTTGAAGGCCTTATATGTTTGGTTTTACTCAGGAATGCGACTGCATAAAGATTTCACATTTTTATTGCTATTTTTCTTTTACTCTACTGCCCATGTAGAGTCTGAGTGAAATCTGTTCAGTGGAATAACACGAGCAGGGCATGCTGCTTTCTGCTTCTACTCATCCTGCAAATCTAACTCAGTGAACAGAGGAGGAACTGGATTTTATTCTGGCTCACACTTCATCAGCCCAACTGTTAATGAAGTCCCAGCATTTTCACCTGCACCACCACATTAACAGAAACTTGTTTAGCACTGCAGCAAAAAAGAGCAAAAGTACAGTAGAAACCCGCAATGCTGCTCTGGCATTCACTTTATCCTCCAGTTCTCTTTGAAGGAAGGATTAAATGCACAGCTGAAATAAACATCTCTCTTGGAAGAAAAATAAAAAAAGCCAAAAAAACCCAACACACAGAATCCCTCTTAACTGTCTGTGTCAAATCCAGCTTTTCAATAGCATTACTCTCTGCTGTAAAACCAAATAGGATCTGCAAATAGCAGTAATTCCTCAAAAAAAAGTTGTTTATGATTTGTGTTACTGTTCAGAAATACAACCTGTCAAAATAAGAAGTTGACAGTTTTGACACTGCAAAGGCCTTTTTAGTTTCTGGTTTTGCAAACAAATAAAAGGAGGCAAATACTCTATCTTCAGGCAACAGACATTTTTGTAGGGCCTTGGGGTTTTTTTTTATTTTTCAAGTTTTTAGTTTGTTGTTAGTTTGTTGGGGTTTTTTAGGATTTCCTGCAGTAAACCATGGTATCAGTAACAGACCTATTTTGTTATTTCAGGGAAAAAACCCAGGTCAAACTTTGATCTTAATTAACGTGCAACAACACCACTAATGTCAAAGAAGCTATTTGGGATTTAAAAGCCGAATGCAGGTCTAAAAGCAAGCAGATTGACCAAGTATGAAAAAAAGGACAGGAAAAAAAAATCTGGGAACTGTAAAGTCACCTGTCACCAAAAGCGTTTGTGTTTGTACAGGCAATTAGAGACCTAGCAAGCAACCAATAGTAAACTGAATTAGTACCATAATTCTGATACCCTCTTTGGCTTTTAGGCACATATTAGAAGGTTAAACTTTTTGTGAGGGTTTTTCCTACAATAAGCCTTAACATCTGCAAGCCGTGTTCAAAATCCCATTCATTACCAATGCCAAGAATATGAAAGGACATTACCCAGCACACACAGGCAGGAGCCAATTCGTCTAAACTCAGCATGAAAATGTGCTGTTACTATTCAAACCAGAGGGCACAACAGGCAATGAGGCACTAGCTGGCCTTTGTTGCCACAGCGTTGATCAAATTATCGAGTAATATACATTCTGATTCATGCACTTTGATATTTTTTTTTTTTTAAAAAAAAGGACAGTAAACTGATTCTTAAGATGAACAAAAAACAAACTTTCTCCAGGACTAGCAACTGATTTAAAACTTCAAGCATATTTCTGACTTTGGAGTGCTAATACATCATTGAAAAACAAAAAGAGCAGATAGCAAGCTAGTGCAGTCAGTTAAACCACTGACATCTGACCGGAGATCTTGGAGAAGCAATCAGGGCATACTTCAGGGTTGAGATTCATGATCAAGCACCCACAGAAAGTCATCATGGCTCAGCTGATTTACAATCACTGGTTAAGCAACGATACTTAGGGCGAGTCTGAGTCCTCTGAAGAACTGCGGTGCAAGGAAAAATGAGACTCAATTCCCAGAAAGCCCAAATCTGGGAAGTCGTCAGTATCAGCAGAAGAGCCTGGACTAGCTAGAGCAGGTACCTGTCCTTCCCTCACTTTGAAGCAAGACTCCTGGGGAGACATTCACAAAGCAAAGTATGGCCTGGGGAAACAAGTCAACTTTGAACACATCCATGGATGGCGAAGTCTCCAGAAGACAAATGAAGCCTCCCGAAGGCAATTCCGAATCACAGCCTGTTTCTTTTTGAAGGAGGCAAAAAATTATGAAATCTGGCTCCTCAGGATCAAATTAGCTCATGAATACTCTGTTAATACCATTTGCTGACTGCTATTGATCCACAGGGCCACAGACATGCAGGGACACATCACAGCACCAGTGTCACTCCCAGTCAGGAGGCCAGAGAAAGTTCCCCCTTCAGGCAACCCACACTCCAGATACATGCCAGAACAGCTGAAACAGAAGAGAGTGAGCAAAATGTCCAGCAATCAGAGGGTTATTTTCTACCTTAATTGACCAGAAGACTGTATGCAATCTGTAATTTTATCCTGACGAACGTTGTGTGTAGGGACCCTCTGATCCCAGCTCTGCTCTTGGCACAGCCGGACAACGCAGCCCCTCGCTCGGAGGTTACTGAAAGTTAACTCCAGCCCCGCAACAGGCCCAGTAGCCATGGCACATCATCTAAGCACCCTGCAATTCAGATAGTTCACCTATGCGTTACTTCTAATAGCAAAATATATCTTGCATATAATCTTCAACTAACATATCTAAAGCACTGTTACCTGCATAGATGTAGGATGATATTCATATTCATATAATTTACACTGACGTCACACTTGCATACATCTTATACACTCCTCTCATTGAGCTTTCATTAGATAATCCAAGTATAAATCTACAGTGTAGCTGGGCAGCGATTTTAACCTCTCCTTTTAGCGTTTCATTCCCTTCTGTAATAATCTTTTACCCTGCAGTTTTCTGGGCATTTTTTTCTTCTTCTTTTCCCTTTTTTTCTGCTCCTCATTACCTTGGCAGCCCAGGGGAAGCTGGGTTTGGATTAACTTTCAGGGACTCCATGGAGGAAGCACAAAATATTAGAACTCGTCCAGCCCAATACCTATTTCATTTAATGTTCACTGGAATATTTATAGGTCTTGGCATTTTGTTAAACTTGAGACTGTATGCAAGGGCACTTTATCTTAAAAATAAATCTTCTCAGGATAAGGACGTGAGTTTGGATACACTCTACCTATAGGGATTTTTTTTCATAACATTAACATATTTGTCTCCTACAAGCAACCACCTCAATGGCCAAAGAATACAGGAAAGTAGAGAAAGCACTTAGAAAAGCGAATCTTATTTTATTTTGCAAATCATTGTTAAAAAGTCACTCTTGAAAAATAAAAGAAAGAGCAGGAAAGAGGTCAGGTGTAATGTAACCTAGCTGCTCGGGAGGAAAATTCCCATGTTGAGCGCAATGTTAAATCAATGAAGCTTAGCAAATTTTAGAGGGGAACATTTACAGTTACTTCTTCATAAAGTAATTGAAACATGACTTTGCAGCACTCTCTTCCCTTGCCTTCACTTTCTCTTTGTTTTCTCAGAGAGGGCTACAGAAGATGATTTGGTATAAGCAGGGGATTAGTTTCCTCTCTCATTGCTCACTCCCCATTTGCTCTGTTTTGACAGCACAGCCCATTACTAACGCAGTAACACAAACATTGGTCTGTTTGCTTCACAGTACACAGAGGCTACAGGCACTTTTGCTTGAAGAAGTTGAAGTAGAAAGGGATGATGGGAAAGCCAGGTCATTCCCAGCTTCTATTCGGATCCTCAAAAGCCAGGAGTGGGTATGAAGATGACAAATCTTTTTACGGTCTGCCCTCCTCCTCTGCACAGTGGGGCTGAGGCAGGGCAGGCTGCCCAGGGACAGGAAGGAAACGAAAGGGTCATGGCATCGCCCTCTTTTCTGTGGACCTACGCACAAGGAATGCAGCAACCACGTGCCCACTCCTGGAAGCAGTCTGCCTGTTAATACTGCCTTTGAAATTTTCTAACTTCACGTTACAGCTCCACTGAGCTGTAATGCTACTTCTAAGTCCTAAGAATTCAGAAAATTAATACATTTTCATAAATCATGTCAAGTTTTCAAATTCTCCCTCCTGCACTCAGCCTGGTCTTGAAAACAATGATCAGTTCCATTTCCTAGGTTGAGCACAGTTGTTTATGACAGCTACATAAATCTGGAAGACGTCCACATCGCTCTAGATTTACACCACTAGAAACAAGAGCAGAATTCAACCCTACAGCTTCTCACCCTTTGAAGTGTTTTCTGGCGTGTTTCGTTTTGCTGAACTGCTTTTGACTTTGGATTTCCAGTGCCACAAAGACTCAGACAAACAAAAAACCCCACATTTAACAAAATTTCTAATCAGCTCAGGCTTCATATCTCCTTCTTTTCCTTTCACTCCTGCTTGCTGAACAATGCCTACATTTAGGACACTGCTGCATGGTCTAAGGATGCAAGTGAAGAATCCTACTGATATCAAAAATTATTTTCACATGAGCAAGGTGAACAGGATTTGGCCCAGAATCCCTAATGGGGGGAGAGGCTGAAGGCAAAGCAACTGAAAACGAGAAATTGAATTCCCCAAGGCTCAGTGTCACCATGTCAGCATCAATGTGGGCGCTGCTCCAATTTATTTTACACAGAGACATGAACTTTAGCTACATTAAAAGCCAGCTCTATCAACAGCTGTTTTTGATGTCTAATGCCAGATGGTTTCAAAAAAAGACTTATTCAAGCCATTGTGATCCACACCAAAATGGAAGCCGGTAATGCTAATAGTAGGATAATGCGAGAGAAGGTGCAGTGAGAAATGGGAAAGAAAAAGCAAAGCTGGTCAGAATCAGTTGCTCTGCTCCATATATTTGATACACGGCTGCTGCTTAACCATCACAAGTTCTGTTATAACATGTTCCCTTAGTGTAATTCCTATTTTTCTCCTTCCTTTTTTTTTTTTTAATCATTTTTTTAATCTGTGAAGGCCCAACTTAATTGATTCTCTGCAGTAAGTGCCATTTTGTCTGATTATCACTGATGTTCTGACAACAAAAAAGAAAAAGACATTAACTCCAAACAGCATTATACTTGGAGAGTTGGCCTCAGCATTTGTTTTCAGCTTCCCTCTTGTCGTTCGAAGTTCAATTTTTATTCTCTTGCATATTCAGCAACATGCTTTACAATGTGTTGTGTCCGGGGTGTGTGTGTCCCCCCCCCGCTTTCTAACCAAGCTTTGACAGTGTTCATTGCTAATCCAACAGTTTGCACAAGTCCATAGCACAAGGTCAAGTCTAATTATCTTCTTCGCTTTTCCCCCACTCCCTCAAGGCAATAATAGCTTCAGGGAATTAAATACAGGATCAAAAATGAGAACTCTGCTCCTATTAATTGACCTGCATTTTCAGCAGCACTAGAAGGGGAATGTCAGGGTCTCAGGTGCAGCCGAATAAAGATATTAGCACCCGCTGTCATATGTGCAGCCTCCTTACTCCGTTCATAATGTTTGGCGTCCAGACAGCATTTTTCTACAGTCTTATCGCAGAGGCTGCAAGAAGTTTAGGTGACATGTCAGATGCATATTTATGCCTATGTGAGCTTTCATTAGATAAGAATTTTTCAGTCCAAGTTAGTTCCAGATATTCTGTTCCATCTTTCTCTGCATACATGCAATTCCTCATCTTCCTTCCCCAAAACTTTCTTACACAGGCAATTACAAAGCATCCAAAGTTTACTATTACCTTAAAGAAGGCAAAAAGACAAAGCTAATATTCTTCCTCTCTCGTGGATTAAATAAAGAGAAGACTTTGGGAGAAAGACATACTGAGAACAAGTACAAAGAAATTAAGCAAAGGTCAGATTTTCAATGTTATGAGTTCCCTTGTTTGTTCTGGAGGCAAGTCATGTTCTGCCAGAAGCATGCTTTAATCTATTTCACAGTGTTAGGATTAGAAATCATGTTTAAAGAGTAGTAGCATATATTATAGGCAGAAAGTAGTTCGCTTTATTAAAAATAAAGAGACACAGAAACTCCTGTCTTATCTACGACCATGGAATGAGGTCTCTAGGATATCTCCTCACAGATGTCAGCAAATGAGTTAAACTTACCAAATTTTCTCCAGATCTGCTGCCATATCCTGCCCCAGATTGCATCCTCCTCCTCACAGAGGAGGACTATGCACCCAGCATGCATACTTGCCATCTTCAGAACAGCCAACTCAACTCCATGAGGACCATCATGAAGCCCTGACATATAATTCTTATCATTGAAGCCTCTCCTTTGGCTCTCATTCAAGGACACCTTACTTGTCCCCTGCAGTAAGCATTTGCACAGCCCATGTTTCCACTACTTGTCCCACTCCAGTATGCTCCAACATACCAATAATGGCAACCTCAAATAGCAATTTGTCCTCTGGTGCCTCAAACTCTCTCTCTGACACATCCAGCCCCAGGAATGCTGTCTCAGGACCTGCTGAAAAGGTTCCTCTCTAAAATTTATTTCTCTCAGAGGTTAACACGTAACTGTAGCCAGACACCACCTCCTTCTGCTTAGCTTTGTAGGGACTGATTTTCACCTAGCCAGCCATGGGCCATATCACGGTTGCCCTCACCACTTTCCATCCCTTCACATGCTTTGAAACATCTTACTTTGATCAAGATCACAAACTCCCTGGAACATAATTTCTCATTTACTACATGTTTGCACAGTTCTTAGAACACCATGGACCAGATCTGACCAAGAGTGCACAGCGCAACTAGAATATAAATACAACAACAGCAACAACAGTTTTCAATTCCTGTTTATACCAAGAGTAGCAGAGAACACAAAAGCCATACAGAGTCGTCTTTTTAATCACCAAATGAACATGTTTTTTCTATTATCCTCAATTCTCATGTAACCATTCTGAATGACTCCGTCCATTTTGAAGACAAAATTCTCACTATCTTACTCTTTTACGCTTTGGGAGGTTTGTCTCATGTTGGCTTCAGATGAGCAGCACTGCTCTCTCTGTTCCGTAAGTGAAAAGAGACACACCACTGCCCTCTCTGATCTTGTGGCAGAGCTTCCACACAGGTGTCGGGCAGGAAAGGGACAATACTAAAATCTCCATTGACAAGAGCAGGCACAAAGAGCTGCAGCAGAAGGAACGGCACTGCAGAGGCCTGGGATAGGGGAGGGAGGTTAGTGCTCTTCTCCCACCAATACTAACAAAACCATAGCAGAATAGAAGAGATACTTGTTGGGACGCAGATTCAGCCGATGCCTCTATCCTCAAACTATTCATCTGCAAGACAGAGAAATTGCTGGACCAAGCCTACCACAGCCTGCACAGCCAGGAACCTGGAGAAGCGACTGTAGAGGGAAGCCTGGACATCACTGTTATCAGCATCTGTTTTGAACAGCTTTTACTCAGAACACGCTTTGCCTGGGATAGGCTGTCAGACCCTTCATTCTGCTGTCCCCAGAGGACACCCAGGGCACTGGTGTGGAAGGAGTTAAGATAAGAAAAGCCATCAAAGCTATAGGGAACTCTATCAAATTGCTTCTTGTGGGGCAAAACACAAATGTTAAAGTATACATTAATTCTCTTTCCCATAGCAGGAGCTTTGCAGATATTGACAACTCTCTCAGGATGAAGCTTACAGCAGCTGCATTAATTTATACTATTGAGCTATAATGCTTTTAATTTATTTTCTAATTTGCCTCACATCCCCAAATTCCCTAAACTGCTTCTGTCTGTTTAATATGAAGGTTAGCCAAGGCTCCACCAGATAAATCCACCTTAAGGCTATCAGAAACCTTTTGTGAAGCAAGAGCATTCTTCTTCCAAAGAGGCCTTTTTTCTGTTCATGAAAAGACTATTAATAACACAATTATTCCTGTTGAAAGAAAAGGCCATAATTAATAGACTCAAGAGCAAAACATCCACCCTACAGGAAAAAATACTTTCTGCTCCTGGAGGCAATATTTTAAATCCAGAGTATTGCTTTGGATTTAGAAGCAGCTAAATCTAGAGAATAATGGAAAATAATAGAGATTGAAAAGGAGAAAAAAAAAAGTTGCAGATTCCATGAATAGCTCAGCACTGAAAGCAGAAAATGAGAGGCTACACTTCCTACTTCCCAGCAGTCAACTAGAATTACCTTTCACACCACAGCTTGAGCTAAATGATCTGCAAATATATTTTACACGTTATACCAAAGCTCAGCATTTTAAGCATACAGGTATATATTTTTAAGGATACAGCTACTTCAGGTGAAGTATTTCCCTTATTTGCAACCTCATTCTGTTAGCTGGTAGCTGAAAAAAGTATTAACAATCTTTCTGTTCAGGGCTAGAGGAAAAAGAACATGGAAAAGAACAGTGAGACAAATGAAGAGAAGAAAGCAGAAAGATACCAGAATCTTTTGAAAGCTTGTGGTCTCCAAACTTTGGTAGCTATTAGCTGATCAGCATCTCACTTGTACCAGTGATAACGTACCCAATCTCAGCTGTGCTTAGGGAGAACAGTTCTGAGTCTGCTCCACACCTCAACACCTTACAAAACACAGGCTTGCAGAAACTGAGCCCCGTTTTGATTTAAAGTGAGTCTAATTACATGGGATGCACACAGGGAGAGAAACTCATTGACTAGGTAAAGAGTAGGAGCCTGGAGCAGCAGTGATAAAAGTGAAGTGCGAGGGGTGGCACCCCAACCAGCTGTAAGTTCATTTCAATTCCATCATCTTTCATTGGCATGACAGCTGCTCGTCTGTAGCGCTTCTAATCAGCTGCAAATGTCTGGGGGGCTGTTGCATGTTCATTTGTCACCACTGTCTTCTCCTGATTCACATACAGGAAAGCCATCATGCCTGCTTTTTTGCCATGTTAATCACAGTATGGATTTTTGTTGGGGTCTTTTGTTTTGTTTTGTTTTCCCCATGTTTTTTTATAGCTTTGGCACTGGAGAAAAGATCTCTTTTTCATTCTCTCTCCTATAACAATTCACTATTATTATCTCACCCCGTGCAGTGTTTCGGCTCTCCCACTTTCCACCATTACTGTATGCTTATGCTAGTAGACACGCACACACACAAAAAAAGTGAACAGCTGAGAAGTTACAGTCATTTAATCTTACTGTGTTGCTGGAGGAATTTCTTCAGGGCAGACACTGACTCGGCATCTTTCGTTACAAAAACCACGCCAAGGTGTTTTGCTGCTCTGTCTGAGCCCCATTGGCTGCAGTGCATGTCACCGAATGCTTACCAAAATGAAATGGTGTGAAGCCACATCAGAAGTGCCACAACTCACCCCGCCAAGTAAAATGCATAAGCAAGGACAAAACACTTCGATTCTGTTGCAGAAATAAAGCTGCTGTTCTCAACAAGCATGACCTTTAAGTGTTCAGTGTACAGAGCAGAAAAGGGATATTTTGTAACCACTTTTACAATAACAGATTCCTATTATGTTCTACAGAGTGTCCAAAACCAGAGCTTTCAGTTGTGAAACTGCTGTGTCAGTATTGTCAATTGTACAGAGACACGTGCCCATATATAGACTTACACACAACTATACTGAAGGATGCTGTAGCATATAATCCTTTAAAATAAATTAGGTAGTTATCTATTTTATTCCTATACTACAATCTTATCAGGCACCATACCATCAAAAACAAATCAACACGGAGCACTGCATGAATTACTTTGGGATGACAGAAACTCAGAAACAATCTGAGAGGTGAGAAGAAACGTTGGGACAAGTTTGGCTTTGAGTATAAATTTCGTGAGGACTAATTATTTAATATTTATAAAGTGTTTTGCACGCAAAAACATATAACTGTAGATATTTTTAGTATTTTCTACAGCAAAAAGTCAAAAAGTAGTGACAGTACTGCTGGGTCTGCTTTTGGTCTGGTTGCACCAAAAATGCATGCTTCACTTGCAAAATCTCATAGGGCAACAGCTATCATTACAATCTGCTTATTTGTTCTAATGAAGTGTTGTTTCAGTCTTGGTGCATCTCCTCCAAAGTGACAGGCTACACAGACACCCTTAAGGGAAAAATCTGCAGAGTATTATTACGTTTGGATAGGCAGGCTTAAGGAGAAGACACACATCAGTGTAAGCTTGCTAGCTTATAAATTTGCTACTGTTTGCAACAAGGCTAAAAGAACTCCTTGGAGGAGTTCAAAAGATGTACGCTGAGCTCAGAGGACAGCATTTGTCGTAGAAAAATGTAGGGGAAACACATTTTGCACTAATTCAGCACACAGTCCCTACAGACTTCCCCGGCAGGAGCTATTCTGCCATCGCCCCAGGGGGCAAAATAGCAAAACAAGCCTCGCAGGCTTGCCCTGTGCCCTCCATCTCTCAGGCACCGACACACACCTGCCCTTAACCTCACCGTGCAACTCAACGCCCGGCTCCTGCAACTCAACTCTGTGGGACAAAGCAGCAAACCGCAGTTAAGGAGACACG
>Ga0181612_160771_pt1 | contig 12939 bp, 8 predicted proteins | sample HoacroProtozoa21_FD_119630 | JGI IMG/M metagenome (GOLD analysis project Ga0181612, IMG submission 119630) | Hoatzin crop microbial communities from Cojedes, Venezuel. Combined Assembly of Gp0051906, Gp0051904, Gp0051908 | reverse complement strand
TTTTTTTTTTGGTAAAGCAATGTGATGTTGCATATGTTCAGCACAGCATCTTAACTGGACATACTGAAGAACAATGGAGTTCAGGTGAACACGAGAGTAGAACGGTGTATTCACAGTGCCTAACCTTGTTAGTGCCTAGTTTAGGGGTTGGCTGATCTCTGTGCACTCCTCACAGTGAATGGAAATGCGAGGCAGATCTAGTGTAGGTAATACAAATACCTGAAGATAATTAATATGGTCCACTCTGTATCTATCTGTTTATTCTCTGGGACATGTCGTCATCTTGTATAGAGTCAGAATGGGTCCAGTTGGCTGAACCTCTGGTTATCCTTCTCATGACTACCAATGACAGACTGCAAACCTTAGCCTCTGTGTTAAAATAGTCTAATGAAATCCTTCTAAGGATGTACGCAGAGGCATTCACAGCACAGAACTCCTGGGTACAGCTCTGTGCTGTGACAGAGCCCTCCTCACCTCACAGCCATGGACCAGACTGAAGTCATCAATTTCCTAGTCAAACCCACAGCATCAATGGTTAAGAGATCATCCTAAAACCTGATTAATCTTTTTCTAAAACGTAGTAAGGGACCTTACTGCTGCCTTGAGCTGTGCATAAGAGAAGCATTACAACAGAGAATGACGAGCTATTGTTTTAGAAAACAAAGGGTTTACTTCATTCTGGCAATCACCTTCACGCATTTGCCATTTACTCATACAGGAATACATCCTGCTATATTAGCCTTATGCAAGCGAACAAAAGCAAACATATTCAACTAGTGGAAATTTTCATGATTTGTTGTTTCTAAGGCTGTGCCCTGGTTAAAAACCAGTTTGTGTAACTATTTCAGTGTGCTGAACAACAACCGCTGCTTCAGATGTATGTGCTTTTAACTACTATTGTTATGCAGTATATATCATATATGTTACACAAAATTAGAAGTGTAACCTTATTTTTGTTATGGATACCGTGTTTCTTACTGAAGTATAAGTATGTTCCTACTGAATGGAAATTTCTTAATTTGTTATGGTCAGATATTGATCAGAATATTGAAGTGTGCCTTACTGTGTGCAATACACTTGCTACAATTTGTTTTGTTACTCCAAGGGATTTACTGAGTAATCAAGAGGAATGAGAGAAATGTGACATTTAATTATTTATGACGGAATGCTTTATCACAGGACAAATGTATATGCCCACGTAAAGAGAACAGGTGTATCATGTGAAAGAACATGGGAAGGTTTTGTAAGGGAGAAGAAAAATGATTTTGTGAATGGAATTTATTAGCATCTGCACAAAAACCTTTAAATCCTTTTAATTTACAGTAGTAAAACTAGTTTACAAGTGGAGGTATTGAAGACTTACAGTTTTAGTGCATACCACTATGTTTTTATGTGTGAGCCAAACATTTCCACACACACATAGAAAATCAAAGCAATATGGTTTGTAGCACACACTCTGGTGTGCGGTAATCTGTGGAGGCCTCTCTAGCTGGCACTTCATAAGAATAATTCCTGTGAAACAGGCATATTCTCTTCATTACTTATAGAGTTACAGGAAGAAACGATGGCTTGGGAAATGGTACTTGCTTGAGGAAAGCAACCCACCTGTGTCTCCTAGGTAATAACCCTGATGCTAATTTTACTTTACTCATGCTTGTGTGAGTTCAAAAATGTTAAAGAGAGTGTTGCATAGAATACTGAAACCCCAAGACAAAAAATTACACTTCTGTTTGAGAACTACCTTTAAAGCACATTTTTTTTGCTGCTTTTTTTCCCTGTATTCAAGTTTCAACAAACTCTGATGACATTAGCAAAGCAAATTGCAATGAGGACAGCTGGGAAGCACAATCTCTGCGCAAATTCTGAAAGTGACCTTAAATATTTGGGCTAATGGGACAAATTCTACTCTCTGTTATACTGGTAGGAAAAAAAAAACAAAACTGACTTCAGTACAATGCCTATCTTTGTGCAGGGCTTTAAACTATGTTGCTATTCTTTGTGGCGGGAGTCTGTGTTAAAAAGTTAAAAAGCATTAGGACCCTTGGATATTCCTATATATAGTCTGTAATCTATTAAATAAATCATTTTAATACTTGTTTCTTACATGGCTGTGCCCAGCTAACTGAGAATATGAAGAATTGCTGTGCTATAGAGGTAGCATTTTCTCCTCTATTCAGGAGTGTAAAAATGCTGAAAGAAGAAGAGAGGGACTGGGGGGCAAAGACAGGTTGAGTTTTTGTTCTTGTCTTAGTGAGAAATCCTGTCTCGAGCTAAATTGCTTTAATCTAAATGTAGTTTAAACAGGAAGAAAGGGTAACACACCCTAAACTTCAGAGCTCACATACTTCTTTTTTCATAATTTAGTCTTTGAAACAGAGGTGCACGTGAATACAGCCTCTGCCATTGTCCAGACTTTCCTTTGGTGCTGTGGGATACCTTTATTGCCATTCAGCTGCAAAATTGCCATCTCTGGAGTGGTGTAAATGTATCTTGCCTGTTAATATCACTGCTCTAGGGGAAAGGAGAACAAGTCTATCAGTGTCTACCTACAGCATTACTGTAAAAAATTACATGTACAGTCATAGGCACATACATGTGTGTAGCTGCAGCATTACAAATGGAAGATATCTGCTGTTGAAATGGAACTCCTCAAAGTGCCACGAGGCTATAAACATTCACCTGGGCAGGAAAGGAGAAGAAATGAGGATTTCACTGCTTCAGCTTAGATTCTGCAAATAACTGAAGTTATCTTTATGCATGGAGGTGGTTTATTCCCATCTGCGTTCCTACCTATATACCCCTTGTTGCAAGAAAGAAACAGGCTTGTTTCTTTGTTACTACCGTGCACTTTTAAACCTTGAAACCTGGCGGGTGAGATGTATTTGGTTTTGTTGTTTTTGTTGTTTTCTGAAAACAAAACAAAGCATAATAGCTCATAGCCTATATATTGAGCTTGAATGTTGCAAATGATAGGTGGTTAAAAAAGCCCTTGGATTACCTGCTGTTTTGTGGTGAAGGTAGGGTCAGTGACTAATGAAAGCTTTGCTCCCCGATATCCTCAGATAGCAATCGTTGTTTACTTCTCCATCTAACATGGTTCTGGAGGTGCTGATTGTACAGGAAATGGCAGAATACCCTGATCAACATAGGCATGATTATTTTTTTATTTTTGGCCCCCAATGGACAGTCATTAATACAGTGGAATGTCCACAAGGAAATATGTGAAACTTTTATTGATTATACATATACATTCACATGATATTTCCAGTAAATCCTCCTGGATGTCTGCTTTTCTTTTTTTCTTTTGCTACATGGTAACTTTTGAATCAAAGTATTTTTATGCCAATGAGGTAATATGGTACCATCACCAGAGACAGTACAGAAGTCTGAGTTAAGAAGTCTCCACAGTTTTGAAACTTTAAATTCCTCTCACGTGTTAATGAGGCAGATCTGTAAAATTTCAAGGTCTGTTTCCTCGTCTTCCTTTTGTGAGGAAAACCGGAGGTTACAAGACTTGTTTGGTAAATAGATAAACTCAGCGACTGTCCCTTTATTGTGATCTATACCTGTGCTACTTTACTGGGTGCTTCATAGAGAGAGGTGGGCACATCTAGGAGGTGATTCTGCCTACTGTAATCTGAGCCTTCTTCCACAGATGTCTCCTGGAAGTGCTGAAGATGATTAGACTCTTAAATTAAGTTTCAGCTAGTTTTGGATTCGTCCCTCCTCGTTTTAGGCACCTATGTGTTTGTACAGCATCTAACGCTGTGGAGTCTTGCTCTCATTTCTACAGTCTTTTAAGTTCTTCTGTAATACAAACAATAAACTTGCATGGTATAACTGTAAGGCATAGAGCCGATTTTCTCCGGGTCTGTTGTGCAGTATTTGAGTTCAAAATCAAACACCTGGAATTTGGGCTACGACTGGTGACGATTTACTGATTGTGCTAGCAGCTCTGGTTGCGTAAACACCTGTATTTCTAAGTAATTGTTAGGAAATTTATTCACTTTATACAGGCTACCAAGCAAGCCTCAGAGAGGAATTATTTTTAGCCAGACTGGTCTTGCCAGGTTTTGATATGGCTTTGTGCCATGTGTTCGATTTAAGCTGGTAACTTGAGTATCCATATCTCATTTCCGAACACCTGAGCTATGCAAAAAGCTGGTTTTACTTTAAACTTTAACCGTTTTGCAATACTCTGTAGCAAAGTATCTACACATCAGAAATGATGTAACCTGACAGAGGTAAAGTGGAATTAAAGTGAAATACGTGTACTGGTTAAAACAAAATCATCTATGTCACGAATAAGAAAAACAAAACAGATGGAACTATGTCCTTGGTCATGCATCAGAGGATTTTCAGACTATTCTAATATAGTGTAATTTAATAAAGGGGAAAATCCTTCAATATTCAAAATGTAATAAAGTAAAAAATGAGATTTTGTAATCGTGTTGGAATTTAGTATCAATGACTGCAAAATAAGGAGTGCATTGATGAAATGACATTAGAGTTTAGGAAGAATATACACATTGATTTATGAATGAATGAACTGATATATGCTTCAACTGTGGTGACACTAGCATGCTGACAAAGTGGCTTTGTATTAACATACCCATGGTAAAAGGAAGATTATATTGCTTAGTAGAGTTATGGTTAAAAGAAAGGGAAATGCCACTTTGAGCAGCCTGCTAGCCCCATCTGCAATACTGCTCAGTGCTCAGAAATGGTTCTAAGCATGCAATTCTTCACACACACTTTATCCTCCAGCACTGTGAAAGATGAAGCAGTTTGGTATAATGATTTTACTAGAGTGAGCTGGAGCCACAGGGAAGTCAGCGGTCTTCATGTTTGGAATGCAAAAGCTTGAGGTCACCAGGAAAGGCCCATCCTGCCAGCGACAGGGAGAGGTGCACATATACAATAGTACTGGTTGGCAACTGAATGTGGAGGATGTAAATGAGAATTTATTCACTGTGAAGTGCAGATTAAGCAAGGTAAGGTCACAGACTTTACACTTACGTGTAACAAACAGTGTTAAGTTTCATGTAGTTTGCACAGAGAGATGATTGTGTCAGACAACACCTACTTATGGATGACTGTAGAGTCTGACTTGTTGCTGTGTTCTGTATAGTCTGCATTATTCCATTACCTTGCTGGGTAGCCTATGCTGCGTGCGGTATACCAGTACTCCTCTCAAATCAGAGTAACAAAGCAACATGTAAGGAGGATAAACACCTTTGAACTTAAACTACAGCTTGCAGAGACAGATACATCAATGACAGTATTATCCAGTGTTTAATATACAGATGGTTTTGTGCTCTTTTACAATAATAGATACAAATAATAACAGTATTTTCTGTAGTAGACAGTTGAATAACAGCAATATGGTCAGGATCGAGGACGAGAAGGTGTCAGGTACCAGAAGTCCCTGGGGACTTGTATTACTGGAAATGGGAACTTTGCCAGAATCTGCAACATATCTTTATAGAAAAGACAAGATAAATGGACTCTTTGTATACGATTGTGCCAGACTTTTAATTTTCAGGAATCTATTTTTTTTTTTTCAACATAGCACAGGGTCAACTTAATTTGTGAATCTGTTGAAAAAAGAAGAAGGAAGGAGGGAGAAGGGCAAAACAGTTGACATTCTGTGGGGTCTATAGAAGCCCCCACAGAAAGCAAATTTCTCTTGGCAATCAAGATAACAACCATAAACACATTGTCAGAGGGAAAAATTACATTTTGCTGTAACATAGATCATATACAGATCATTGCTTTCTTTTTCAAGGTCAAGCACAAAGGGGTTGTTTATATATATATGCAGCATCTGACCTAGCTCTTGAAGAGCTGAGGAATGGTGGCTAAAGGGCTCTCAAACTGCTTCTTGGTAAGAAGCGCAGGATAACAGTCAGTGTATATGTATATAGCTCAGAATGTTGGTAACAAGAGTGAAGTTGTAGATTCAGATAATTTTCAGTGCTTGCCCACTTATGTAGTTGCAAGCAGAAAGTTTTTTTACAGTATATACCAGTTGTGGAGCTGTTTTGGATACACGCTACTTTTCATTTGCTTGGGATGTGCTAGAAGTACCTGTGTCTATAGAAATCTAGAGTGCATGTTTGTGTAAATAAGGAATGTCCTGCAGTGCGGACTCAATTTCTTTAATGCATTGGAGCCTTGTGCAGATAACTGCCCTCTGTAGGTGGTGCTGGAAAGCATGGTGATGTAAACAAAAGCTTCAGAGTGCAACATGTTAGTTTAGGTAGCTTCTTCCAAATCTAGAGATCATAAGCAGAAAGTATGTCCTCTTATTGTCCTATGAACTAGTATAGATAATACCAAAGGGATTCTTTCAGCATGCTCTGTTTCAACGGTCTAGTGCTTAACTATGGCAGCTTGGTTTGTACTTTCAATACCTGCCATTTTTGGGGCATTTGTATCCTGTACTGCATTTGCCTGGGATTGTTTAACTTTCAAGATCATGCAAGATCTCAATCTATTCATCATATTACAGTTTATACTAAGAGAAACGTAACAATGTGAAAAGAAATGTCTAAGAAGATCCTCCTACCATTATTTTCCCCAGAGCTTTGTACTTTCAGTGGTGCTATGCTGGCAGGGTGTTTCCCTAGTTTTGACTTTCCTTTTGATTCTCCTTTTAGTTGTGTCATTCACTAAACTGATGTAATGTGCTGCCTTAAATGGGCTTGCCTGCTCAATTTTCATATTAGTAGAAAAGAGACAGTTGTCCTTGATCTGTCCTGCTGCTGCTGCTACAACTTGCTTTGCAGGATTGTGAGTTGCTTGGAGAGCCATATATAAACAGACCCCATAATAGCACAGGATATGGCAGTGTGAATTTGACCTATGTCTCCTACAGAAGGGTCTAACCTATGGGTCCTTCAGGTCTAAAACCAGTATCATAATGTTACTCTAACCTTATAACCCTACTCATTTGATGAAAGTTTTATGGACAGCATGGATGTGTGACTGCTAATATCACTCAACTGCATGTAAATAAATATATAATTAGAAATTTAACACACTATCTTGATTTTTTTTTTTTAATTGGGAAACCCGAATTTACCTTCTGATATTTCTCTTCAACTTTTAAAATAGCATTGTTCAGCGATCCAGTCTCACAGGTTACTGCATGCTTTATTCCTATTACAGGGCTAACAAAGAAGGTGACATACAGAAACTTTGAAAAGTGTAGCATGGTCTGGAAACTTGTTGTATTATCCAAGTGGGATGAACAGACATGCACCAGTTAAAGAATGTGTAGGACTGTAAATATCATTCTTTTCCTGACTCAGGAAGGTTATTTCAAAGGGAGAGTTCATTTGACTTTTTTTGGTGTGTGTTTAATGTTACGTGATTAAGAAGCCTAAGTCTTACTTGGTTGAAACCAAGACTTTTAAAAAAGCTTGTGATTTGCTGATGCCTTGATCAAATTATGTGGCTTCATGTATTTCTGTCTGTCAGCTACTCTGCAATAACTATGTGCATGCTCTTTGCAAAAAAAAGCACAAGATATTTTAGAAGATCTAACTAGAAATGTCTTGAAAAATTCAGCTTTTCAGAAAGTTTGTAGAATGCTTTCTGAAGGTTGTCATTCAAGCTGAATACTGGAAAATGCAGGTTTCTTTCCCGGAACAGTTGAAGCATACATGGCGAGAGAGCTTATTGTTGTTCTCTTGGAAAATATTACTTTGTAAATGTTGGAAAAGGTAATGAATGCGTTTCTGAAGAAAGGTTGAAACAGGAAGGCTTCTGAGCTCTATAGAATTAATCTTCAGGCACTTCTGAAGATTTGTTTCCAACGCAACTCTGTTTTGCAATACATGGAACAATAAAACAAATAATTAATTTTGAAGCTCAAGCAAGGCACACACAACTGGGTTTTTTTCTGCAAGATGCTTCCTAAATTATATTTTCCATTAAAAATTCTTACACCTTGCTTTTAGCTTGCTAGATTAGAAGAACATTCACTCCTGAAAAACTTAAATATTGTATACTGGTTTTCCCCCACCACCCAGATTGTTTTCACTGTTAGTTTAATACCATGTCTGTTAGTAGTTTAATAATGGAGACAAAAGATTGAGTAATGCCTCAAAAACTGGAAAATTTTGTCATAGCTTATGAAGACACTGAAGTAAAATTAGTGGGTTTTTTAGTGTATATGCATTTTCTCCTCTTCATCAGTACATTTTAAAAAAAAAAAATAAATTATTTTTTAAAGAATGTCATGATTTCAGAGTGATCTTATCCGAAAAAAGATCTCAAGTCTGTGGCATGAGGAATGGTGCGTAGACTTTAGAAATCTTAAGAACGTGTTAAGTTGCTTGATCTGTTTTTTCTGTCAGTGCATGATTTCTTCATTTACGATTTGGTCAGGGTAGTGCTAGAGGAGTCAGGCACAGATTTCCAACGAATAAAAAGTAAAGGAACCCACTTTATAGTTAAGACAAGGAATTAAACCCACTAGCAATAGAAGCTGAGAGAACTCAAAAGCAAGTGTGAGTTAAATGAACATGTAGTGTAGTCTTGCTGATGAGATGTAAAACCAAGGGCCTGATTGCTTATGGTTATTAACAGTTCAATGGATCTTTTTTTAGGACAGGACATTGTAGCCCCAGTATCCTGGCCGAATTCCAAATGTGCGTTCATTCTCCTTCAAATCTCCCTGAAGGATCAATTGGATATGGTATTATCTTCTCTATTTCCTCTTTAACTCTCATAAACCAGCATGTACTGGGCCTACTGCTTCCCAGTCCAGGATTCTCCATAAGGAAACCTGTTACATAAGTGTTAAAAATTGTTATTAAAATGCAAAGTTTTTGGTTTTTTTTGCAGAGAAGAATGAGGCCAATTCAGCCCTTCCCAACATACTTTCTCCTCGCATCTATGTGAGGAAATGTAATCACTTCAGAGTATACTCCATATATTCCCAAAGTACTGGAGAAGGTCGATTTGTTCTGAATCACACCATTTTGTTTGTTCCTCTTTCCCTTTCCTGGCAGCTAGACTTATGAAAGTGTTATGACCATCATTTAATTCAGCATAAAATACCCCATTTGTGTGTGGCAATATCCCTCCCTCCATTCTTGCTGTACTTATATTCATCATTGATGAAAACCCCTGGACCTCTCTTTTAAACCTGGAGGTCGATGCATATATATATATCTATATTTTAGGGTCTAACTCATGTCTTGAGATGCAAGGCAAGTGTCTGTCTCTGTGTCTATCTCTTCCTTGAGATGCAAGGCAAGTTTTCTCAGTTTATATCAGGCCAGTTGCTTTTCTGTCAGACATCAGCAAGTGCTATGAGGGGGAGAGAGAGCAAGAGAAATCTTTCAAGGAATACATGAAACTGGAAAGAGAAATAAAATGTGAAGTTGCTGTAGAGCCATTTGCTCCTATTCTCAGCTGTGTCAATGACTATCTATGGGAATGCCTGCATCGCAGAGGGTAACCTAGAGTAACTGTCAGGTTGTTCTGCAGAGGCCTGACCCACCATGTAACTCAGCTCTGATGTTTAGGCACACTGGTTCTGCACATGACACTTGCTTTGGGTGAGGATGTCTGCTGTTGCATTTAGTCAGATATCTAAGGAGAACGCGGTGCACTCCCTTATGCTCAGTAATGATGGACTGGCCTCCTCAGTTTGTGGATAAGAGGAGGAAAGACGGTACAAGGTAAAGACAACTGTAGTAAACAGAGAATGTGATTCAGTATCTTTAAATATACCTCATGTTACGAAGACTTCTGTATTGCTTTCAGAAACTTAAATGCTATGTTTTTCTGCCAAAGTAGTGAAGTTTCTGCTTCCAAGATCTAAATCAGTTTCTACTTCCAATCTAAATCAGTCTTCCTGAGCTGAATGACCTCTAAGAAAACACAAGTTAATGCCTTATGAAATATTCAGAAAATATTGTATGACTATTCTATTTATAAGCTTGTTACAAAGAGAAATTTTAAAATTTAATTTTAAAATTAAGTTTATCTGTGCTATAAGCACTTATCTTCCTAGAAACTAAATCTGATTTTGAGTTCATTCAAGTTAACCTGAGTTCTCTTAATTTCTGATATGATTCCAGCTTTCTCACAATGTTGCAGTTTCAAATGTTGTTGTCCTGGATAGTGAGCACTAATTGACTCTGGAACACTGTTGCATTGGTCTTCCTAAACTGAACTTCCTCCCTGATAATGAGATTATTTTCTTGATTAGTTTCCCCAGAAAACTCAATACAACCATCATTTCTAGCACAATCTGAAAAATAGATTTAGTCTGGTTTCTCCACATGCAGAGGACTCACAGCTTCCATTAAAACATGAGAAATCTGGAAAAGAATCCCACTCTGGTAAAAGTGAATGACTGCATCTCTTTCACAAGCTAATAAGGACATAAGACTTCATAAGAATCTCTGATCATTACTTTCTTTAGAAGCAAAGGTTGTTCACAGGAAGGTACAGAACTTCCAAAAGAGAATCCTACTTTCTGTAACCTGATCCTTCAATAAATTAACCCTGCAAAATGCTTTGGAAAAGAGATTTATACAATTTTTTTGTATGTAGTATGGGATATGATCTTTGGTATGTAGTCTTTGTGAAACTTGATAGCATAGCTGAATGGAAAGGATGATTCTTTTTGCATGTGCATCTTTATTAAACATATTTGTATATAATGATACGTAAGTTATATATAACCATAATGGATATTTTTCTGTTGGGAATGCCATCAGATCTGTTAGGCTGGGGCTGTCAGCAGACATGTACAACACTATCTATGTAAGGCACCATCAATCTGTGATGTCCAATGGAAGACATCTTGGGCTCAGTTCAGTGATCTAAAAGTTATGTTCAGTGCTACTTGAGATGTCCCAGTCATAGAAGGATTCCTCTTAAGTCCGGCAGGTACAGTAACAGGACCTACAGGAAACACAAGCACTGCTAGATTGTCAGCTGGAGCCAGGTGGAGACCCTCAGGGCATCTCACATGGCACTCGTGGCTATGTTCAGGCAATGGATTGAGTCTTCTGTTTGGCTCATGTCAAAGGCAAAATAATTACTGACTTTTCTGGGACACTGTTTTTAAGTCTATAATAGGAATTAAACAGTATCAAATTAAATCTCACTGTTTTTGCATAGCAGCCTCTGGAAAACTTGTCATCCTGAGATTGTTCCTAGATACTGCTAACTAGAATTAGAAGAGGTACATGAGAAATCTCCTGGATCTTTCTGTATTTTCACTATTTATTTGGTTGAGTTTTTTTAGTGTAATCCCCTAACTTCAAGTTATTCAAAATAAAAAAATAAGTAAAAAAGATCTCTGAGTAAAGAAAATGATACAGCACTCCCATGGTTCTTGTTTCTCATGGCTGGGAAAATGTATTACTGGACTTTGTGAATTGCTATACTCCGTAAGCAGCAAACACAATTAAAGCCAGAATATACTGCATCACAACATGTACTAAATTAATTTATCTTGACAAGTTTCATTTAGTTTAAATAATTCATAGTGTACTTTTATTAAAATCTGAAAGGAAAAATAATGAATTCTTCGTTGCACAGTATCTTACTGTAAAACTCTTACATTATTAAAATTATAAATGTAATCACTTGAGACTATTGCTTTTTTTTGCAAAAAAGCTGCCTGAGGTGACTTTTTGTAGAGAACGATGGTATAAGAAGAGCTGGAATTAGAAGGATGTGCTTAAATGTGATATTGCTACTTATCTATTAGCCATGCTCAGTTCTTCACAGCTCTCAAAGCAATTTGCAAGGGCAGTTAGTGTTGTCTCCACTGTGCAGAAACCAGGGAGTAAAGAAGTGCAGAGGTGTGAAAGAACTTGCACACAGCCATCCAGGAAATCAGTGGCACAAGTGGAAATGAGACTTTAAAGCTGTGTTCTAAGGCGAAGGCTCTCTTTCTCCCCCATCCCCCTAAATTTCATTAAAGTGATTTTGTCAGTACATTACATTTTTTCCATTATGATTTCTTCATGGCTTTGTCTCCAGTGGCTTTGTTGACCACCATTATTCATGTCTATGATGAATGCCTTAATTCTGCTTTTTAATCTAGATACAGTTTATAGTTCTTGGACAAAATAGGTATTTTCTGTGAGAAGAGATTTGAACTCTCTTGCTGCATGAAACCTTTACCCCCTCCTCTATATAGCCTCCTGAGCATAGTAACGTGAACAGAAGATCATAACCTCAGGTGCCATAAAAAGCAGCTGGAGAAGATGATCCCTAACAAAAAAGATTTGATTTTGTGCAAATTGTAAAGAGTGATAAAATATAAGCTGAAAACATGTCTTATAGCAACAGAACAACATCTGAAGAGTACCTTCAACAGCAATCCTTGAGCTTAGATTTCCTAAAAAAGGAATTCTTTCTTCTTGGAAGTTCTCTTTTCTTATTTAAAGAGTGTGATAATGAAACAGGTGAACAATAATAATAATAATGTAGAACATTTTCCTCTACTTAACCTGTTCTGAGAACTCTGTTTTTGATAAGCAAGCTCTGAACAGCAGGGCAGACTTTACTTTCACTCTGGACTCCTGATGCTGTAGCTCTGCTCCTTCCCAAGGACCTTCTCAATAGCTTAACATAAGTATTTGCTATTCACTCTGACAGCACGGTCTGTCACAAAATGTTTTGGGTAAGTAAGGACAGATAAATGAGGTTGTGCAGTGTACTGAGAATGTAGAAGTTGGTGACTGAAACTTCAGCTTCTAATCGTGTGAATTTAGAAAAAAACTGCTCATGTGTTTGTATTATTCCCCAGTTCAGGACTTTGGGCATGCTGAAGATAAGCACCTTTTTTTTTTTTTTTTTTTTTTTTTTTAATAAAAAAGAGTGTTTTTTGCTTCTTTTGTTTTTTGAAACACGCCGCGGAGGACCACCCATCAACCCCTTCTCTCTCCTCTTTCT
>Ga0181612_119103_pt1 | contig 12939 bp, 5 predicted proteins | sample HoacroProtozoa21_FD_119630 | JGI IMG/M metagenome (GOLD analysis project Ga0181612, IMG submission 119630) | Hoatzin crop microbial communities from Cojedes, Venezuel. Combined Assembly of Gp0051906, Gp0051904, Gp0051908 | reverse complement strand
GGTTGCTCAAAGACCCCTCCAACCTGGCCTTGGAAATGAAGCATTACAGCAGTCCAGTACATCACACAACTTTTATGCAAAAAGCTATGTTTCCTTCTCTAAAAGCATTTAAAAGTATATCAAGAACTTATAAAATAAACCAGACCCTGTCCAATGTGGCCACCTCTGGAACATGAATAATTACAGATACAGACCGTGCTTTCGCAAAGAGCTGCTCTGCTTGCTCCGTTCTCAGCTGCGTGACGGGTGTCGCTGCTGCCAGTGCAGCTGTGTCGGCAGAGCAGGAGTCCTCTTGTTACAGGTGTTTGCGCTGAGGCTCATGTCAGAGGAAAGAAGATTTCCAGTGAGATACTAGAATGCCAATTTAGCAGCTTCCTAAACTTGCTGTGTAAGTTGCACAGTGATTTACAAAATTAGCTTGAGGTAGCTCAGGGGTTCTTATTTTGTGTCTGTACTTGTCAGGTTTGTTTGCAGTCATTTCCTAAACATTTATTCTTTCCCAGACAAAATCACTGTGGTATTTACAGAAACCTTTCTGTATTTGATGAGTGGTCATTTTTAATAGTTTATCATTGCATAACCATTTATGGTCTGTCTGGTTAGGACAGGTGGTACCGTGTATAACCAAACTTTCAAATATACGTTAATTCTAAGGATTACTTCATTCATACTGCAAGTACCAATTCTAAGTTTGGATTGGATCCAATATCTACTAGAACTTAGTGAAACTTTTCTCATATTCTGTGAAAAGGAATTTGAAAACATAGTTACTCTTGAAGCCAAATGCAGTTGTCTCTGAGACATAACCTGGAAAGCAAATCTTCAAACGCGGTGTAATAACCTGAATCTGACCATTGCCTTTTCGGTGTGTTTGTAATACTGTGTTATTATGAAAAGCCTGCTGCATTGACTATGAAGCGATTCTGCCTTTCAACAGAAGAGTCTCTTTTTTAGAAAATGAAATTAGCACTCACAACCTTCGTTCTCTATTGGTGCAAGGACTGTATGTGCAGGTGTGAAATTAGGCGTTTTGCCGCTTCGTGAACACACGCACTCGGTGTTGTTAGGGAGCAGAAACAATGACGCGGTACTCAGCATGTCTCTGAACACGGGACAGTGTTCATAGGGATGAGTCATTTTCTCCCAGATTTAGCGATGCTTTAGAATGGCGTGGCCCGAACCTTCCCCAGAGCAGCCTTTTCTTGTTCCATGGGACAGAAATCTCAATTCTGGGATTTTTTTTGTACAACAAAATTAGGTTTCAATTTCGTTGGCTTGTTTCATTTAAAGTAGAATGGGTTGTGCTATAAACACTGAAATGAGCTGAAATGCAATTATTTCAGTGGGAATTCACCTTCTGTACATTTTTTAAGATTTTACCATGCACCTGTCTGTATTTTTAAGTGCCAGAACACCTCCGTAAGCCTAGGGCCTAATAGGTTCACTGGCTTTCAGTGGAAGTGAAAGAGCTCTGCTGTTCAGATTGGATTGCAAGACTGGGGTATTTGTCAAAAAATTCCTACTAGGTGCATCGGGAGTGTCTGCATGTTACTTATACAGAGATTTGAATAATTTTTATTTTTTTGAAAAGTGACAAAGGGTTTTACATTTCAGATCTAATGAACTAAGACTTACTTTAATTTTCTTTTCAGCCTATCACAGGAACAAGAATTTCATCCACGGTTGCTGAATTTTTCAAAGTGAAGGAAAAAGGACGTTACATAGGTAAGATTATTCAGTCTGGTTCTATTTGAATCTACTGAACTTACTTCTATTTGACACAATGTAAAATTAATGTTTTTGGAATCGGGGGACTTCAATAACCTAAGAAAATTAAAAAATAAAGGGAGTTTTACTGAACTGAAATGAAATAGGTTGTTAGAAGAAAATCAGCCCCTGGTAAAGGGAAGAGAAGAAAAATGATAAAGAGAAATCGCGTTGACAGAAACCTCAAACATTATGGAAACAAGTAGGTCAGAAGAGTTGTTCAAAACAATATACCTTTGGAGTATATATTATCAAAAGCGCCATTAATTCTTTAGGCAGAAAGACACTTGAGATCAAACAAATGCAAATTTGTAGCTAACCATTAAAGAACTACTTGGGTGGTGGGAGGAACAAAAGAAAATATATACAGTGCAGAAAATTAAACCAAGTGATTATTAGAATGAAAAGAAACTATACCAAAATAATACAAAAATAAATGTAAAATAAAATAAATGCACTTGATGTTTCAAAGCAAACTTAAGCCTCAGTGTTTGGGAATAATCTTCTATGGGGTAGACCTTCTGTAGAAATTTGGTGATTAAATCCTAAGATCTGGGAAGGGGAATTAAAGCCAATGTCAACCACCTGGACTGTAGAGAGGAACGTGATTTTTTACACTCACTGTGATGGACTGTGGACTGCTGGAGGATGCATCAAAATAGAGGTTATGCAGTAAAGCAACAGTTGGGCAGAGACAAGCATGAAGTAGAACTATGCATACGTTTTGAATGTGTCAAGATATAACAGAAAACCTACACTTCCCTTCAGAGGTATCTCTTTAAGAGCAGAGGGGCCAGAAGATGTAGGCAGCAAAGAAGGAAAAGGGTTATACAAAAGGCTGAAGGATGGTTTGCACGGTGTGTCTTGTGTAAGGTGGTAGAGATCCTCAGCTTGGATGAGCTCAGTGGGAGCTTAGGCTGGGTACCAGCTTGCCCTTGCAAGGCCAAACCCATGACGCAGAAAGCCAGAGATAAACAGTTAAAGGCCATGCATGTATTTGTTAGCTTAATGCAGGCGAATCGCTTAAAAAGTAAAACACTGCTTGGAAGTGCAGCCTAATGACTGCTCTGCAGTAAAATGAAGGAAATATGTCATCAAGGTAAAAGACTGAACTACTTAATCAAATACTTTCGGGAAGACTTTTTAAATATCAAACCCCTTTTCCACGCGGTGTTAGGATTATGACATCAAGCATTCAGTAGTCAGGATTTCCCAATGGGTAAGGCAGTAAGCTCAGCCCTGTTGTATTTCACTGGGAGGAAAATATTACACAGGTAGACCAGGAGAAAAGGTGCTTTGCTAGAGCAACATGGCCATGTGGAATTGCATGTCCCTGAGGTCCTGGGCTGGCATCGCTGGAGCCAAATTGCAGCAAGGCTTGGATGCTGGTGAAGGGACAGCGCACTTTTTACCACTCTGCATCGTGGACGGCAGCCAGGGGATGAGCCAGGCTTCTTGGAGCTATTCTGACTCCCACCTTTTCGCTCTGTGGCTGGAGAAGTGAGGGAATGGAGGGAAAAAAGTATCAAAAAGAGTCACTGTCCCTCATATGACCTCTGCTGGCCTCTTCGAAAATAAGCATCAAATGCCTAACAGTATGGGACTGCACTTTTCTAATGCTGTTCTTAAAATTGCTGCCATTTTACCAAGATATTTAGAAAAGTCCACAAAGAATGGAAGATATATTTCTGGAGAATGTCACCTGGAGGGAGCTTGCTCGAGTAGGTGACAGGTTTTTATGACTGTGCCAGTATATGTAGTAGTTTCACCTCTGAAGTTTTCAACTTTAGCAACTTAGAAACACTGTCGGTTTTGTGGGCCATGGTTTGCTGACCGAAGGATCCATTCCAGCTCCCATCAATATTGCTGGAGGATTAATCTCTGCATTTAAGGGCGCATGGCCGTAGCCAGCAGTGTGCAGCTCTGTACCCCTCGAGTATAAGGGAATTTCATAACCCACATGTCAACAACGTGATTTCTGAACAGCCAAGTGTGCAAATGGTGTAGAGCAGAACAGACCACCTGGTGAAAAAAGGGCCTGCCCAGGGAACTGTGATGTGAGGGTTACTCTGGTCAGAGGAGTACAGCAGTTATCTCAGTGTATTTTGGATCAGAATCTAAGTGAGGTGTTGAACACCTTGAGCTATCAGTGATCCCAGTGAAACGTAATGTTGCAACCAGCAGGATACTGCTTTAGTAGGACGAACAGAGATGCAGGTGTAGTAGACGACAGTTTCATTCGGTAAAATGTAAGTGGAGTAAAAGCAGGCAGAAACAAGGACAAGGTCCTCTGCAGCCTACTGTAGGTGACCCTGCTTCGGCAGGAGGGTTGGACTAGATGACCCACAGAGGTCCCTTCCAACCCCTACCATTCTGTGATTCTGTAAACCACCCAAACTGGGTAGCCATACTCTATGCTTGCATTTAATAGAAATTTGCAGAGTGGCAACCCCTCCCTCAACAGTTTCCTTCTCTCCATTTTTGTAACACTACAATATGAGCGAAATAACATGAATATGACTGTGTTCCTTTTATTTAGGAGAGTAAAGCCCATTTCTTTCAGCTGTGGAGCCTTTATTGCAACAGTAAGCAAGAAAAGAGTGATCGATTTTAAACTGATAAACAGTGAAAATTTTCAGTGGGTAAAATAAGTTATGTTGAGGTTATTTGGTGAGAGCAGATTAGGAGAAGGCCAGCACTTGTGTTTATTGAGCTTTTCTAATGAAAACTCACAAAGCCTTGTTTATTAGCTTTTTTTGTTAACCACAAATTGTGCACCTATGCATATTGACAGTTAAATCTGAACTTGTTCTCTCCCATGCATGGATATGTACACATATACTAATTGCTTTACATAGAGAAACAGCTTAAAAACCCAGCGAGAGTCTGGCTCCAGCACAGCTTTTCCTGTTTACTTTGTTGTCTGTTGGATCATAGGGTTATTAAAATACGGCTGTCATTTGGTAAAATTCTCAAGCAGGATTTGCCCAAGAGGTTGCTTTGCGTAAGTGCAGAGTGCAATGATTAGCTTGCAAGCAGAAGGGAAGAAATACACTTAGAAAGATAAACCCAGTCATATATTTGGGTTACATGGGGGTATAGCAGAATAGTCTTTCTTACAAAAGATGTCAGGTTGGTAGGTATAGAATTTCCACAGGTAATTATTTCTTTTGGTACCCGGGTGTTAAAAAGAGAGAAGAAACTTCCCTTTCCTCCTTCTCCGCTTCACAAGCGAGTAAGAACCAAAGCAGAACGCTCTCTAGGCCATACCTTTTATTTACCATAATCTGATTGCCAGAGGCACAGTTCAGCTGAGGATAATACATATGCATGGTGATGAACTTGCCAGCTTTGCCTGCTAGGAAGGGAGACTCTGGTTGGAGAAAGTGAAAGGGAAATATTAAGCACCAGATGAAAACTCTTGAGTTTTGCACTCCAGATGACGTTGTACAGGGTAGGACTTCTAAAGCACCCTCTCAGGACGTGAAAAATACAGCCAGGGTGAGAAAACCGAGAAAGTCTAAACTAAGTAGACTGAATCCACACTGGTGAGTCCATAGTCAAGTGCAAAAGTTTACTGTGGCCAAGTTACTGCTAGATGTAGGAAGGAGAAGCCTATTAAACTTTGGGAAACAGTTTCTTGTATTCTCTAATGACCATGCTGCTGCCTGCTGAAGAAAGAACCTGAAAATTACATTGCTAGAGATGTGTGCAGGGATTCCTCAGTGGTAACTCTGCACAGTTCATCAACTAAAGCCTTCCTTCCTACCGTCCCCGAAGGCTGAAATGCAGGTAGTTGAATGGGCTTTTTTATGAACAGGGCCTAAAACACCCATCAGCTGGTATGCTACTGATATCATGTTAAGTGTTTTGCTTAAAAATACCTAAGTGTGAATACTGAACTCCTTAGACAACTCCTCTGAGAATGAATAAGGAAGCTTCAAATTCATCTGTTCTAAATAACTTAAGATGTAAAAGATCTGTGCATGTTACCGTGGTACCCATTCCTCTTCATGCTGTAGAAACAAGATGGGATACTTGTAGCCAGATTAAAGGAGTGAAGTACTAGTCCTTGTCTAGAGTCTCTGAAGGCCTCACAGGTGAATTTGATTTTGGAACAGAATAAGAAAACTCTTTTCCATTTCCCATGACTCTTCACTTTTTAACACAGGTGAAAACTTGTATTAACTTCACAGAGAACCTTGACCTCAGTTGCAGGACAACTTTTCTAAAGGTTTCTCTAAGGAAAGAAAAATATGAAGAATCTCCTGTTACGGTCACAGCTAAAGGATCGTTTTTGCTTCCTCACATTGTAGGAGCTGGTGTAACTGGCACATGCCTAATCCTGTCTTGTAGGGAATGGGAACAATGGGAACCTGCGAAAGGGAAAGGCTTTTTGTGCTTCTCCTCCTCTTCGACACCTGCGCATGCTGGAGCCTGTGCAGATACTGTACCTCCCATACTGCCTCTGCAGTGGCACTAGGTCATATTTGTAGTCAGATGTTACATCATCAGCACCACAAAACATTCCTAAACATTTACTGAGACTTACATTAGACTCGCTGTTTCTGAAGAGAAGCTTATACATTGCACCACGAACTATCAGGAGAAAACACGCAAGTGTATTTGTAGCTGTAAATTAAGCAAAATATGTGTGTATCCATGTTATCTATTAATTGAAGGAAGAATCACACCTCTCCTTCTTAGCAAAACCAGTGCATCAGATAGATACATCTTTTTCTCTCTCAAATGATAATGATGTGATACAAGTACTCTCCTATCATATAAAAAGACATGTGCCTCTCTGTCTCCTTGTAATGTTTCATCACCTCTTTCATTCATTTAACATGTGTAGCAATTTCCAAATCACGAGAATTTTTGTAGCATTTGGGATGGGCTAGGCAGAATTAAAATTAGCAATTCCAATCTATTGCTTTAATTATTTCCTCTTCTAACAGAAACTTCAGCCTTCCAGCTACTTCTGAGGCCGTAACGTGTGTACTCTTGTGGCTGACCGCGCCTCTGGTTTTTACTGCTGTTTTTGAGGTAGTTGAAGAAGCAATACATTTATGGCAAATCAGGTAAATGATGTGTCAGAGGCACATAAAGCTGTCTTATACTAGCATTCATAAAATACATTTTCCCAGTAAGAAATGGCATCTGTTTCTCTTACAGCAGAATATTCCTTGTTCTGAGTATCTGAATAGAACCCACCATTGTGCAGAGGAAAGATTTTTGAATGCTGCAGCCAGAGGCCTGGACTATTTTTTCTCCTGAAGTGCAATGCTGTCTCAGTGGTATGCTGTAACAATTTTTTCCTTTCGTTTTGCACTATTTCATGATGTAACTATAAAAGAGAGTGTAACAATATTCTTGCATCATAACTGCTTCCCATAATGTGACGCATATGAAGTGTCATCTATAAAAATACCATGAAACAAGAAGTGTAGATTTCAGCAAAAATAAAATTGGTATTTGTGTGGAAGGAGTGTTGTCATTCTGTGTTCTTTATTGTTGCTGGCGGTAGCCCAGAAGTTGGCTGCATTCATTGTCACTGGTGTGTAGCAGTGACGAGTCTGCCTGACCCTGTACCCTTACAGTAAGCGCAGATTTAGGCAGCCAGAGCTGAAAAAGCAAACCAGTGTTTTATTTAACACGTCTTTAAAATGACATTTCTGTTGTCTGTGTGTTAGTGTCTATGAAACGATCCTGATGTTTTTAATTAGTTTCGCTTAAAAACCCTCAATAAACAGAAATAAATGCAGTTTATGGAATAGGTCAGTAAACAGCGTATACAAGAGGCAGTTGCTGTTAGGAGTTCTTGGTCCGCGGTTCCTGGTATAAGCTGGTTTCATCTGCACTGACATTTGTGGTAGGAGCAGAAATGTGTCCATACCTCTAAATTTCAAAAACTGTTCCTTGCGAAATATTATTATGCTAAACTCAAGTAACATATCTTCTTTGATCTTTGCTTTCTCAGTCCTTCTGTTTTATCACATAGGAAGGTAATACAGTCATGTGTCCGCCCTCCCCCCCGTGCCATTCTGACTGCATTGCGCTGTACGACAGAAGAAAGTGCTGTAAGTGTGACTCTAGTTTCTCAGCTTTTTTGTTAGCTTTGTCCAGGGGTAGGAGAAAGAAATGACACTCACTGGGAAACTAGCAGTCTTCCATTGTCAGTGTGGCAAAACGCTCATTGTTGCAGTGGTTTTCGTTGTTTGGTTTTTGAGCAGGCGTATGATTATGTCTCACAAAGCAGGGAGCAAGTCTCGTCATTCCTAGACCTTGTACAAGTTAGTGTAATATTTAGCAAAGGTGATTTTATGTTTGTAGGAAAAGAATTATTTTTCCTGACCACTTGATCTGAGTAAAACAAAGATGTGCGTTGTAGCCTCTTCAGTGCTGTACAGCCTTAGCACAAAGCCCTGGAAGGTAGCTAAAGGGGGCAAAGGGGCAAGAGCTGGCCAAAGACGTATGATAAATTAATAAACCACATCTCCATGTCTCCAGAAGTTATTGCAAGGCTAACACCCCTGCCCATGTAATGCTGTTACTATCTATTGATTTTTGTGGCACTGAGAATGAGAGAGGAATAGTGCACTGAAAATGAAGACAGCCAGAAAATAACATGCTTAAAGGCAGCGCTTGGGCTGACAGAGGGAGGAGGAAAGTTCAGATGCCAAAGTCTGTATCCTTAAATGCAGCAGAAATTGGCTCTCTCTTCTTGCTCACACATACATTGTATGTTCTCCTCATTTGAACCCCAAGTGAGGATTATTGCAGGTAGACTGAATGCTTTGCTGAAGGCAAGAGACAGAGAAGCCATGACGCTGGCCCGCTGTGATGCAGGAAGACAGCTCTGTCGATGTCGTCGTTTCCTGTGGGCTGCATTTGCTGGAGGAGGGCGTGGGATACACGCGACCAGTATCTGAAGTGCAAACATGGCACAGCAGTGCCTTGGATTCCTACGACGCCCGCGTAGAACTGAAAGCTTTGGGAAGCTTGGCTGGCTCTTCTGTCCCATCACGTGCTCCTGCGAGCCTGGCCCAGGGCTTCTCACACACTGAAGTGGTCCTTGAGGCGTCTTCTCCTGGAAATTGTTCCAGTGAAAAGTCCACTTTTGTGTGTCTGGAGGAGGGTGAGGAGTTTCTCGTTTAATTATTTTTGCACCATCCCCACATGGTCGTCTGATCTAGAGGAGCAAGTGTACAACAGGGCTCAGAGGCTGGCCTAACTCTGATGGCTCAGGAGCTGGGAAGCGCAGAGTGGCCCTGGGCTTAGGACAGTCCAGTGCAGCAGCAGTGTAGAAAAGGTGACAGCATACTGAATAAATTAAAATAACTTCTGTCCGTAACTTCAGCACTGTGCGCAGTGTTTGCCAGGTGCTGAAGAACTGGAAAGGGATTTGTCACAGAGATACCACGGTTCCTGCTGTATGCAGAGCTGGGGCAGCATGAGCTGGGAGGAGTCTGGCTGCAGGTAGCTGACTGCCAGAAGGGGACTGTCCCTACGTCACCCACGTGTCGGTTTTTCCGTTGGCTTTTGCCAACATGCCACTTTCAGCGATATTGCCAGCCTATACAGGGAACACCATTCCAGAGCTGGTAGGCACTGGTTCGGCAAAAATAGTTCCCAGTCAGTCCTAAAATGCAGCATTCCCAGAAACAGGTACCGCTGCCTGTGCATGTCGTGCAGGTGATTACTGTTGACACCACTTGCTGTCCTTGTTTGCTTTTGCTTGTTATCCTCTGCAATGTCAGACCGGATTCCTGTTGTTCGTTGAGCTTCTACATTTTCTACCCTACTTACCTGCTGCCTCTTGTGTGAGCAGTGGTCTGTTTGGCCGGGGTCACCAAGGCCGTGGCTAAGGGAGCCTGTGTGTCATCCCATCGGTCTTTCTCATGTGCAGAAAACACACTTCTCACACTTCCGTTTCTCCTCATAGAAGAGTGCACGTAGATAGTTGATACTTCCGTTGATAGTTGACTACAGTTAACCCTGGGTCATTTATGGGACTTCATTTTTCTGGTTCCCCTTTTTAGAAATATCTTCAGCAGGGGTTGTTTGATGCTTTTGTTTTTACATATTTTTTCTCTCAATCTTATAGCCCCGTGTTACTCTTTCCAACACTCATTTAAACTTTAAAAAAATGGAATAACATGCGAGAGATGACCAGATAACATACATTCCTATGGTGCAGTTGTGCATACCTGGTAGTCTTGATACTCAGTTCCAGGTAATAGATTTGCTGTTGGAAACTGTAGCCAGGGGGTGCTTCAGTGAAGGGAATTCTCTTGCAACACCTGCAAACCAAAACAAAAAAAGTCCCCATGATAAATACTTGGGGTGACCTTGAGAAGTATTCTCACATGTTAGTTAAATGTTTATCTTTTTTTCCCCACGTAGACTGTCACGAAGCAGAAAAATAAGAACTTAATAGATTATAGAACATACCACAGAGGGCATGTACAAGCAGCTTAGCTGTGTTTTCCTCCAGTTGTTCTTTCTGCTGCACTGCTGTGAGTGTAGTTTGCTCTCAAGCAGAGAAAAAGTGATTTCACCAGCTCATGTGTACCAAATTCCAGCCTCAAGCCAACTTGCATGTCTTCACTGGAGCTCATGTGGTCTGAATCAGCGATGGCAGAAGCAGCAGCCTCCTCTTCCTGTTTCTGAGCAAAAGATGAATGAGTGTGGTACCAGATGAAAGGCTGCAGTGAGTCTAACGGAATTAGTTTATGGCGAAACCTCCACTCAAATGAATTTTGTTTGTCTCCCAGCTACAAATGAAATTCATTTTTTTTGGACTTCCTGACAGATTCAAATGTGTCAAAACATTAGGGTCACCAAGGTGGTCGTTTTGCATTGACAGCTGTGTTTTTAGTGGCACACTGGTTTAAATCAGTGGATTTCAAACAGATTTTGTATTGAAGTTTGGGGCAGGGTTGAACCCAATTTTCGTGAAGAGAGTTGCGGTGTGTGAACAGATTTATATGGCTGGTCAGTAGCTGGAAGCAAAGTCATTAATGTTTGAACATCTCTGGATGTTATCTGGGAGACTGAAAGAGCAATTAAGTGTTTGGAGAGACATTTAAGGGAAGAAAATAAAATCAAATACAAAATAAAGGCTTTGGGAATTCAGTGATGTGAGGGAAGAAGGCTGGAGGGATTTTTGAGGAGGAAGCTGCAGCGGAATGGGATAATACTGATTAGAGAGTAAGAGAATTAAACCGAATAAAGTTAAAATCACTCAGAGAACCCCAAAACCTTAATTTTTAAAGCAATTTCTTCACCTAGGTCATAGGGCTGAAGTGCTAGGCCTTTTTGCTCTATTACCAAGAAATGCAGTCATTTAAATTTGGCTGAGATAAAGACACACTAATTAACTGAAAGACTCAAGTCACTGAAGAGTATGAGACTTGGTCTTACAACTCTTTGACATTTTTCAGATGAGAATCTTGCATTTTCTTGCAAAGGCCAGCTGCCAGAACAATGGTGCTTTTAGGGAAAACATTAGGACTTATTTTAAATAAGTTGTCTATGAAAATAATAACATAATTTGTAAGGACAAGAAGTGGAGCTGGATATACTGTTTGTGTCAAATGCAAAATACAAATTGGACATTGCTGTTACATAAAATTTCAGCATATATTGATTAACTGAAAGATGAAAGAGAAGTGCCAGACTGGCAGTTGAGTTGGATACACCATAAGTGGTGTTTGTCTAATGGCTAGTGGCAAGAAATTCATATATCTTTGTTTTGCTTATTCATTTTTGAATGTGTATGTAACTACAGCTTGTTTCATAGATGAATACTGCTAAAAGCAATGGTATTTTACCTGTGCACTTCAGGTTTCAATAAGGTGCAAAAGCTGGAGCTCTAAAGGCAACTTAAAAATATGTTTTTCTTTGGGGATACTAGTTATCCAGGTTTACGATATATATAATTTATGTTTGAAGTTCTTTAGCTACACTGTTTGTGGAAATTTGTATTTATAGCAGCAAATTAGTACCTGAAGTCTTGAATACCGTACTCACATTTCTGACTTTGAAAGCATTTCATATAAGGAGCTTCTTTTAAAACATAATACAGCTGATGAACTCATTGTAGCAACTTTACTTAGTCTCCATAACGTCTATAAATGCTTTTACACTTTGTTTTTTTTTTATATTGGGATGTTATGATACATTACATTCAGCTATCTAGGTCAAATCATATTAGTTATTTATATTTAATAGGTTTACAAAGAGTTTGAGTGATTGGTGCATACATTTTTCCCCAGGTAACAAGGAGAATGGCTATGGAGATACCTGATGAGTCTGCTGGTTGTCATGGCATTCGGTGCAAAGCAGCGGATCTACCCAGCCCCATGCTGGGGAATTAAAAATGAAAGCAAGAAAGATTAGGTGGCGTAAAGTTGATTTTTCTTATGACTCTACTTCCTCTGAAAAAAACAAATGCAGTATTTCTAATGAGAAAAAAGTATCTCTTGGATACTCTTAGTATTTAGAGATGTCAGCATTTTGTGTGACAGCTTATTTCTAGCTTGACCGCATTTCTGTTTATAAACCATCATTAGAGGTTTATAATGGAAGGAGATGACGCTCCAGGTGATACGTGCATACTGCCTGTAGTGATACTCCTCAAAAACTAGCCAAATTTAGCTCGGGTATGTAAGTAAGATTACTTCAGTACACTAGGATGTGTTACTTTCTGTCTGCCTGACCCTCTTCTGTGGCTTCCCTCTCCCCAGCATGGCCACCCAGAGCACCTCTGGGAGCTGCTCCTCCTCTGCAGCTGGTGCTGCCTAGTACGGGGGGTGGGGGTGGGGGGGGGGGGGGGCTCTGGCCCCCCCAGCCGCTTGCCGCTTAGCCACGGGTGCACCTCAAACAGGGCACTGCACTCAGCATGCTGGTATTTTCCAAGCCCTTATTTGTAAAATGCAGTTTAAGGAACTTCAGCCAATGCTGGCTAATTTTTAGTGATCTCTCAAGAGGCATGCACGGGGTATTGTGTCATGGAGCTGTATCATGGTGACATGAAGCTGCTGGAGCAGGTCCAGAGGAGGCCACAAAGATGATCCAAGGGCTGGAGCACCTCTCCTGTGAGGAAAGGCTGAGGGAGTTGGGGCTGTTCAGCCTGGAGAAGAGAAGGCTGTGGGGAGACCTTACAGC
>Ga0181612_129664_pt1 | contig 12940 bp, 11 predicted proteins | sample HoacroProtozoa21_FD_119630 | JGI IMG/M metagenome (GOLD analysis project Ga0181612, IMG submission 119630) | Hoatzin crop microbial communities from Cojedes, Venezuel. Combined Assembly of Gp0051906, Gp0051904, Gp0051908 | reverse complement strand
GATCTTCAGAGGGAAGAAGTTCTTCCTCATGTTCAGCTGGAACTTCCTGTGCTTCAGTTTGTGCCCATTGCCCCTTGTCCTGTCGCTGGGCACCACTGAAAAGAGCCTGGCCCCGTCCTCCTGACACCCACCCCGCAGATATTTAGAGGCATTTATTAGGTCCCCTCTCAACCTTTCCTCACAGGGGAGATGCTCCAGTCCCCTCATCATCCTCATAGCCCTCCGCTGGACTCTCTCCGGCTGGTCTTCCGCAGCTCGTTTCTGTCAAGAGGCAGGGCTAATCATAATACTGTTCATTCAAAATGATGCACAGGAATAATGTAGGAATATGTGTCCTTTCCTCCAAAACTGATAATCAGACATCTGTATCCACATTCAGCCCTATGGGGTCTAAATTACAGGCAGTAGGTCCAGTTCTGCTGCGGTTAACAGATGTTTTTCTGAAAGGTATTTAATTTCCTTTAAAATTATTTTATGATGCTTTAAAATCATTCTGTGATTCCTCTGACTTTCCCACACGTTACACTGTCCCAGTTCTATCTTTTCCATACTTTTAAGTAATTGTTTTGGACATGATTCATTACAGTATAGTTTTAGCTTTACAGTGGTGAAATCCAATTGAGTTCGGTGAAATTACAGTGCAGTGAAACAAATACTGCAGTAATACGCTTAGGTATGTTGATCAAAAATGATACCAGTCGGAGAAGAGAGAGTAATTATAAATAGTACCAAGCAGAAGCCTTGGATGTGAAGGTTTCCCAGCGAACCTCAGTACCAACCTCGTTCTTACTTTTGACATGTTTCATCTTTTTTGCTCAGCCTACCACATCTGAATAATGAAATAGCGACTCTGACACTGAAGCGCTGATTTACTCGTCTCAACATTTCACACATTTTCCTCAATTTTGCATCTGTTTTCTTGCTGGCAGCGAACTCTTCCATCAAAACTGTCAGTGGTTTTTAGAGCCATGAATTTAAGAAAAAATAGGGAAAAATCTCCAAAACCTCTGAAATGAATTTCTGTGCTTCAGAAGCACTTCATATGGTTGTTTTTTATCAAGAAGATAGATAGTAGCAATCGTTGAAAAAGAAAAATGGCAATTTGGAAGATCACTAGGCAACGATACTTGCTGCCTGCTCTCAGCAAGGTGTCAGCATTGCCAGCTACAAAGCTTTCGGGAAGGAACCGTTATGCTGTTTACGTTACAGGAGGACAAAAGTGGGGAAGGGTTAGGACTGAAAAGGGGGGACTAAGCTGAATTCCGCTGCTAAAATGTACCTGTCAGCAGGCTGGGGCAGGGGAGAGAGCATGAACTGACGGAGCTCGAGAAGATGAGCTGCGCTCTCTCTGGGATAAAGAACGTGCTGTGCTGTGCCGAAGGGCTGCACAGTTTGTGTTTCAAGTGGGGTGTTACAAACACAGGCTGCAGCCGGGACGGGGGTGCAGTTCCGAGCTGTGGGCCTCACGTGCACCCACACCTGCCGATTAACCGAAAAGAGCAGACCCGTTACTGGTGAACCGTGTCAAAAGCCCTTCCATTTCGTTAATTCTGATTTCAAGATTCTGTTAAACGGTGAGAGTATGGCAGATGGAAATAAGAAACAGAAAGGATGTTTGAGAAAGTTGTAATAGCTGTGAAGATCGAAGAGAATTTATGAAATATATATAATTTGAATTTTATAATCTATAAATCCTTAATGATAATATTGTTCTATGCCTCTCAATTTAATAATCTACTATAAATTTTACAGTTCATTACAATAGAAACTAATTATTCTGTTCCCACATTTGTCTTCAAGTAGAAGATGTGGGAAAATGAAAGCAGGCAGGCACTTCAGAGGCATGAATTTTGAATATTTTGAGTTTTAACAAGAAACTTTCAGGGTGTTACAGTACACTTCAGGGGGTGTTCTTTTCAATTTCAGTAGGTTTCCTACTGCTTCTAAGTGATGATCATTTAAAAAAAGCATGAAATAGAACTTCAAAAAAAATTTCTTGCTTGCTTGCTAAGGATTGTAAATGGAGATACCAAAGCATTCTTCAGGAAAAGGGAAAATGGGTGATCAGAGCTGATGGGGAGAAGTAGGTATGGAAACTGGAAATACATTTCTTGAGAGAATCAGGTTCATAAATCAGAATGTTAGGCAAATATTAGGGAACTGGTTCACAACCGTTCATTTGCAAACTGTATTAACAAGTTTTGACTTGTGATGAGACATCGGATTCTTCAGTCCTGTCGTATTTCCAGATCACAGGTGAAGGCCGCTGTTGTAACAGAGGATGAATAAGTAAATTGCATGGAAAGGTCACTGTAGTGTCCAGCATGAAGTAGCAGGAGAGGTGAGCGGCATTCTTGGAATGTCCATTTTCCTTAGTAGGTGTACATTTGCTGTTGCTGGGACTGGTCCTAATGATATTGTTTGCTAGTCATCATTTCGAAGTTAAGCAGAAAAGATTCGTGATGCACACATTCTTAAATATGTATTGGTGTGGATATGCAATATTTTCTGGTTCTGTATTTTTAGGTTGTGCTTATTTCATTTTCAGCTTGCAGCTTAGAGTTGGAAATTTGTTTTTTATGACCTCTGAGATTCTAAAGTAATCATTTTCTCACTGTAAGGTGGGTTGCCAAGTAGACCTTGAATATATATTAATAAATTTGATATAGCTTCCTTTCTACTTTCGTAATCAAGAAGCAAATTTTCCTTACCATGAAAAGCAAGATTTTGGTGATCACGTAGAAATTACATCCTTCCTGAATAAACTAGAGACAAAGGGAGACAAAAACATACTTTTCCAAATGTGAGACTTTCTAACTCTCATAAATTATTGTTGAGACCCACATTCAAAAAGAAAAAAAAGACTCAAAAAGAGCTTCCGGAGTAGTATTGAAACCTAAGACGTAAAAGACCTATTACGAGCTGTGTGCACATAAAATCTCCTGCTGTTACTACATTTCAAGGTGTAAGAAGTGGAGAAGAATAAACCAGGCAGAAGAGCTAGAGGATTCCTATTTGCTAATTATTATTTGTTGCTTTGGAGAGTAACGCTACATTTTCTGGAATAAAAAGGAAAGAGATTCTTTCAAATGTGAACTGGACTCAGCTGTTTCAGGGCGGGGTTAGCCGTGTTCTCTCAAATCTCATTTTCTGTTTCTGTACATGTAGCACATTCACACGCACCAATCTGCTGTTTATTTTCTTGCTGGGATGGCCAGGAGGGGTCAAATAAGATTGGTAACAATATTATGGCCTGAGGCAACATTACAGACCACACAGAATTTTTCTCAGCAAACTACAATCACGTAAAACCGAACATGATTATTCTGTGTCACCTCACTTCCACGGCAAAGGCTTTCTTTTATTCAAAGGTTTTTATTTTTTTTAATTTGTATGCAATATACAACATTTCAGAAATTCTGTGTAAAGATGAAGACCAGGATCTCATAAAATGATCCTACCATGTCCTCCACCCAAAGAACGTGGAGAGCTCTAACGCTGGCAACCAGCACAGTATTAGAGAGGAATCCTAAAACACCAGAAAGACATTTCCACTGACAGCTGAAATTTCCGCTGCAGGTTTTGGAACCCGCTTTGCTTTCAACGAGCCCCCAGCCATGGGATCTCAGTAGCCCATCCAGTTGAAAGACCTTAGTCTGTATTTTGTCCTCTTGTCACTGTATTGCTGAGCTGTCAAAGGATACTGGGTGGCCACTGAAGTTACTTGGGGCGTGTACACAAATCTGCAGAAAGTAAAATGCTTCCTATATCATATGTTGCAAAGAATCTCCAAATTCAGAGTTAAAAATGTATCTGTTAAACTTTTTAGAAATGAAATCTTTTGGACTGTTTAGCCATTATCAGCTTTAGTGCCAGCAAATTTGTTCCCCCTGGTGATTTTAATATTCATAAAATTAGCATTAATGACTCCATACCCAGTGAATTTCTATCACTGTTTAGATTCATTATGTCTTCTCTAACATATTCAGCTCCTTAGTCATTTTCTCAATCTCATTGATATGGTGTAATATTTTTCCAGTAAATTGAATAGCTACCTAATCCCTCTTTGATCATTTTATAGTAAACTGTGAAGTTTATTTCCAGAAAGCAGACTGTTAACTGTGAAAATCTGTAAATTATTTATCTTCTAGAAACTATTTTAATGCTGATTTAGTTGACAGGTATATTTTTATATGACAGTTTTAATTAAGCTGTCCAAAAGGTTTCCAAGCATATGCCCCTAGCTCACATATATTTTGGACTAAAAATATGGTGGTTAGTTGGTTTCCTGATGTATTTTCTGGAGTAGAAGGGTTGCTGTATGTATAGGCATAATGCTTCTTATGGACTTCTTATTCCATTCGTGGTTGCAAAGGCTTCTTCATCACCCAGTTATGTCTGACCCTGGCAAACAATGGTGGGAAGAAAAACCATTCTGAGCCAAAATGTACGTAGTAGTTGTTTCTCTGTATGTGGGGTTGAAAGAAGAGGAGTGTACTGCAGTGAAAGGTTGCTTAGAAGAATATGCTGCAGAATGTTAGTGTGATGCTTTTTTTTAGGAGACTACTTGCCTCAGCAAGAGTAAGCTCCCTATTACCACTTTATGCCAGAGCTGGAAGATTTTTTTCTTTAAAAAGCAGAAAATAATGGAGGATGGCATATGACTAGATTTTATCAATAGTTTGAATTATCCAGACCTATCCATGCTGACCGTTTCAGTGCATCCACAGCTGCGTACAGTTTTTCCAGCTCTCTTGCAGTTGCAAAATACTGTTCCACTGTGACAGCCTCACGTGTCCTTGTTCCATTAAATCGACTTTGCTGCTTCTTTGTGCAGCTGTGCAGCAGCTCTTCATACGGGGACAACTGGCAGTTGGTACATGCTAACTTTGAATGTACCGTGTCCCATTCAGCAAGCCTGGGCAAAGGAAAGTAAAATGTACACACGCATGTCTAGCGTTCTGAATGTTCGTTTGCTATGATGAATTACCCCACCCCTGCTGCCCTAATTCACAGACTGATAGGCTGTAGCTATGCTAATAAATCAGAGGTGTGGAACAGACTATGTTCATAATATCAAGTTCACAGGGCTTCCAGAACAGATTCAAAACAGTCAGAATATCTACTGGGAATAGTCCATAGTCTGAGCTAAATTCTGCTATAGGATTTATTTATAACTCTACCAGAACCATTTTAGCAACTTCATAGTATAGGCAATTGGATTTCAGTCCCGGTAATTGTTTATTCCTTTGTGCTGTTAAATTTAATCCTATACGTGTAGCCATTGGGTCTATGTGTGTGAAACCTTTTCTGTGGCAGCCGCTCCCAGGAGTGTAGTGTTTTTATACATGTGTCCAACAGCACAGCGGCTCCATGGATGGCAGGTGGGATAAAAATGACTGAAAGGCTACAAAAAGTTAAATAACTCTTACAGATCCTGAAAATCTTGTTGTTGTTGTTACTCTAAAAAAGTTTAAAATACTTCAGGGAATCCTACAATTACAATTTAATAGAATTATGGACATATTTGGAGAGTTGTTGAGGAACTAGTGCATGTTCAGTTACTGCAAGCTTCTTTGCCGTGGCAGGAATCTCAGCTTTATCCATGGTATAGCCTAGTTCTTATCTCACGAAATTATGTCCTTTGTCTTGCTTGAGAACCCCTTGCCTCAGAATCTTCAAGTCCGTCTCACACTGAAATGCATTGGACAAGATTGTACGTAGGAAAAAGAATTGAAAAATAACACCAAGTGACTGGAAATTTTTCTTATTATCTTTTTATTTGTATATTAAAAATACTTTAACAACAGCAAAAAACAAGATCAGGTGAAAAACAGGATTCTGATATCTCCACTCAAAACTAGGTAACAAATATCCAGCACCACTTCTGCCAGCAACGAAGATGATGTCATTCTTCATTACAGTATATCAAGACATCTTTTAAGAAATTTTCTGTGGTGATCTGAAAAACTTCAGGTGTTGCTGACATTTTCTGCGTTAAAGTGATATACTGGAACAATTGCCTATGGGTGTATATAGCAATATATTTCTTGCAGTCCTCTTCTGGTTTCATCTTCTATTATGCCTGGAACAGGTAGTACTCTTCTTTTTTTCTCCACTCTCAGCCATCCTACCCGTGCCTTCTGCGCGGTGTCATTCACTGATGAGTATGCTCTGCGTGTTGGTGTGTATACGTATTCACCAAATGCTGTGGATGGGGACAGCTTGGCTATTTATAACTAAAAGCAATTGTTTTTACTCTGAATTTGTAACAGCTCCAGCTGTGATTGTTTAGATAATATGTAATGTTTATTCTTCTCTTGTACCATCCTATCCACGAAAAGCTTCGTGCCTTCTGAGGGAGGAGAATCTTCATTAATGTTTGGTACAGCAAGCTGGTAAATGCAAGCCAAGTCCCCAACGCTTACGGCATGGTGCTCTTCCTAAGCATGAATAAATCCGAAACACGTTCTCTTGGAACAAAAACCATGACTGACTGCCTCAGTCCCATCTACTAAACTGCACTTTCAGTTTGTTTGCTTGTCCTTATTTGTCACACGCAAGCATGTGAATCCTTTGTTCCTAGATCTCATGTCACATGTCACGGTGTTACTTTTGCCAAGGCCCCTTCTACCGGCACTGGTCTATGTAGTCGTGTGTTAACTCCAGATGTTAACCTGTCCTGCAGCTTGTTCTGTAACACACTTCCCAGCTGGCAGTACTCGGTTATTGTGCACGGGCAGGAGTCAAAGCGTAAAGCTTCCTCTCAGTCTTGGATGGTTCTTGACATGTTGTACCCTAATGCTTGGCTTTGGCGTTTAGTTCTCTGTTGAATCCCTTAGAGGCTCTCTAAGATTTTATTGAGGTTAACAAACTCCTTAAGAGGAAGCAGGCTTTGCTGCCACAAACAATGAAATCAATAGCCAATAACATCTGTCTGTCTGTCTTCTATCAGCTGATACCATGGCAAGATTCGGATGTTGCTGCTGCTGTTGAGTACTGAATCGTTAAGAAAAGGGTAGAATATCGTGGACTGGAAATCTGCATTAATTAGGCTGGAGGAGGTATCACGGTAATACCAGTATCAGTATCACTAAGTCTTTGGATCAAGCAATTTCAAAGACTGGGATTGTGTTGTGAGAGCAGTAAGGGATATATGCAGGCCTATTTTGTAATACCTTGGCATTAAGATTTTAACTATGCTTGTTATTTGTGAATATGCTGAGAGGATGATTAATTGCTAGATTAGAAAGAACTCTTTGATCTTGGAATATCTAATGCCTGCTGTCCATGGAGACTGATATGAAAACAACTAACTTCTCTAAAAGTTCACATAACACCAGTCTTGTCTTGTCTTTACTAGGCCCTTTCGTTAGCTGGAGCAGAGAGGAATTTCACTGTTGCAGTTCAGAGCCCACAGACCCTCAGAGGTCATAACAAGTAGCAAAGCAGGATTACGCCACGGGAAGGCTTCAGTTGTCCGCTCACCTCGCTTAAACCCTGGCATAGACATAAAAATGGATTGAAACAGATTAACTCAGCAGTGAGAGCTGTTTCTATGCAGGAAAGACACGTAATGCACTTCAGTTTAAGTAAAGGCAGACAAACTGGGATTTTCAGAGGAATCTACCAAAATCATGTTTGTGAGTTCTGGTTTTAACACGGTTAGCAGTTAGCTCTCTCGCAGGTAGAAAAGTGCTGCCCAGTTACCTGTGCGCGGCTGAGCTTGGACAGAGGAGACTCTGCTGCGGTAAATGCAACTGGATTCAGCGATCTGATGGTGGAGCTACAGCAAATCCGGTTGTACGGGTGTGAACCAGCATGGGAAACCGGGCTCCGTGCTTCGTTCATCGTTCAGGCAGGCTGACAGTCAGAGCTACTTTGTGCAGAAATACCAGGTAGTGCTGAAAGGGAGAAGGTGACGTCACGCGTTTCATTTTCCGCTACACGGATGGTAACATCTGGCCAAGTGCTAGTGAACAGCTGGGGGAGGTACAGCTTGACATTGCCACAGCTGTTTGCTGGGTGAGTGCGAGCCGGCGCCTGCCGTCTCCTGCCGTGCCATCACCGCGTGGCTTCACTGGAAGTAGACGTGAGGTTTCTACTTTTCCGTTTGCCAGCAGGAACTCCACTTGCTTTTACCGTCAGAATGGTGTAATCACAATAAGGGTTTTGTACTACTCTGTTAGATTCCTGAGATACTGGGTTATATTTTAATGGCGGGGGGGGTGTCTGTCTGTTAAAACACGGATGTGCTCTTTAAACAGACAGTTTGCGTAGCTCTGCGTATAAATCTTACTTGTATTTGGAACGTTTGTGGACACACACAAAAATCAAAGAAAGAAAGGTAAGGCCGGTGAAGCATTTTTCCAGATTAATAGCAAATTTAAATTTTAGTCCCTTCCTAGAATGGCAAGGCATATCTGGCATTTGTGAGTTCGTCTGCAGGCGCATCACTTGATCAGGCTGCTTCCACTGTAAGGGCTTCCGGCGTGTCTGGCAGCTCAGGCACTGACATTTTCGTGAGGACTGTGATGCTCCCTCTTAGAGCTCTTCCTAGAGAGATCTGGCAGAGAGCTGAGAGCTAATGACTGGTGTGATAGACAGGAAGCTAGATCAGATGAGATAATAGTCTTTTTTGACCTTAAAGTCGTGCAATAAAAATAACAACAATAAATCAATATATCTCAAAGTTTCAAGCCTGAATGTTACAAAAGAATAAAATTTACTTTGCCTGCCACTTGCTACATGGGTGTTAAGTTTTAAAAGCTTACGTTGATAATTCATAATCTGCAAAGGATTGCTATACAGTCTCAGAGGTTGTGAAGACAACATAAAATTTTTCTGAATCCTAGGCTTTAATTGCATAGCGTATACCACTGCGATTTTGAAGTTCCAAGTATTATTTTGATCACCATTTTATATAAAGTCTATAAATCAGCCCTTAAAAATAACTTTTGCTTAGTATATAAAATTAACTCCCGTGGCTGAGTGTTTGTGTACACTGATGTTATTTCTTCATCATGGAAGTGATCAGTGGGGTGACCACCTACATAACCAGGACGTTAATTTTCTATCATAATGTTCAAGTCAGTTAAGAATTATTAAATGCATTTTCAAATATTAAAACTAATTTGTGAAATAAAATACTTCTGCTGCATTTACTTTATTTTACTTACTGCATTACTGCTTTTTCCTGAGCAGGAGATGTAGGATCTTCTGTTTGCTTTTGGTCTTGCTACCAATGATTTATTCATTATTTTTTCCTTCTCATTGCTTAACTTTGTGCTCTGTATTGCAGATTCAGCAGAGATGGGCAACTGAGACTTAAAGTTGAAACAGACTTTTCAGAAAGCGGTCATTATTTAGCTTTTTAATGCTGAACCTTCCTGTCATATTGATCTATAGCTCATTGATTGATTGAGGTAGATCACATGCCTCCTACACGAAGAAGCTGAGCTGTTGCCAGCATGCTTCGGGCACAGCTGGGTCCTGTTCAGGAAAGCCCTTGTTGGGGTAAGCGGAGATGAGTTATCACATGCATTCATTGAATATTCTGAGATGAAAGATGAAGTTTTTGCCCCACTGAAGTAAGTAGGCGTTCTGAAATTAACTTCAGTGGAGTTGTGTGTTCATACAGGCTTTCCATTTCCAAAATCCTTGGCGTTCAACGTCCTTGTCCTAGTCCTCTAATATAAAGATTAAATATCCAGGCTCATACAAGACAGAAAACACAGTTTTTAGCTGCCCAAAAGATCATTTTTAGTAATCAGGATCTCCTCAGCATTTATTTCAATCTAGGTTATCTTCTGGTTTAGGAGATTAAATGTGGTTTGTCACATTTTCCACGCAGGAGCATCTCCCTGCTGGACTGGCCAGCAAAAGATCAGAATAGGGAGATCTTCAGAATGCCAGGACTTGGACTTCATACTCGAGGACCATAAACACAGGACAGATAAAGATGTTGCCAAACTAAGGATGTAAAGATTTTCTTTTTCATGCACTCCCAGGCATTCCAAGGATCTCATTAGAAACATGTTATTAATCAATGTAAATCGACAAAAACTGGACTTAATGAAATGAACATTACTTTCTGGCAGAAACACAAGCTATCTATTTGTATAGCATCAATCTTACCTGTAGTGACTCAAGAAGCTGTTTTGATTTTCGGTAGGGTTTACTGGGCAGGCACCATCAATATCCACAGGTTAAAATTGGGAGCAGGACTTGGAAGAAGGCATAATGCCGACTAGATAGTTCTATTATTCTGTACTCTGTGCAGAAGGGTGCATAAATACATCTGTGTACACCCACACACGTACAGCGTACGTCCGTGCTTCCTGTATTTAGCTTTGGAAAATGCACCATCTCCTCCATCCAGGTGTAACATGGATTATTTGAGTAGTATGTAACAGGATCATGCTAATAGCAAAGTGGGATTTGAAGAAAATCTATTAACTTGGTTTTCATTTAATTCCAAGGTGTGTAGACAGAGAGTGGGTATCTTAGGATTCGTGTTTCACACCTTGACAGCCTTTGCCGTTGTACCAAGGATGCGTTGCAAACGGGCTGTGGAATGCTCATGGCTGGGATATTATTACGCCCACACAGAGAGAAGCCTCTGAGCAACATGAAGCAATGTGTGCTGGGACCTGGGGTTCCCCTGTGTGGCTGTACCGTGATTCCTCTCCAATACTACGTTTCATGCTGCTACTTTCTGATACGAGAGAGATTGTTACCAGGGTCAGATCAGCCCATGTCCCCTTGAAAGTTAAGCAGAGGGCAAGTGTGTTAGCTTAAAAGATGTGCAGTGACCATGCAAGCACGGAAAGCAAAGTCAGTAGCTGCAAATGAGCTGTAAAGTATAAAACTCAGTGTGTGAGAACACTAATGAAGTATTTCTTACAAAAATATTAGAAATACAGGTTAATTCTTTCTGTCACCTTGATTTAAAACCTAATGAATGCATGCCAAGACGGAATGGCAATTCTCCAGAAACCCATCCTGTGATGTCTTCACCCTCAAGTCTTTCCTATTTATTATCTCCAAGGTCCAGACTGGTGTCTACGTCAGGCCAGAGCCAAGCAAAACTACAAAGACTTCCTCTGTTGTTTTCTGAAAATTGTTGTGGCCTCTACAATGTGTTGCTTGCTCTTTCCTTTCCACTTGCACTCTCAGTTCCTTCGGCAGTGCTCTGTAGCCACGTCCCGCCTTCAGTAAGGGGAAAATACGATAATGAGGAGACAGATGGGATCCTCTTTGTGAACTCTAATCTCTTTCGCTTTCCTTGGTGACAGGTGCTGGAATGAATTCTGTGCTAATGGGAACTCCTGAACTACAGGGGTAAAATTTAAATACCTGGCAGAGGAAAATTATCATATGGTTAAAGTACCAGCCTCTGGTTCAGGAGCTTTTCTGAAGACTTTTGTTTGATTTGTGGCATGACACTTAATCTTCTGTACTTCATCCATAAAGTGTGGATAATATTGCCGCCTTTTCATAGTCCAGGAGAGGGTGATGATTCACACAGGCTAGAAAGGAAAAGACATACAGAATTATTGCTTGAATTTTAAAAGGCTCATATTAATGCACTGTGCAGAGGATCTGGAGCACATATTAAGTGAATTATTATTGTTTTCACTTCCTGTGAGCCATCGTTTCTTTTCAGCCTTTGAACAGCCCAAGTTTCTCATACGAGGTTTACTCTGAGCAAACACTTTTCCTCTCGGAATTGCTTTTATTTCAGATTGAAGGATAGAAAGGGGAATAAATGAATAAGGAACTAATACAAGATCAGCATGAGAGAGAAGGCAGGAACCATTCTCTTTATCTCAGCCATTTTGAGTAGATTTTTAGTCCTATGTTACAGCAAAGAACATGGGACAGCAGTACTCAAAGGGATGCAAACGAAGCAGAGAATCAGGTGGCCCACTTAGCCCTCCATAACCCAGGAAACCCAGTATTTTAGCACAAATCTCCACCTATGTCTGCTGCAGCATTGCATTGCTCTCGTGAACTAAGAATTATGTGCTGGTCATGTACGAATGCCTAATTTTTTTCCTTGTTGGCCGGGTAAGGGGAAGCTTTGTAAGGAGGAGGTGACATTAGGGGTGCAGGGGGGGTCAGCACAAGCTGAAGACCCAGACCTACCTGCCTCTGAGAGAGGTCAGTGCAAGACAGGTTTTGCAGATGGCATCTTTCTTTGGTCTTGCAACAGAGTAGCTTCACAAACTCCGCTGGGAAAGTCCCTCACAAAAAAAGTAGCTTATTTCTTAGCACAAGTGTATGCTGTCTTCTTCCTTCCACTCCCAATTTCCTCAGTAATGCCTTATTTCTTGGAATTTCTTTATCCATTTCATCCAAATATTTTCATCCAATTTCCTTTAGCATCAAACCTGATATCTTATGTCTCAATATTTTAGGATGTTCAGACTGAATTGTTTGTATGCTCTTGGATATTAAAATGACTTTCTTTTGTGATAACCCTTCCATTATAATTGTCTTTCAACTACTCTCTTAAAAAAACTTTCACTTTGGTGCTGAGATGGCTTGCTAAATGTCATAAAGTTATTTGTGAATTTCTACTGAATGTTCTTGGGAATAAAAGGGCAATAAGGGTCAGAAGAATGCTGATAATACAGGGCTCAGCTATGTAAGGATCTTGTAACAGAAAACTTGGAATTCAGTCAAAAATAGTTTGCAGATAATACTCTTATTACATGAAATACAAAGTTAGAAAGGGGTTACTGCTCTGGTAATCCAGCTTACTTGTGAAATGTAGGAGTACTATAAAGCCCGTACAGTTTGTGGCAGATCTGACATTTAGGCGGCCTTGATACATTTAGAATCAACTTTTCTAAAAAACATGATGGAAGTTTTTATTTTTTGTCCCTTCCTTTTTTGCTACTGGATGAAATAATGCAGATATTTTTTCTCTTTG
>Ga0181612_129416_pt1 | contig 12941 bp, 11 predicted proteins | sample HoacroProtozoa21_FD_119630 | JGI IMG/M metagenome (GOLD analysis project Ga0181612, IMG submission 119630) | Hoatzin crop microbial communities from Cojedes, Venezuel. Combined Assembly of Gp0051906, Gp0051904, Gp0051908 | reverse complement strand
AATCAGCGTCTGCGACAATTCCGAAGCGTCCTTATACGATGTATGGGCCACCAGGTCGGAATAATCATCGCTCGGATAACCAGCCTTGCGCATTGAATCCGCTACTCGCCTACCAATCGCAAACACATCAACCTCCGGCCCCTCCTGTGCAATCACTTCCTTTGTTTTCTTAATGATATTGTTGTTGAACGCTCCGCAGAGCGATGAGTTGCTGGATACGGTTACGATTGCGGTTCGAGATTGTCCGGAGGTAATACCCTCTCCGAAGGAAGTTCCTGCGGAGCGGCCGGTTTTATCCTCCGAAGAATCAACCGAACCGCCGGCAGCAGCCAAAATCTCCGCTATAGTCCGCTGATAGGGCGTCAAACCTTCGACGGCCTGCTGCGCCTTGCGGAGCTTCGCCGACGCCACCAACTTCATCGCGCTAGTGATCTTCAGCGTACTCTTGACCGAAGCAATACGACCCTTTATTTCGCGAAGCGTAGCCATCTAACTAAGAATTAATCTGACCACAAACCTCCGAAGCCACCTTCTCAATGGCAGCCACGGCCCCATCAGGCACCTTGCCAGCAGCAAGTTCGGAGAGAACATCAGCGTGCGAAGCCCTCATTCGCTCAAGGAAGAGCTTCTGGAACTCCTGCACCTTAGCGATGGGAATATCGGCCATCAGCGCATGTGTACCGCAATAAAGGATAGCCACCTGCTCCCCGACGGGCATAGGCGAATACTGCGGCTGAATCAGCAACTGGCTGTTCTTACGACCCTTATCCAGCGCCATAGCGGTCACCTTGTCAACATCGGACGAGAACTTCGAGAAGCTCTCAAGCTCGTTGTACTGAGCCTGGTCGATTTTCAAGGTGCCGGCAACCTTCTTCATACTCTTGACCTGGGCAGCACCACCCACACGGGATACCGAAATACCCACATTGATAGCAGGGCGAGTACCCTGATTGAACAGGCCGCTCTCGAGGTAAATCTGTCCATCGGTGATGGAGATAACATTGGTAGGGATATAGGCCGAAACATCGCCGGCCTGAGTCTCGATGATAGGGAGAGCGGTGAGCGAACCGCCGGCCTTAACCTTGCCCTTCAAGGAATCGGGCAGGTCGTTCATCTGCTCTGCAACTTCCTGCTGGCCAATGATTTTGGCAGCTCTTTCAAGGAGACGGGAGTGCAGGTAGAACACATCGCCAGGGTAGGCCTCACGGCCGGAAGGACGGCGCAAAATCAGCGAAACTTCGCGGTAAGCCACTGCCTGCTTGCTCAAATCGTCGTATACTACCAGAGCGGGGCGGCCGGTATCGCGGAAGTACTCCCCGATTGCGGCCCCTGCAAAGGGAGCATAGTACTGGAGGGCGGCAGGGTCGGCAGCTGTTGCGGCAACCACAATGGTGTAGTCCATCGCCCCCTTGGCGCGGAGGGTCTCAACGATGGAAGCTACGGTCGAACCCTTCTGACCTACAGCAACATAGATGCAGTAAACGGGCTTGCCCTTTTCGAATTCGGATCGCTGGTTGATGATGGTATCGATGGCGATGGCGGTCTTGCCGGTCTGGCGGTCGCCAATAATCAGCTCACGCTGACCGCGGCCGATAGGAATCATCGCATCGATGGCCTTCAGGCCGGTCTGCAAAGGCTCGGTAACGGGCTCGCGGTAGATAACTCCGGGGGCCTTGCGCTCCAGGGGCATCTCGATGGAATCTCCCTGAATGGCTCCTAGGCCGTCCAGAGGCTCTCCAAGGGGGTTGACTACGCGGCCAACCATCTGCTCGCTAACGGGGATGGAAGCAATCCTGCCCAGCCTGCGCACATTCATACCCTCTTTTACCTGGTCGGTGGGGCCAAGCAGCACTGCACCCACATTATCCTCCTCGAGGTTCATCACAACGGCCTTTACGCCCGATGCAAATTCCAGCAGCTCTCCGGCCTCGGCGTTCACAAGTCCATAGATTCGGGCAACGCCGTCGCTGACTTGCAGCACCTTGCCTATCTCCTCGAACTCCACCGAGGTATCGATATCCTTCAGCTGGCTAAGAAGGATCTCGGAAATTTCACTCGCTTTGATATTTGTATTCTGCGCCATTATACAATTCTATTGTTCTTTTCGATAAACTGGTTCTTGATACTCTCTATCTGCCTTGCAACGCTTGCATCCAGCATATAGTCGTCGATATCAAGCACAAAGCCTCCCAAAATGGAAGGGTTGACCTCGGTTTCAACTATGATTCTGAAACCGGTCTTGGAGGATATCAGCTTGGCTAGTCTTTCGTCTAGCCCGGGAGCCTCAACGGCGGTGGTGAGGTGCGCTACGCGCAAGCGGTTTTCCACGCAATACATTCTGACAAAGTCATTTAGGATGAGCTTGAGATAGCTTCCCCTATTGTTCCTTTGCAGAAGTTTCACCAGTTTCGCAAGGTCCTCCTCAAGTGGACTGGGAGCAACATCGGGATTCCGAAGCAGGGCTCTGGCCTGATCGAAAACCTGCTCACCACGGCCGCTCTCCTCCGTTAGAAGAAGCAGCGCCTTGGCGTAACGAGCCGATACAACTCCCGTGTTCATATCCTAATTTTCCTCCTTGAATTCGCTCTGGCTCACCTCATCCACCATCTTGTCGATAAGGGCCATTTGAGCGGCATTTTCCTTAAGTTCCTTGCGAAGCACCTTCTCGGCAACCTCAACTGCAAGCACCGAAACCTGCCTGCGGATATCGCTGAGGGCTGCCTCCCTCTCCTCGTCGATTTGGGTCTTTGCCGTAGCTATCATCTTCGAGGTCTGGGCGGCGGCATCTTCCTTGGCCTTGGCGAGTATCTCCTCGCGGGCCTTGGCGGCATCCTTGAGTATCTGGGATTGCTCCGCCTTTGTCTGCTCAATCATCTTGGCCTGTTCCTGACTCAGCTGAGCCATCCGGGCCTCGGCCTCTGCGGCCATCTTCAGCGACTCGGAAATGTGCTCATTGCGCTTCTCTACCATGCTCGTAATGGTGGGAAATCCCCATTTGAGCAGGATAAGGAAGACAATCCCGAATATCAGGACCATCCAAAAGAGCAAACCGCCATCAGGTGTTACCAGGTTCATGCTACATTACAATTGCCAACAGACATACGATGATACCCAGAAGGGCTGCACCTTCAATCATACCTGCAACGATAATCATGCTGGTACGGATATTACCTGCAGATTCGGGCTGACGGGCGATGGCCTCCATTGCGGCGGAACCCACCTTACCGATACCGTAACCTGCTGCGAATGCTGCGATAGCTGCGCTGAGTGCGGCACCTGCCTTACCGAGGGCTGCGCCTGCAACTGCTTGAAGTACAATCATTGATAACATAATTTAAAAAATTAAAGTTTGTTTATAATTTTTAATATTCTACCCTTTTTAAATTATTTATGTTTCCACTACCCCCTCCCTTTCTCCCTCCCCCCAGGGGAGGGATTCGTCACTCCGTTCCGATTTTTTTCTTTTTTCCTTTTTTTTATTCCTTCTGTCTAGCAAGTCCAATATATATGGAAGATAACATAGTGAATATATAGGCCTGGATAAAGGAAATCAACATTTCCAAGCAATCCAGGAAGATTCCAAACACAACACTGATAACACTCATGCTGCCGGTGAGCAGCGGACCGTACTTTGCCATAATGAAGATGATGCACACCATGCAGAGAATCTGGATGTGCCCTGCCAGCATGTTGGCAAAGAGTCGGATGGTGAGTGAAATCGGCTTAACCAAGGCGCTGAATACCTCAATAACGGCCATAATCGGCTTCAGAACGCCCGGAACATCCGGCCAAAGCATATCCTTGTAATAATGCTTTGTTCCCGTCAAATTGACCGTAAAGAAGGTAAAGAGGGCCAGTACCATCGTGCAAGCGATGTTGCCGGTGAGGTTGGCGCCGCCGGGGAAGAACGGGATGATTCCGAGGAAGTTGTTGAGCAGGATGAAGAGGAACACCGTTATCAGGTAGGGTGAGTACCTGCGGTAGTCGTCTTCGCCGATGTTTTCCTTGGCCATTGTGTGTACCATCAGCACCAGCGGTTCCATTAGGGCGGCGAGTCCGCTGGGAGCTTCCTTGCAGACATCGTGTTTGCGGTACCAGCGTGCCGTGAGCAGCACCAGCACTACCAGCAGCAGGCTGCTCATCATCAGGCTCAGTACATTCTTGGTGATGCTGATGTCGAAGGGTTTGCTGCCGTCGGCACGAACTAGCTTGCCTTCGTGCTTTTCGCCCTTGCCTGCTATGTGGAGACCTTGGTACTCTCCTTCTTCTAAGTGCTTACTGCTGAATACTTTAAGCCCGTTGTCAAAGACTATTACGGGTAGGTGGATGGAGATGGGTTTGTCCTTCCAGGTGGTGATGTGCCATTCGTAGGCGTCGAGTACATGGTCGAAGATAACATCGCTGATGCTCTCGTCCTCTTTGGCAAATCCTGCCGTGGGGATGAGTAGCGCCAACGCTAGCATTATCTTCTTTATCAGTTTCATACTTCGCAGCAAATCTGCATTTCGTTATCTTTCAGGCGCATAACGCCGGTTTTAATTTTAATCTCTATAGCTTCGGGGCCTTTTAATTTAATTTCCCCTGCTTGGAGCGTGGAGATTATTGGAGCGTGGTCCTTCAGAACTTCGAATTGACCGATAGTTCCGGGAAGGAATACCGCTTCTGCTTCGTACTCCCACTGATTCTCCGGGGTAAATATCTGCACCTTTATCATGCTTTAGCCTCCGCTAGAATCTTTTCGCCCTTGGCGATTGCATCTTCGATTGTGCCGACATTCAGGAAGGCCTGCTCGGGCAGGTAGTCGCACTCGCCGTCAAGGATCATGTTGAAGCCCTTGATGGTGTCTTCGATTTCAACCATCACACCTTTGACGCCGGTGAATTGCTCGGCGACGCTGAACGGCTGGCTGAGGAAGCGCTGGACGCGGCGAGCGCGGTTGACGGTGAGTTTGTCCTCATCGGAGAGTTCGTCCATGCCGAGGATGGCGATGATATCCTGAAGTTCCTTGTTTCTCTGAAGTATCTGTTTTACCCTCTGGGCGGTGTTGTAGTGCTCTTCGCCGACGATGTTGGGGTCGAGGATTCGGGAGGTGGATTCCAGGGGGTCAACGGCGGGATAGATGCCGAGCTCGGTGATTTTTCGGCTCAGCACGGTGGTTGCATCCAGGTGGCTGAAGGTGGTTGCAGGGGCAGGGTCGGTGAGGTCATCTGCAGGCACATAAACTGCTTGTACAGAGGTAATTGACCCGTCCTTGGTGGAGGTGATTCGCTCCTGCATCTGACCCATTTCGGTTGCCAGGGTAGGCTGGTAGCCCACTGCCGAAGGCATTCGGCCGAGCAGGGCGCTCACTTCGGAACCGGCCTGGGTGAAACGGAAGATGTTGTCGATGAAGAAGAGGATGTCCTTAGGGCTGTTGGGGTCGGTGCTATCGCGGAAGGACTCTGCCATTGTCAGGCCACTGAGGGCTACGCTGGAACGGGCTCCCGGGGGTTCGTTCATCTGACCGAACACCATCGCAACCTGCGATTTTTTGAGCTCTTCCTTATCTACTTTGGAGAGGTCCCAGTGACCTTCTTCCATCCCCTTGAGGAACTCTTCGCCGTAGTGGATAACATTGGATTCTATCATTTCGCGCAGGAGGTCGTTGCCTTCGCGGGTACGCTCGCCGACGCCAGCGAATACGCTGAAGCCGTTGTGCTTCTTAGCGATATTGTTGATTAACTCCTTGATTAGCACGGTCTTACCTACGCCGGCGCCGCCGAACAGACCGATCTTTCCACCCTTGAGGTAGGGTTCGAGCAGGTCGATTACCTTGATGCCGGTGAAGAGGACTTCCTGGCTGGTGGTGAGGTCTTCGAACTTAGGGGGTTCGCGGTGGATGGGAAGGGCGCCTTCGCGGGAGAGTTCGCCCATGCCGTCGATGGTGTCGCCGGTCACATTGAGCACTCGGCCTCGGATCTGCTCGCCAGCGGGCATTGTGATTGCGCCGCCGGTACATTCAACGGTGAGGCCTCGGCGCAGGCCGTCGGTGGAATCCATCGCAACGCAGCGCACGGTGTCCTCGCCAATGTGCTGCTGCACCTCGATAATGAGGTCCTTGCCATTGGGGCGGGCTACTTTAAGGGCTTCGTGGATGCTGGGAAGAATCTTGTCCTCAATCTTCTCGTCTACATCGAAATGGACATCGACAACTGGGCCGATAATTTGGGAAATGTGACCTTTTACTCTTGCCATCGCTTCAGGTTTAAGTTTATTATCAAACAATCCCCAAAGTTACAAAATTAATTCCTATAATTGTGCGTTTCGACCATAAAGAAAGAACTCCGAGCTTTAAGGTCACATTTGGTAGCAACTTCCCCGCAGCGCCGAGGGCTCCGCTGTCATTTGCTTATTCGTTCCGAAATTTCTATATTTGTAAGCTATGAAAGTTTTTACCGGAGAAATGAAGATGGCAGAGCTGATTGAGGCCAACTACCATCTGCTTGCAGTCCTTTCCCGCCTGGGGATTGAGGGCGGCTTTGGCGAGCGCAGCGTTCACGAAATTTGCGAAAAGAACCATCTGGATACCGACACTTTTATCCTCATTTGCAGCGTCTACACCAACAAGGACTATATCCCATCGGAGGAGATTCTTCGCGATGGTCGCATCGATGATATCCTCCGCTACCTGCATCAGAGCCACGATTACTACACCAACAACGCCCTGGTGCTGATTGCTTCCTCCATCGAGGAACTCATCAAGCCCTGCTCGGATACCCAGCGCAAGGTTATTTGGAAGTTCTTCTCCGATTATAAGGAGGAGCTGGACAAGCACTTTGAGTACGAAGAGGGGGAGGTGATTCCCTATGTGCAGAGCCTGCTGCTCGGCAAGCGCACTCCCGGTTTCAGCATCGACCGATTCGAGGAGAACCACTCCAATATCGAGGAGAAAATTTCCGACCTTAAGAGCTTGATACTCAAGTCGATGCCTAGTGTTTGCGATGACCGCCTGAGGGTGCAGCTGCTCAATTATATCTATGCTCTGGAGAACGACCTGAACCGCCACACCAAGATTGAGGACAACATCCTTGTGCCGATGGTACGCCTGATAGAGAACCCCGTTTCCAAGCCGCGTGCAACCAGCGCCACCGCTGCAACCGATGACGAAAAAGACGAGCTCTCTGACCGCGAAAAGGAGATTCTTGTTAGCGTTGCCCAGGGCCTTCTCAACAAGGAAATCGCCGACAAGCACAACATCTCCATCAACACCGTCATCACCCACCGCAAGAACATCACCCGCAAAACCGGCATCAAAACCGTCGCCGGCCTCACCGTCTACGCCATCCTAAACAATCTGGTAGATATCAATAGTATTAAGTAGGATAGGGTGTCCTGTCCGAAAAATAACTATATTCGTGGAATGAAGGTAGCGAGAAAAATAGCGATAATAGTAGCTGCAGCGATGGCAATGATGAGCTGCGGGCGGGGACAAAAGAATTGGACAGCGAAGGTGGACCCGTACATTGGAACCGGCGACCATGGCCATGTGTTCCTCGGCGCAAGCGTACCATTCGGCATGGTGCAGCTAGGCCCGACGCAGGTGACCCAAGGCTGGGACTGGTGCTCCGGCTACAACTACCCCGACACCACGGTCATCGGCTTCAGCCACACCCACCTCAGCGGCACCGGCATCGGCGAACTCGGCGACCTCATGTTCATGCCCTTCGACCCCTCCCGTAAAAGATTCTACCACAATCACTTATACGCCCACCTCGACCACGATCTAGAAAAGGCCGAGCCGGGATATTACGAAGTTGACCTCCCCGATTACGGAGTGCATGTCCGCCTCACCGCAGGCGAACGAACCGGCTACCATGAATACAGATTCAGCGCCGACACCGCCGCGATTATGGTAGACCTAATCACCGGAATCGGCTGGGATTCAGTGCGCGAAAGCGAGCTGGAAATAGTTGATAACCAGACAATTAAAGGCTTCCGCCGTTCCAGCGGCTGGGCAAAAGACCAACAATTCTACTTCTACGCCCGTTTCTCCCAACCCTTCACCCTCGGGACCATCGATGAACCCATCGGCGAAATCGAAGGCGGAGCGCCGGTGCTGCTATTCGACACCTCCAAGGAAAAAACCATCTATGCAGAGGTCGGAATCTCCCCAGTCAGCAGCGCCAGAGCCGAGGTGAACCTCGATTTTGAGCACCACGGAGGGGAAAATTTCGAACAGGCGCTAGCCAGAGCCAAGGCTGCCTGGAACCAAGCACTCGGAACCATCCAAATCGAGCCGCTAAATGCAAAGCAGGAGCGCATCTTCTACACCGCCCTCTACCACGCCAACATGTTCCCCGCCCTATTTTCCGACGCCGGCGAAGAACCCCGATACACACTTTTCTCGCTCTGGGATACCTACAGGGCAGCTTCTCCGCTGATGACCCTGATTCAGCGCGAGCGTTGCAAGGACATCGCCCAAAGCTTTATGGACATCTACCAAAAGCAGGGAAAACTCCCCGTCTGGCACCTCTGGGGCAATGAAACCGACTGCATGATCGGCAATCCCGGGGTCATCATAATGGGAGATTTTGTGCTGAAGGGCATCTATCCCGACGCCGACAAGGCGCTGGAGGCGATGATAGCATCTTCGATGCTGGAGGAGAGGGGGATGCAGAAGCTCAAAAACTACGGCTATATCCCCTGGGATGGGCCTGAAGAGGTTGAAACGGTGTCGCAGGTGCTGGAAATTGCGGTTGCAGATGCCGCCGTGGCGAGGGTGGCCGACCGCACCGGAGATATCGACCAGCGCGAATATTTTGCCAAGAGGGCGCAGAGCTACCGCCAACACTTCGACCCTGCCAGCGGCTTTATCCGCGCCAAAGGCGTGGATGGCAGCTTCCGCACCCCGTTCGACCCCTTCCGCGCCCAACACATGAAGGACGATTATACCGAGGGCAACGGCTGGCAGTATACCTTCATGGTTCCCCATGATGTACCCGGGCTGATAGAGTGCTTCGGGGGCAAAGATCGCTTCCTGAACAAGCTGGACAGCCTTTTTGTTGCCGAAGGCGACCTTGGCGGCAATGCCAACGATGTCACCGGCCTGATTGGGCAGTACTGCCACGGAAACGAACCCTGCCACCATGTGGCTTATATGTACGATGTTGCAGGCGAACCCGCCAAGTGCCAGAAGATAGTGCGCACGGTGATGGATTCCCTCTATTTCGATGCGCCCGCCGGTCTCTGCGGCAACGAAGATATGGGACAGATGAGCTCCTGGTATGTGCTTTCAGCGCTCGGACTCTACCAGCTCGACCCCATTTGCGGCGACTTCTGGCTAGGAAGCCCTGCGGTAAAGAAGGCGGTAATCAACGGGAATTTCACCATCGTCGCCAAGAACAACAGCAAGGAAAATATCTATGTTAAGAGTGTGAAACTCAATGGGAAAGCGCTCTCCGAACCCCGAATCAGCTACTTTGATATAATAAAGGGAGGCAAACTGGAGTTCGAAATGACCAATCTTCCCCCGAAATCGCTAAATTTGTAAGCTAATCAATTCCACATTATGATAAAGATAGGACAAGGATACGATGTTCACGCCATTGAAAAGGGGCTGCAAATGTGGCTCGGCGGCGTGCTGGTTTCGAGCGAAATGGGCTTTGTAGCCCACTCTGATGGGGATGTTGCCATTCACGCGCTCTGCGATGCCCTGCTGGGAGCAGCCGCCCTCGGCGATATCGGCAAGCACTTCCCCGACAATTCCGACGAGTGGAAGGGAGCCGATAGCAAGATGCTGCTGGCTAAGGTGGTGGCCCTATTGGCGGAAAACGGCTATAGTGTTGGAAATGTGGACATTACGATTGCTTTGCAGGCTCCCAAGATTGGTAAATATGTGGAGCAAATGCGTCAGACTCTGGCCCCGATTCTGGGGGTCGGACTGGACTGCGTAAGCGTAAAGGCGACCACTACCGAAAAATTGGGTTTTGTGGGGCGCGGAGAGGGCTGCGAGTGCTGGGCCGTGGCCTTAATACAAAAATAGCAGGCCAAAGACCTGCATTTTTGTAGCGGGAGTGGGGCATGATCCCACGACCTCCGGATTATGAATCCGACGCTCTAACCAGCTGAGCTACCCCGCCATCAGTATTTTAAAAAAGTCGGCCGTTTGGCGACCGACCGGAATTTTGTTGAGATGGAAGGATTCGAACCCTCACTGACAGAGCCAGAATCTGTAGTGCTACCATTACACCACATCTCAATGCGGGCTGCAAAGGTACAACTTTTTAGAAAAAAACAAAAATATTTTTTACAAAAAGAGGAGATGCAGGCTAGATGGCGGCAGTTTTAGACTTGAGCCAAGATGCAACCTCAGCGGGGAGGTAAAGGCACAAAGTCTGGTAAACCCTTCTGTTATAATCATTTAGCCAATCTATCTCGTCCTGACTCAGCAGCTTTTTCACTATAATTGATGTATCGAAATGGCAGAGGGTAATGGGGTCCAAACCCAGCCAATCCCCAAACTCATTCTTGCCCAGCGAAGAGCAGAGAACCAGGTTCTCGTGGCGCACACCGTGCTTGCCTTCGCGGTAGATACCAGGCTCAACCGAATGGATAAAACCAGCACAGATGGGCCTAGAATCCAGATTTTGCCTATAATCGGCGGGCTGCTCATGCACTCCTAGGAAGTAGCCTACCCCGTGACCGGTGCCATGACCAAAGTCGCGAAGATTCCGCCACAGAGGCATGCGGGCAAAGGCGTCCAGGCGGCAGGTCGCTGTTCCAACGGGGAAAACCGCCATGCAAAGGTCGATATGTGCCTTCAGCACAAGGGTATAGTCCTCCATTTCCAGAGGGGTGCACTCCCCCAGCGGGATGGTGCGGGTGATGTCGGTAGTGCCACAGAAGCCCTCGCCGCAGTACTGGCCGCCGCTATCGCAGAGGTAGAGGCCGTGCGGCTCCAGCATAGGGGCATTTTCGCGCGGAGTGATATAGTGGGGCAGGGCTGCTCCCTTGCCGTATGCGGAGATAGTTTCAAAGCTATCGCCTTGATATTCAGGAATTTCCGCTCTTATCTGCCCTAGCTTAACGGCAGCATCCCACTCGCTGATGGGGCGGTCGTTCTCGATGCACTTTTCAACCCAATAAAGGAATTTTTCCATTGCAATACCATCGAAAAGATGGGCATCGCGCATTCCCTGAATCTCAACGGGGTTCTTTACAGCCTTCCAGTTCTGCACCGGCGAGGGTACATCCAGGCTGTGGTGCATCGAGGCGATGTTGTAAAGATGATAGTTGAGTTTACCGGAATCCAGAATCACACTGCCATCGAGGTCGCTGAGGGCGATTTCAATTTCTTCGTAATAGCGGAGGTTGATGCCATCCTCGCGGAGCTCGGCGAAGCTGCGCTCGGTGTCCGGGTCCTCCACCTGTTCCTTGAGAACGAACCAGTCGGCGGTCTCGGAACCTACTAATAGCCAGGAGATTACGAGGGGATTGTATTCTATATCAGAGGCCCTGACATTAAGGGTCCAAGCAATATCATCGAGGCTGCCAAGGAGGATGTAGTCGGCGCCTTTTTCTTCCAGAAAATCGCGGAGACGGCCCAGCTTTTCTACCCTAGTTTCCCCGGGATTTACAGTGATGATGGGGGTCTGAGGAATGGAGGGGCGGTCCAGCCAGAGGGCGTCCATGAAATTAGGGGAGCTGACGATGTGGCAGGCGACTCCCTTTTCGTTAAGTGCGCTCTTGATGGCGGCTACTGCATCTGCGCCAATGCACATTCCGTCGATAGCTATATAGACTTCGCTCTCACCTTCGAATTTTTGGCTAAGCCATTGAGGGATAGGCACTTGTTCGGGTACGCGCATCTTGTGGAGTTCGACTCCGCTGCCGGCAAGTTGGGTGTTTGCCTGGATGAAATAGCGGGTGTCGGTCCAGAGGCCGGCGTGGTCGAGGGTGACTACGGCGTCGCCACATTCGCCGGTGAAACCGGTGAGCCAAGGGACTTGTTTCCAGCGTTCGGCGGGGTATTCGCTGCTGTGGGGGTCGCTGCCGGTGAGGATGACGGCGTCCCATTGGTGGCTGCGCATCATTTCGCGCAGTGCTTCGATTCGGGTGGCGTAGATGTTTTCCATATTTCTTTTACTTTTTTAGCCCCAGCGTTGTTCTATTTCGTCAAGGATATTGTAAAGTTCGTCCTTTTCCAGTGTCGTTACCATTCGTATCCTGGTCTCCTTGAATTCTGGCAATCCCTTGAAATAACTGCTCAAATGTCTCCTCATTTCATATATTCCCCTCGGTTCTCCCTTGTATTGTAATGATAGTTGTAGATGCCTTCTCGCAATCGCACATCTTTCCTTAACAGAAGGCCAGAGGCCTTCAGCCTCTGAAAGTTTCTCAACCCCCCAACCCCCTTCCAGGGGGCGATGTCCCTTCAGACTCTCCGAGTCTTCGGGGTGGCTCCGGTCGCTCGCATCGCTCACTCCCTCGCCACGGCGGCTGATGCCGCCTTCTAACCCAGATTCAACAGTATCCATTTGGCAAAGGGCTTGCGAGGGCGTTGAGTAGCGAAAGCTGTCGGAGAGCCCTTTGCCATCCGCAGCCGCAAGATATTCTTTTATCTCTCTGAAAATCCAGGGGCGGCCAAAGGTGGCGCGGGCAATCATGATGGCATCGACGCCGTAGTCGTCGAAGGCGCGTTTTGCAGAGGGGCCGTCGACAATGTCGCCATTGCCGATAATGGGAATATACATCCGCGGATTACGCTTGACCTCGCCAATGAGAGACCAATCCGCCTGCCCCCGATACATCTGGCAACGAGTGCGCCCGTGAATGGTAAGTGCCTTAATACCAACATCTTGCAAGCGCTCCGCAAGCTCGACAATAATTTTGCTATTGTCATCCCAACCCAACCGCGTCTTCACCGTCACCGGCTTGTTCGGCACCGCCTCAACCACCGCCTT